>JAEIGA010000249.1_pt1 | contig 77036 bp, 78 predicted proteins | sample 9270691 | NCBI WGS metagenome assembly JAEIGA01 (sample SAMN17057246, study PRJNA624740) | gut metagenome | biome: biome; isolation source: fecal sample | host: Bos grunniens | place: China: Xizang | collected 2019 | reverse complement strand
CTCCATGGAAAGACCCTGGGACTGTACTCTCTGAGCAAAATCCTGAACCATCTGTCTCTGCTGGGTAACAACCATAGCCTCAGGAATATCCATCTTGGAATCAGCGATAATTGCCTCGATAACAGCCTGCTCCTTAGCGCTCTTAGCTGCTGCAGCCTTTCTGTCAGCGATGGTCTTCTTAACCTCTTCCTTGTACTGCTCTACGGTATCAGCTTCCTCGGAAACTTCACTTACGAAATCATCGTCAAGTGCAGGAAGTTCCTTCGCCTGAAGTTTCTTTACAGTACATTTAAATACTGCTGCCTTACCTGCCAATTCTTCTGCCTGATAATCCTCAGGGAAAGTTACATTTACATCGGTCTCTTTGCCGATTTCAGCGCCAATGAGCGCCTCTTCGAATCCGGGGATAAAAGTATGGGAACCGATGGTCAGAGGATAATCCTCGCCCTTGCCGCCTTCAAAAGCAACACCGTCCACAAAACCTTCAAAGTCAATCACTGCGATATCGCCGTCAGCTACTGCTCTGTCAGTCACATCTACGGTTCTGGAATTCTTCTCGATTTCCTTCTGGATCTCTGCATCTACTTCAGCGTCGGTTACTTCTACGTCTACCTTGTCAATCTTTACACCCTTATATTTACCAAGGGTTACTTCAGGCTTCAAAGCCACGGTTGCGGTGAAGATGAAGGGCTTGCCTGCCTCCAACTGAACCACATCTATTTCAGGGCTGGACACGATATCCTCGGTGCACTCATCATAAGCCTTCTCATATGCCTCAGGGATGATAGCATTTGCAGCATCCTCATAGAACACTTCCTTGCCATACATCTGCTCGATCATCTTGCGGGGCGCTTTGCCCTTACGGAAACCGGGAATGTTGATTTTGCCCTTATTCTTGTGATATGCACCCTCTACAGCCTTCTCAAATTCCTCTGCGGGTACTTCGATGGTCAATTTAGCCATATTCTTCTCTAATTTTTCCACCTGTAAACTCATTGTAATACTTCCTCCTTGCATCCTCTGTGCTTTACTTTATCTCGATTTGTCCGGCAAATGCACAGACAAAGCCACAGTCATTTCCGAATTATAACATATTGAAATTGGAAATACAAGATTTTGATTTGTCAAATCTTGATTTTATTTTCGCTATTTTAAATATGCGTGGCAATCACAACTGCCTTTCCCGCACTTTTCTTCTCAATATATATTTTTGCTTTGTCTATCGTTTCTGCATCCATTCCGGTGAAGGGCTCGTCCAGCAAAACAAAATCCGCTGTCGCCTCCATAGCACGCACCAAAGCCACTCTGCGTTTCTGTCCACCGCTTAACTGCGCACAGGGTTTATAAATGTCCTCTTCCGTAAGCAATTCAAACAACGCTTCCTTCGCCTTATGGCTGTCGCCCAGCACCATCTCCACATTTTTTATGGCACTATAGTTCTCGCACAGGCGATCCTCCTGGAACATCATGGCACAGGTGGCGTATTTTTCCACGACGCCTTCATCCTGTGTCACAAGTCCTGCTAAAATTTTAAGTAGTGTGGTCTTACCACTTCCAGAGGGACTATTTAGGTAGTATACATTATCTTTCTGATACTCCATACTCAAATCGAAAATTACTTTCTGCCCCTGATATTCTTTGCAGATATTCTCCAAGCGAATATGTCCGCCATCCACCCTGCATTGCACCGTGGGCTTTGCGCAGGCAGGTTGGTACGCCAACCATTTTTTCATCAAAAACAGCACTGTCTTTTCCATACAACTGCTAAGCAGGACAACAACGATTGTCCATGCAAACAGGCCCGGCACATCGATATACACCTTGGTCAGATACATATTCTCGCCTATAGAACCCGCTGGCACACCAATGAGTTCTGCGGCTATCCCAGCCTTCCAACACATGCCCAGAGACACCTTCATGCTGCTACTCCAAAAGGGAGCCAATGCTTCCCGATAGATATAGTAAAAGGAGGTCCGCTTAGGCAATGCATATACAGCAGCCATTTCCAGCAGTTGCTTGTCTGCGTTCTTAAGCCCCTCTAAGGTACTGATATACATTTGAGGAAGCACCACCAGAAAACCAATGATGGCGGACAAAGGCTGGCTCCCCCACCAGATCAACAACAAAACCACAAAGGATGCCACAGGCACTGTCTTGACCAGTGTTATCAGCGGCGCACACAAATCCTCCACCCAGTTCCATCGAAAGCTACAATAGGCCAAGAGGCAAGCCACAGCATATCCGGCCACAAAACCAATGGCAATGCGCAAAAAAGACCCTGCCACCGCCAGATAAAACTCTTTGATGATGAAAAAGTTCAAAAATGACTTTACCGTTTCCACCGGACCCGCAAAAAATATTTGATTGTTCACGCATAGTGCAACGATAGCCCATACGCATATCCAAGCCACACCAAAAAGCACTTTTCTCCTGTTTCTATCCATCCCTTGATCTCCGTGTTTCCACTTCAAAAATTACATACCACAATCTCTTTAGTTTCCAACAAAATAAAATGCATCATCGGGCAACGCACCACCCACCAACTGCAGATCAAACGCTGCCAGCACTTCCAAATATCCGCTCAACGCTTCCCGCATTTCTTGCCCTGTAATGCAGACAATATTGCAAAGAGGAATCGCTTCTTTCGCCAATTCCTGACTGGGCAGTATGCCTGCCTCCACTGCATAAGCGGCATTTTGCTCTAAATTCTCCGTCAGGGCTTCGACACTTTTTTCGTGTTCTGCAAGAAACTGGGCCACCGCCTTGGGATGATTTTTCAGAACTTCTGAGCGAACCACCGTCACTCCTGTTACCATGGATGCGCCGTCGGGGGATACCTCCTGCCACAGCTCATTCATATCCATGCAAATTTCTAAATTTTCGTTTTTACTCAAAGCCACCGTCACAAAGGGCTGGGGCAAAAGTGCCACTGCATTAGGGTCCTGTGCCAAAATGGCAGCCACTTCCGTGGGCTCAGATTTGAATTCCAATGTATACTCTTCTTCCTCAAATCCTGCCACATGAAGTACGTATCGAACTGTTGCCTCCGGCGTAGTGCCTTTGCCAGTCATATAGATGGTTGTATGGCGCAAATCTTCGATGCTTCGTATCTCTTTATCACCGCTGACAAAATACAGCACGCCCAAAGTATTGATGTCCATTACCCGGACTCCACCCTGCATTTTTTGATATAAAATGGCTGCCACATTTGCAGGCACCAACGCAATGTCCAACTCTCCTTTTGCCATCAACGGCACCAATTCATCTGCCGCCGTTGCCATATGGAATTCATAATTATCTCCCGCGTCCTCTTGAATCATCGGCAAAACACCTATGGAGGTCGGTCCCTTCATGGCACCCACGTGCAAGCTGTCCGTTTTCGCTTCGGTACATCCTGCAAGAAAGAAGGTGCAGGCAACCACACTGATTCCAATTTTTATTATTTTTTGTTTGATATGTTCTATCTTCATACTGTTTTCCACATCCTCATTCTGTTATATATACATCGCGTCCGATTTGCATTCCTGCATATCGTTCCGCTTCTATTTCCACATTCTATCTTACGTCATCTATGGTATCATAAATTTTTTTCCTTTACCATCATTTCCCAACATATTTTTTTGTGCACAGGTAACAATAAGACCAAGATAAGTCGAAACAACGTACCATTTTGAGTTTTCAAGATAAGTGCGGGTTTCACTTATCTTGAAGATAGAGGTAACATGAAACAAACGGAGGTAAATGTAATGTCTAACAAGAACAGTAAGGTAGAAGTACCTGAAGCAAAGGCAGCTCTTGACCGTTTCAAAACTGAAGTAGCTTCTGAGTTGGGTGTAAACCTGAAGGAAGGCTACAATGGTGACTTGACTTCTCGTGAAGCAGGTTCCATCGGTGGTGAAATGGTTCGTCGTATGATTAAGAAGCAGGAAGAGCAGATGAAATAAATTGCTCCAAAAGAGGGTGCCCCCAAAGGCTCAAATGCGAGACTTGGGGGCATCCCCTATTTATCAAAAGGTGGAATTACCATTTTTACCTCCTTATATTCTTCTTCCACATGGGGTAATTCTTCGTACTTTGCCCCCTCAACAAATCCAGCACCGCATCCATGTCCGGCGGACGTTCTTCTATTTCCTGCCTGGTACATAGCGCCAATATTCTTCGCAGTCTTTTTGACTCCCTCGAATGATCTCTTCCCTTTAATACCTTCTTCAAAGTCTGCCCTAATCCATAAACATCTGCCGAGAAATCCACTGCTCCTCCCGCCAATTGCTCCGGAGCTGCAAAACCGGGAGTGCCCACTTGTCTGTAGTCTGGCTGTTCATACTGTATTGCACAACCGAAATCCAGCAACTTAATACTTCCATCCTCCTGCACCATAATATTCTCCGGCTTTAAATCCCGGTACAGAACCGGTGAAGGCAATCTCTGCAGGTAGGACAGACCTTCTGCCAGTTGAATCCCAAGCGGAAGTACCGCCTGCCCGGACAAACCGCGCCTTTCATTCATCCCGTTTTGTCCACACTTTTTTTCAATTCCGTACATTAATCGGTCCAAGGGAATGCCGGGCACATATTCCATCTTCATAATTACTGTATCAATGCCCTCCCAAAAATCGTATGCGCGCGGAAATAGGGGATGGGATATTTTTTGCAAGATTTCATACTCCTTTCGAAGCATCTCCTTTTGATTTGAAACTTTTCCTGCAAATTCGCGCCCCGTTTGTCCCTCTCGTATCAAGTACACTTTAGAGAATCCTCCCACACCGATACAACGTTCTACTACATAGCCCTTCCATCGCAACATTTCACGCCAATCTTCCGTCACAACTTGCACCCCCTATCTTCACAATGATGGCGGCACCACCTGTCACTTGCAACAATTCTTCCAACTGCTTCTGCAGTTGTTCCTCGCTCATAATAGTTCTCATCTTCAGGCACTCACCCAGTTTGATATTTGTGATGTGCTTCGCGAATTCATGTGGCACAATCATCACCCCCACATTTGGTTGCGTTTCCACCACTTCGATTGCAACACCGGATTGGAATTGTCTGTCATCTAACGGCAACGCCCGCAAATACATCCTGCCAATGTCTTCCTGAATTGTGAAAATCTCCATTTCTCCCATACGAAACAGAATTGCTTTACACCCAAAACAAAATATCCCTGAAATACTTAGCGCCACTTGCGAGTTTTCCCCCTCAACTCCACAGAATTTTCCTCCAAAAAGTGTTTCCAACTCCCCCTTCCACCTCACCACAGCCCGGTCTTGATCTTTCCAATCCCTCCTTCTGATGTGCAAGCCACGAAACCACCGAAACAGTGCTTCCATCACCGGTCCATGTTCCGCATTTTCTTCCTGCAGTGAAAGACCCATACAAGCCAAAAGCACTTGCCCCTGTGGATATTCGCAGTGTTGCACCAACAAAGACGCGCCGGCCTCATCAGACGCTGAAACTTGCCCCTGTGCAGAATTCTCCCGCTGCTCTGATTTCCTCATTTGTTTGGGATAGTACCCACAAAAATAATCCATTGTGCACCTCCTTTGCACGAAAAATAAACTGCCTGTGACTTTTCACACGCATTTTGTACCTTCTCCCAACCTTATACGATTTTACATTCTGTTATTTCCCCGAATCAGGGACAAAGAATGATTAGAACCCACGGCCCGCCGAAACGAGCCGTGGTTTAGAAAACTTTAGAATAAAAGTACTCTTTAGAATGGAAGTACATTCCGAATATCATTAAATAATACCAGCACCATCAGAGCCATAAAGAAAATCAGACCAATGAAATGGACCATACCCTCTTTTTCAGGCGGTACCGGCTTTCCTCGGAATACTTCTACAATCATAAAAATCAATCTGCCACCATCCAATGCCGGCAGTGGAAGCAAATTGATGATACCTAAATTCACAGTCAGCATCAACGTAATGTTCAACATACTCACCAGCACGCTTTTCCAGCCGTAGTCTTTTGCTGCTTCGTAGGTTTTACCCACCACATTCACTGCGATACCCACAGGGCCTGCCACATCCTTTCGGGATACATCGCCCCGCAATAACTTCCCCAAACTCTTATATGTGGCCTTCACGGAATATCTGATCTGATACCAGGTATGAGGGAGCACCGACAGTCCCTTGGGCTCCACAAACTCCGAATTCATAATACCCATCATATAGGTACCGGTCTGCTCATCCAACCTGGGTTGCACCTTCATGGTATACCTATTTCCATCCCTCTCACATTCCACGGAAATAGGTGCTCCCGGCTCATAAGAGGTCTGCAGATACAGGGGGATTTCCTGATACAATCGCACTGTTTCTCCGTCCAATTTCAAAATCCGATCGCCTGCCTGAAGCCCCGCTTCTGCTGCCGCGCCATCCTCTGTCACCTGAGACACGATGGGCTCTCTGATGGCAAACTCATCAGCCATATTGACCATGGCAAAAGCAATCACAAAGGCCAGCAAAAAGTTAAACAACGGACCTGCCACCACGGTGGCAATGCGGCTCCACACACCGGCAGCACTAAAGGAACCTTCCGCCATCAGGGACTCCTTCACATTTTGGCCGTCCTCTCCTTCGAACATACAGGCTCCGCCTATGGGAAACAATTTCAAAGAATACTTGGTCTCTCCAATGGTGGTGGAAACCAAGGTAGGCCCCATGCCCACTGCAAATTCAATCACATGAATTCCATTTAATTTGGCCAATAAAAAATGGCCGAATTCATGAGCGATAACCACCACTCCGAATATCACTACAAACAATATAAAAGTCATCATTGATTACATAACCTTTCCTGATATATAAGCATACACTTCCTGCTCTGTGGCAAGAATCTCATCTACCGTAGGGTTTTCAATTACCTTGATGTGCTCCATGGACTGTGCAATCAGCTCCGGAATCTGCAGATAAGCGATTTTTCTGTCTAAAAATAACGCCACCGCTTTTTCATTTGCCGCATTGTAAGCCGTAGGCATATTACCGCCGATTTCAGATGCCTGATAGGCATACTTAAGCCCGGGGAAATTCTCCATATCCGGTGCCTCAAAAGTCAGCTGCCCCAAGGCAAATAAATCCATCCGTGCGCCTCCCATGGGTCTGCGGTCAGGATAAAACAATGCATACTGAATGGGCAACTTCATATCCGGGGTACCCATCTGTGCAATCACCGCGCCATCCACAAACTGTACTGCAGAATGAATGATGCTCTGGGGGTGTACTACCACCTGAATCTGATCCAGCGTCACATCAAACAGCCACTTGGCCTCCATCACTTCCAATCCCTTATTTACCAGGGTGGAGGAATCAATGGTAATCTTACGCCCCATGGCCCAATTGGGGTGCTTTAACGCATCTTCCACCTGAATATTACGCAACTGTTCCTTCGTCTTGCCACGGAAGGGGCCACCTGAAGCGGTCAGCAAAATCTTTTCAATTCTACCCTTGGGTTCTCCATTCAAGGATTGGAAAATGGCACTGTGCTCACTGTCCACAGGCAAAATAGACACGCCCTTTTCCTTTGCCAAAGGCATAATCAAATGCCCTGCAGTGACTAAGGTTTCCTTGTTTGCCAATGCGATATCCTTGCCTGCCTCAATGGCAGCGATGGTAGGGCGGATGCCAATCATCCCAACAATGGCAGTCACCAGCACCTGGCTCTCCTCCATGGTGGCAATTTCCAACAAACCATCCATACCAACCAATATTTTCACATCCAAATCCGTCACTCTGGCACGCAAATCTGCAGCCGCGCTTTCCGTCCACATAGCCGCCAGGCGGGGACGAAATTCTCTGATTTGTGCTTCCATAGCCTCCACAGAAGTACCGGCAGCCAATGCCACCACCTGTAAATCAGGGTTGTTGCGCACCACCTCTAAGGTCTGGGTGCCAATGGAACCTGTGGAGCCTAAAATTGCTATCTTTTTCATCACTTCACCTCTGATATCAGACTAAAGTCAAAAGAGTCAAAAGGTATACCATGGGTGCGGTAACCACCATACTGTCGATGCGGTCCATCACGCCTCCATGTCCGGGAATCAATGTCCCGTAATCTTTGATTTCCTGATTTCTCTTAATGGCAGATGCGGCCAAATCACCGATCATGCTCATCACTGCACCGCCCACGCAAATCAACACCACAGCCCAGGCAGCCTTCTCATATCCTGCGTAGGTTTCCAAAAAGAAACGTCCGTACAACCATCCCAAACCGGCACACCCCAGGAGACCACCGATACAGCCCTCTAAAGACTTCTTCGGACTAAGATTTGGGAAAATCTTTTTCTTGCCAAACAGCATCCCCACCACATAGGCACAGGTATCACTGCCCCAAGAACTAATCAATATCATCCATGCTAGATAAAATCCATTCTCGCTGGCACGGGTCAAATATACGAAGGACAACAGCACCGGCCCATAAAAGAACGCCATAAACGACGCCATCACCTGCTCACAACGATACTTGGGGAAGGTAACCACATACACAAACAGCAGGGACATCAGCATCCCCACAATGGCCAAAAGAAGCGTGGTTGCTTCCGGTTTCCAGCCCAAGAGGATATAATAAATTGTGACTCCTAAGATGCCCAGGTATTCTATTCCGTTACATTTTTTCTCATTGGTGGCACACTTCAGCGCCTTGGTCAACTCCCGGAATGCAATAGCCGATGCCACGCCCAATAAAACCAACAAGGGAATCCCACCTACAAATATGGTGCCAATCGCAAGGACCAGCAATACTGCGCCACTGGCCAATCTCTTCCAAAACATACTGCTACTCCTCCTTCAGCCCGCCATATCTTCTGTCTCTATGATTATATGCCTCAATTGCTTTTTCCAACTCTTCTTTTGAAAAATCCGGCCATGCCACGGGGGTAAAATAAAACTCTGTATATGCCAACTGCCATAGAAGGAAATTGGAAATTCTCTGCTCATTGCAGGTGCGGATCAATAAATCAGGATCCGGGATGCCTGCTGTATCCATAGCCGCTTCAATAACACCTTCCGTCACATCCTCAGCCGCCAGTTCTCCCTGTGCCACCTGCTCGCTTACTTTTTGCACTGCCCGGCGCAATTCGTCCCTGCCACCGTAATTGATGGCAATCTGAAAATGCAGTCCGTCGTTGTCCTTGGTGGCCGCTTCCAGCTCCGCGATTCTTTTCTGAATATCCTCGTCCAGTCTGGTTTTGTCACCAATCACACGGACACACATACGGTTCTTCTGGGCCGTCTTAATACAGTTTTGCATATAATTGCGCAACAGTTTCATCAGAGCATCCACTTCATCCTTGGGACGATTCCAATTTTCTGTGGAAAAGGCATATACCGTCAGGTATTGCACGCCCATTTTGTAAGCTTCTTCGCAAATCACCTCCACAGTCTTTGCGCCCTGCACGTGGCCATAGTTGCGGGGCATCCCCTTGGCCTTGGCCCATCTGCCGTTTCCATCCAATATGATAGCGATATGTTCCGGTATTTTTAATTCAGCGTTCATAGGCAACCCTTTCCATCCCCATGTAATACTTTGGGGAGCGGTTGTTCCCACTCCCCTATGTTTTATACTGTCATAATCTCTTTTGATTTTGCTTCCATACAAACATCTACTTCTTTGATGAACTTGTCTGTCATCTTCTGAATCTGGTCTTCCAAATCTTTAACTTCGTCTTCGGAAACACCCTCTTTGCCCAATTTCTTCATGGCATCGTTTGCATCTCTACGGATGTTACGGATGGCTACCTTGCCGTCCTCTGCTTTCTTCTTCACATCCTTTACCAGGTCTTTTCTGCGCTCTTCGGTAACCTCCGGGAAAATCAGACGGATTACGGTACCATCGTTGGAAGGATTGATGCCCAAATCAGAAGTCATAATTGCCTTCTCGATAGCCTTCAACATGGATTTATCCCAGGGTGCAATCTGCAGGATTCTCGCCTCAGGAACGGTCACATTGCCCACCTGCTGTACAGGGGTGGGGGTGCCATAATAATCCACACGGATTTTATCCAAAACATGGGGATTTGCACGTCCCGCACGAATGGTGGCGAAATCTGCCTGTAAAAATTCGATTGCTTTCTTCATCTTATCTTCGTACTGCTGTAATCTTGCGTCCATAGTCTCTGTCTCCTCTTTCCAATTTATACTGTCACCTTGGTGCCATGGAACTCTCCACGCATGGCATCCACGATGCTGTTTTCACCATTTAAACCAACCACCCACATGGGCATCTTGTTGTCCCTTGCCAGGATGGAAGCGGTCATATCCACCACCTGCAGATTCTTCTCGATTACCTCATTGATGCTGACTTCATCATACTTCTTTGCATCCGGGCATTTCGCAGGATCTGCGTCGTAGACACCGTCGATGGATTTCGCCAGCAAAATCAACTCTGCGTCCACCTCAATGGCGCGCAACACCACGCCGGTATCTGTGGAAAAGTAAGGGTGACCTGTGCCTCCTGCAAAGAAAACCACCTGTCCCTTTTCAAAATATTTGTTGGCTCTATCCTTTGAGAAAAGTTTGGTAAAAGAGCCACACTCAAAAGGAGTCAAAATATTGGTCTTCATTCCTACAGACCGGAAAATCTCCGATACATAGATGCAGTTCATAATAGTCGCCAGCATACCAATCTGATCCGCCTTGGTCCGGTCAATATTCTCACTGGAACGTCCTCTCCAGAAATTACCGCCACCGATAACGATACCGATTTGCATCCCGTCATCTACCAGCTGCTTAATCTGTAATGCGACGCCTCGCACGGTTGCTTCGTCGAAACCGAATCTTTTATCCCCGGCAAGTGCCTCGCCACTTAACTTTAGAAGAATCCTACGCATAAGGGCCTCCCGATACTTTTTGTTTTATATAGTATAGCACATTCCTTTTTTCTGGAAAAGACCAAACTTATAAAAACTTCCTAAAATGAAATTGCTCTAAAACGAGAAATTGCTGTAGCCAAACGACTACAGCAATCCCCACGTTCATATTCCCCTTTTTCTATATATCAAGCCGCTGACGTTCCCTTCAAGCGGAGTGATATAACAAAGTAATTTGTCCATGTATCTTATGGACTTCAATATTCAGTTTTTATATGTCATGTACTACTGTAAGACTTCCGTCTTTATGTAGTACTGTCTCTCTATATTTCCCGCAGATATGTCTGCGGAAGTACTGCTCGGGAGTGTGTTTGGACCTTAATATGTACCACACTTCTTCCGGAACGCCCTCATACTGGCGAGTTCCCTCGCAGGTGCTCAGCACCACGTGCAAAAGCGCCTTCTGCGGGTCATAACCTGCCTTTTTAATGAGGTCATTGTAGAAATAGACGTAATAAATGGCCCATTCCTCCCTTCTGATGGCCGGTAAGACCATTTATTTATTAGTAAACAAATGCACCTGTATTATTTGCTAACTCATGATATCCATCGTAGTCACCGTAGTGTACGCATGTGATACGATAGGTTTCCCCTGCGGTAACGTTAGCATAATCAAACTGGAGTCCCATAATGGAGCAATTGCTCTGCTGTGCACCTGCCGCAGTTGCAATGGTTTGCCAACCATACCAAACCTTTTTTTCAATCTTGATATCCTTTACACCAAGGTAGGATGCCATACCATTTGCACATCCGGTGGTAATTTCTATATGCAAACCAGAAGAGTTTTTACTAAACAGGATCTCACAACCTGTTAATGCTGTTCTCGTATTATTTACCGACGGTTTTACCCCCGATAAATCCATCAGTTCAACATCCAATACATCCACATTTTTTGTTGCGCCTACTTCCTCTGCTGCATATACCTGTACAGTATAAGTATTCACTCCTCCAAGTAAAAGGCCCATTGCTAATATCGTACATAACACAGCTTTAATTGTTTTTTTCATTTGCTACACCCTCCTATTTTTGTTGAGGAATTTGTCCTCTATTTATATATGACATTTCCAGACCTTTTATTACAAAATATTTTAATTAATTTTTTTCTTATATTTTACTACTAGTTCTTCCAATTTATCCAATACACTCTCTGCTCCAATAACATAGCATCTATAATTATCCTCAAAAAAATCGATTCTATATAAAACAACATTATCCTCATGAATTTCACTTACATAGAATTCTTCATCTTCAATCTTTTTAACACTGCTACAATCAAACTTATCATATCTCTCAGTCGACTGCATGACTGCGTTTGTATAATCTAAAATCCCAACAACCACATGATGATTGTTATAATTATAATGGCTACGGGCCTCTGTTCTATTGACATATTTCTGCACTTCTATATACTTCCATTCACCCCCTATTTCAGAGGTGATCCCGGATTCAATCTCACTCCATTCCTGCCACTCGTCAGGAATTTCGTTACGATCCGTGATTATTATACTAGGTTCTGATTTTACACTTGCTCCAATATCCTCCGGCACTGTAATCATCTTTCTACCACCAGTCATTTCCTTAATCCAATGGAAGAAGCCGTTGTCGCGCACTGCTTCTGAGGAAGTGCTGATGCTTACAGCAAGTAACAGCACCAATATTGCTGCTGCCACCAAGCCCTTGTGGCGGAAAAGAAAGGCGGGGCCTTTTTGTTGTGTGGTTGTTGTAGGGGGATTCTCTCCTTTCTTTTCGTTATGTATTTGTCTCTCTGAGACATATTTTTTAAATTCGACCCACGCCTTTTCTTCGTCCACTTTGAAATCATCGGTGGGTTCTAAGGTTTCCAACAAGTATTCCAATGAAGCCACTGCTTTTTCGTCATACTCATCGGCTGGGGCGTCGTTTATGTACCAATCCAGTTTTTGCTTTACTTCTTCAATAAAAGCCTGGTCCTTTTCGTTATCCTTACGCATCTCTATCTCTCCATGTTCTTTCTCAGTTTGCCGGTTACTCTGGATATGCGAACTCTCATGTTGTTGGCAGTGATACCTGCTTCTTCTGCCAATTCTTCAACCGTGTATCCTATGATGTGATACTTCTTCAGTAGTTCCCACTCCTCCTTCGTCAGACTCTCGCTTGCCACAATCTCTAATTCAGACATTTGTTGGCTTACATCCTCTGACACAGGCATTTCTCCCACTTCGTCCAAAGGAACCGTGGGATGAGTGATTGCCTTGCGTTGCAATTCTTGGAGTTTATAGTTTGCCGTTTGATATAACCATCGCAGAGGCGCATCCGAATTCTTTACCTGGTCCCATTTTACTAAGGCCAGATAAAAAGTTTCCTGTGTTACATCCTCCACGATTTGTTCATTACTTACCTTACGATGCACATGCTTCGCAACGGTTCTAAAGTGTTCCTTGTAGAACGCCTCGAACTCATCGTTGATTTCGTTCAGTATTCTTTTGTCTTTCATAGTGGGAGTCTCCAATTTTGATCTGTTACCCTGATTTTACCAATTATCTTCGATAATGAAAATACCATTTTATATTTTCTAAATTATCTGGACAATTTACACAATTTAAAATAACCGCATGGAACTCCATACGGTTACTCGTCAAAATATCTTCAAAACCCCCATAATCAGCGGTGTGTTGATATATACTTCCAATACACATCCCGCAAAAATGGTAACCAAAATCCCCGTCAAACGTGCCCCCTGCTGCAATACACTTTTTTTATTTTTCCAATCCAGCGCTTCTTTTTTATGATAGATACGGAAAAATATTTCTTCGCAAAAAAACAGTAGAGACACAAACGCCGGGACATAAAGCAGGAAATGCGGGAAGGTACTCAGCAGTCCAAACAGGCACCCTTTCACGCCATATCGGACGGACAATACAGAGAGGAACGCCCCGAATGCCGTGCCATAACAAAGTACCGCACCTCTTCCCACAATATGACCCAAATATGTGGTGGCCAAAATCAATAATATTCCCACCACCTTCCAGCGTTCCCACAGCACAAAGCCAAAATATGCCCCTTTGTCCATGGTCATATATTTCAAATAATAGAGGGAATCTACATCGAACAATTCCCCTTCTATCCATAATCCTTTTGTCAGATTCGTCAAAAGAATTCCAACAAAAAAACCGATACACCATAGGGCTATCGGTTTTTCTATTTTTCGTAGTAACATACTTTTTGCCATAAACACGGATGACCCCCTTGATTTACTTAGGACAATCCATTGTATGCGCGCCACATTCCTGATATGCCATAAAAGCATCGCCGCCTGCGGCTTTTTCAGGCAGCATCTTTGCTTATGCCATTTTCTCCAGCAGTTTCTCCACACTCACCAATTTCACGCAAAGAATAAAAAGCTCCGTTGCCATTGCCATTTCTTCAGAAGAAGGAAAGGTAGGGGCGATTCGGATATTGCTATCTAAGGGATCCTTGCCGTAGGGGTAAGTTGCTCCCGCACCGGTCATGGTCACGCCGGCCTCCTTGCACTTGGCTACAATGGCCTTCGCACAGCCTTCCATGGCATTGAAGGAAATAAAGTATCCTCCCAAGGGTTTGGTCCAGGTACCAATGCCCGTGCCGGACAATTCCTTATCCAGCGCAGAAAGCACCGCCTCAAACTTGGGGCGCAACAAATCCGCATGCTTAGACATATGCTCCTTCAGGCCTTGAATGTCTTTGAAAAAACGGGCATGGCGGAGCTGATTGATTTTATCATGACCGATGGTCTGGATGGTCATCTGGCCTTCAATATACTCTAAGTTCTTCAAGGAAGAAGCAATGGCAGCCACACCTGCTCCGGGGAAGGAAATCTTGGAGGTGGAGGCAAAAATATAAACCATATCCGGATTGCCTGCCTGCTCACATGCTTCTAAAATATTCTTCACTCGGTCTTTTTTATCTTTATATAAATGATGCAAGGAATAAGCATCATCCCAATAAATTCGAAAATCTTCCGCCGCGGGTTTCAGATGAGCAAAACGAAGTACCGTCTCATCGGAATATGAAATTCCAGTGGGATTCGCATACTTCGGCACGCACCAAATGCCCTTCACGGTAGGGTCATTGTTCACGTACTCTTCCACCATATCCATATCCGGGCCATCCTCGTGCAGAGGAATATTAATCATCTCAATACCGAAATATTCCGTGATTTTGAAATGTCTGTCGTATCCGGGCACAGGACAAAGGAAACGCACCTTCTCCTGTTTACACCAGGGAGTACATCCGTTCACGCCATGAGTCATGGAACGGGCAATACTATCGTACATAATATTCAAACTAGAATTTCCACAAACTACTACATTGTCCTTTTCCACGCCCATCATACCGGCGAGCAATCTTCTACATTCCCCGATACCATCCAGATCACCGTAGTTACGGGTATCATTTCCCAACTTGGTGTGCATATCAGAGTGACTGTTAATCACATCCAACATAGGCATGGTAAGCGCCAACTGAGATGCACCGGGCTTACCTCTGGACATATCCAGTTTCAGGCCCCTGCCCTTCACATCTGCATATTCCTTCTCTAATTTTGCTTTCATTTCTAACAGAGTTTCTCTGTCTAAATCCTGATATAATGCCATGTTCCCTCCATCCATTGCAATATCATTTTTAGCAATTTCTTTATAGATTGAATAATTGTATACAATTATACATTTCCCCTATCTTACTATAGAGTGTTGTAGAAATCAAGCATTATTCTGTCAATTTTGACTATATTTTAAACAATTTCTTCGGTAAAAATGCTCAAAATAAGGGAGACCATATACGGTCTCCCCTCATTGTTATCATCGATATCTTGTTGATGCCAAAACTACTTATCCTTATTTATCGTGCCAAATCATATTTGCTCAGCATTTCTTCCAAAAAGTCCGGAGACGTTAAATTAGGAATCTGCTCCACCATTCCATCTTCCGTCATTTTTTGGATTAATGTTAGCATACGGGTTTGGCCTTCACGGCTTCCATCTGCAAAAGCATCTTCACGCTCCATCTTCATATGTTTCTCTTCATCATATTCGTAAATACTCATCGCCATCGCCTCCGCTCTGTTCTGTTCCAGAAACTCCTTCAATATTCCCTCTCGTATGCACTCTGTGATAGTACGCTCTGCTGCAATTTCTATCGGCTCCTTTTTAGCATACTCGCGCATACGATATATGTACTCCGAATAATCCCTTAGAGTGCGGCAGGTATCCATCAACTGCTGATTGTTGCCACGGTTGATATTAATCATCACTACCTTGAGTTCCAAATCCACATCCGCTTCCTGAATCTCGTATAAATCCGACAGTTTCATTACTTCTGTCTCATCCCGTTTCTCCGATCCATTGTAGAACACAATGAAATGAGGTGGCGGTATCATGATTTTCTTTGTTCCGTAGATATTCTTATCCTTTATCATGCCAGAATACAAATCTGCCAGATAGAGAAAAAGCCTAAGCGGAATGTTCGGACAGTATGTGGACTGATGCTCGTACAGGGACAATCTGCTGTCTATGATAAATGAAACATCATTGCTCATGGACATATAGATTGCATTTTCTAGGGTGTTGATTGTCAGTGCTTCTGGGTTGGTGTACTGTTTCCCGCTGACAGCATTATACAACTCCAATAGTTCTTCCTTTTTACTGAATATCATCGTAAACATCCTGGACTTATAGTCCCGTTTCATCGGTAATAACAGTTCTTCTTTTTGTGTAATCATATCGTTCCCTCCTTTTGATAGTTCGCAGGAGGTTCTATATTTTTAAAATTCACCTCGCTGCTTTGAATGATTGGATACAAGCATTGAGATTTCTTTTGAAAAATAGAATGATAGATAGACAAATGTCTATTAGAATTTAGAAATATAATGCTCTGAAATTATTATAAAGGATTGTGTTCCATATTTCTAGTCACATTTATAAATTTTACTACAAAAAAACGTCGCACACTTTCGTATGCGACGTCTCTTTCTGCTTATTAAATTAAACTGGACTGTGTTATTTTGCGTAATCAATTACGCGGCTTTCACGGATTACGTTGATCTTGATCTGTCCGGGATATTCCATATCAGCTTCAATCTGCTTAGAAATATCACGCGCCAACAGTACCATATCAGCATCTGTAATCTGCTCAGGCACTACCATAACACGAACTTCACGTCCTGCCTGAATAGCAAAAGATTTATCTACACCTTTGAAATTGTTTGTGATTTCTTCTAATTGTTTTAATCTGGTAGTATAGCTTTCCAGCGTCTCTCTTCTGGCACCGGGTCTTGCAGCGGAAATGGTATCTGCTGCCTGTACGATGCAAGCAATCAGGGAAGTGGGCTCTACATCACCATGGTGGGATTCTACTGCGTTGATCACAACAGCATTCTCTTTGTATTTCTTACAAAGTTCCACACCCAACTGGATATGGGAGCCTTCCATTTCATGATTTACTGCCTTACCGATATCGTGGAGCAAACCTGCACGCTTTGCAAGTCTCACATCCAAGCCCATCTCGGCTGCCAACAGACCGGACAGATGAGCCACCTCGATGGAGTGCTTCAATGCATTCTGTCCATAGCTGGTTCTAAACTTCATCTTACCGAGAAGTCTAACGAGTTCAGGATGAATTCCGTGAACGCCTACTTCCAAAGTAGCGGCCTCACCTTCTTCCTTAATCATCACTTCTACTTCGCGCTGTGCTTTCTCCACCATTTCTTCGATTCTGGCGGGATGAATGCGTCCGTCAATAATTAACTTCTCCAACGCAATTCTCGCAACTTCACGACGGATAGGATCAAAGCCTGACAAGATAACTGCTTCAGGTGTATCGTCGATAATCAAATCAACACCTGTCATGGTCTCAAGGGTACGGATATTACGTCCCTCTCTACCGATGATACGTCCCTTCATTTCGTCATTGGGAAGGGAAACTACAGAGATTGTAGTCTCGGATACATGGTCTGCGGAACATCTCTGGATGGCCGTTACCACATACTCCTTTGCCTTCTTGTCTGCTTCTTCTTTGGCGCGACTCTCAATTTCCTTGATCATCACTGCCGTTTCATGTTTTACTTCTTCTTCAACAATTTTCAATAAGTAATCTTTTGCTTGTTCAGAGGTTAATCCGGAAATTCGCTCCAGTTCCTGTATGCGCTGCTGATTGAGTTTAGACACTTCTTCCTTGACCTTATTCAAAGCTTCTTCTTTGTCGGTCAGGCTCTGTGCTCTTCTCTCCAGCGCTTCTGCTTTTTTGTCGACGTTCTCTTCCTTCTGCTGCAGTCTGCGTTCTACACGCTGTACATCTGCTCTACGCTCTTTGATTTCGTCGTCCAATTCCTTCTTCGCACGAATGGACTCCTCCTTCACCTCGAGCAGGGACTCACGCTTTTTCGCCTCAGCAGTTTTGAGAGCCTCATCAATAATCTCTCGCGCCTTGTTCTGTGCATTACCAATGGTTGATTTAGAAGACTTCTTCTGAACAGCAGTCACTACCAACCCTGTAACCAATGCAGATACTACGGCGACTACCACTGGGATAATCACATCAAGCATTACAGGAGCACCTCCTTATTTTATTTTCATTGTACAAACAAGCATATTACAACACTTCAATTTTAATCGTTTCTTGTTGCAATGTCAAGCACTAGACGAAATATGAATCAGAAAATATCATTTTATTAACCATTTCATGAGAAAATCCTTTGCGAAGTAAAAGGCGGTACATACGACCCACCTCGGATGCTCCGCCTTCGCCTTTTTTATAGCCTTTTTTTCTCAATATGTCTGCAATCATTTTCTGCTCGTCTTGGGCATTTCCTTCTTCAGTCCACGCTGTGAAAGCCTTCTGGATATCATCCTTAGATACGCCCTTTTGCAGCAAATCCTGCTCTATCCGTCTTCTGCTGCGGGAATCTGCATAGCTGCGAATATAGGCACCGGATAACCGCAGGTCATCGATATAACGATACTCCTGCATGGTAGTCACCACTTCCTCTGCAATCTCCTCGGAATAGCCTGCATGTTTCAGTTTATTCCTCATCTGCCTGGCAGTGTAATCCCTGGCCTGTAACAGATACAATGCCCGCTGGTTGGCACGCTTCAAGATATCTTCTATCTTTGCTTCTGCCATAGCATCCTCACGCTTCTTCAAATCCGTAATGTACACGCAATTTATGGGTCAATTCGTCACACACTGCAGGGTTGTCCTTGAGATACTGCTTCGCATTCTCACGTCCCTGGCCGATTCTGTTGCCTTCATAGGAATACCATGCGCCGGATTTCACAACAAGATTTAAGTCAGACGCCAAATCCAGGATATCGCCCGTCTTGGAAATACCTTCTCCGAACATGATATCGAATTCTGCTTCTTTAAAAGGAGGCGCAATTTTATTCTTCACCACTTTCACACGGGTACGGTTACCGATCACCTCGCCCCCCTGCTTCAGGGATTCAATACGTCTTACATCCAAACGTACAGAGGAATAGAACTTCAGTGCACGTCCGCCGGTGGTGGTCTCGGGATTACCGAACATCACACCCACCTTTTCTCTCAGCTGGTTGATAAAGATAACGGTACAGTTGGATTTACTAATCACTGCGGTCAGTTTACGCAATGCCTGAGACATCAGTCGCGCCTGCAAGCCCACATGGGAGTCTCCCATCTCACCGTCAATTTCTGCTTTGGGCACCAATGCCGCAACAGAGTCAACAACCACGATGTCAATGGCACCGGAGCGCACCATGGTCTCGGTGATTTCCAAAGCCTGTTCACCGTTATCCGGCTGGGATATGTACAGGTTGTCAATATCTACACCGATGTTCTTCGCATATACGGGATCCAACGCGTGCTCCGCATCAATAAAGCCTGCGATACCGCCACGCTTCTGCACTTCTGCAATCATGTGTAAGGTAACGGTGGTCTTACCACTGGATTCAGGCCCGTAGATTTCTACGATTCTTCCCTTAGGAATACCGCCAAGTCCCAAAGCCACATCCAAGCTCATAGAGCCGGTGGGAATGGTCTCCACACTCATCTGTGCTGCGGGATCGCCTAATTTCATCACGGCGCCCTTTCCGTACTGTCTCTCAATATGGCTCAATGCCGCGTCCAATGCTTTTAATTTTTCTTCTCTTTCCATGCATAATCTCCTTTTTCCGAAAGGAACAAATGTTCGTTATTGTTAGAATAAAACATTTGTTCGATTTTGTCAATGCCTTTTTTGAAAATTTAACGGCACCTGTCATATTTCATTATATCTATTTTGTGTCCCATAAAACTCACTCATAGCAGTCACCTCCTTTTTTCTCATCTTTTTTCTCTTTTCGAAATCTTTGGCGAACTGCCGGAATGTCAGAATGTTCGAAATTCAGATATGTTTATTATAGCATAAGGCATTTTTGACCGCAACATCAGAGGCCCATTTTACTTTATTTTTATGTAAAAGGAATGCGCAGTCCTGAGACTACGCATTTTGTTTTTCTTCGATTTTAATATTTACTTCCTGCACCTGCTCATTGTGCGGTATCCGTACCAACATAGAAAGCAGTACCGGCGCCAGCACCATAAAGGGATAGACATATCTGGCCTGCACGGTGGGGCCCAGCAAAAGAGTTGCCAGGTAACAAAGGGGCAGACACAACAGCAACAACTTCTCTTTTTGTTTCGTATATACAAACACCATACAAAGCAAGGTCAAAATCCAACAATAAAAGGCCGGGCGGAACAACAGAGAAACCACCGGATATTCAAAGTATTTATTTTCCTGGATCCACCGTTCCATCCCCTCATATAAAGAGGAAAATACCGACTGGTTTTCAATCCCCTCAGGCAATGCAAAGGATTGGGAACCGTTAAAGGTAGGAATCACACCCTTCCTGTCCTCTTCAAAATCATAGACATAGGTAAAGGAAACATCGTCCACAAACCAGTATCCTCTGGTCAATTGCCCAAAGGCATCCAAGTATTCATTGGGATATTGCAATCCCACTTTCATCCAGTCCGAAAACACAGTGCCCAAATTTCCCGACCATGTTTTGGCAAACTGTCCTTGTCCTGCCACCTGTAACTTCACCGTGTCTGCCAGGGGGGCATTGTATCCCTCCCAATAGTCCTTACTCACATAGCGGTCCACCATCTCATAGACTTCCGGGGACAATTCCTCACCGTGAAAATACCCTACTCTTGCAAACTGCTGCATGGGCACGCTGTACTTTTCGCTTTGCACTTCTCCGGCACCGGTACCCAGGGCACTTCTTATCACCACCTGTCCCAGGACACCCGACACCAAAACCGCAGTGCATAGAAGGAACACTCGCAGACGTTCCCTTCGTCCGCTCATCACCACCGCCAATGCGCCAAACATTGCCAGCGCATAGATGGCATTGTTGCGGAAAGCAATCATAAAAGCGCCCACAATCACCAAAAGCGCATCCAGTTCATAGGGCTTTTTCTGTCCAACGAAGAAATTGCGTTCCATCCATAATAAAAAGAACACCAAAAACAATGCACTGAAAATCACATCCTTGGTGATACTCACCGCAAACACCGAATGATACGGCAATAATCCAAAAAACAGCACCGACAAAACCACCGGCCAAGCCCTGTTCGTTAGTCTCTTTACCATCACGCAGGCATAGGCAAGCGCTGCCGATAGCAACAGCATCTGCGCTACACTGTATATGGCAATGCCGGTCTGATAGCTTCCCAGATACTCACCCAGGCGCAGAACCAGGGAAATCAACCAGGTATGTAACAGCGGATGATGCGCGTTATAATTTGCGTAATCCCCCAGAGCCTGGATAGACTGCACATTGAAATCATATCCCATCACCCCCGGGTAATAGGCGCCAAATACAGGCAAAAACAATAAGAAAATAAAGCCCCAGCACAGCATAAAAAGAGTGCCGTTTCGCAATCCCAAAATCCTTTTACCAATGGCGCATCGGGACATCTCGCCCTCTTGCGCAGAGTCAGTGTCTTTCTTCTGCAATATTTCCGCCAGCGCAAATATCCCGTTGGCAAAGGGCAACACCACGAAGGACAAGCAAAGGGAAATCAATAAAATTTTACCTTTGCCCACAACACCACACTCCGTCAGACCTCTGGTCTGTAACTGCCACCCCATCACACAGGTAATGGCAAACAATAGAGACACTGCAGACACAAAACAAATTCTTCTGCCTCTTTCCCTTGAATCTGTGATGCCTTTGATATTCTCATAACAAACCTTCAGCAATAGAAATACGCCTGCAAACATCAGCACAGAAATTGCGCCTTTGGTAAAATAGTCACCACCGGACAGGGCGCTGATATATTGCACACCCCATAGCCCCAGAAAAGAAGCTGCTACCAATACAATTTTTTCGCCTAATTTTTTTACTACCATTTTTATCCCTCGTAAGAAACTGCGGACAAACCAAAACGCTACCGAATCCAGCCCCAGGTAATGGCCAGGAATTCTCCCATATAAAACATCCCGCTCAGCCACACAAGCAGCACAACACCTGTCACCGGCAGGAGCAACTCCTTGCGTTCCTCCAAAACCCTTTTGCCCAGGGAAAGAATCACGCAAAGTAAAAGCACCATAGTTCCGAAGGTGGCTCTGTCCGGATAATGAGGGGACAACACCATGGCACCCCAAGACAAAAGCGCTCCCAACAAGAGCAAATAATTTGCACGGCCCACGGCAATCTTGAAGGCTTTTGCAAGCACAATCACAAACAATAACACAAGCAGTGTGGGGAATAAAAATTCCAGCATGGCTTTACTCTCTGCATATCCCCGCAGAAACATACGCCAAAGAACGCCCTTTTCCTGTTCACCGCTTTGGAGACCACGGACAAAATTTCCGGGTGCCAATATCACCATCACGCTGCCAAATAACGCAGCAATATTTCCTAAAACCATCCACAGGGGAAGTTTCCTTGCATCCTTTTTCATAAGCACCATAACCATCAGGGATAGCACCCAGGCTGTAGGCCCCATGTTCTCGTTGCTCCAGCCCACGAATATGCCCAGCGCCACCATTCCTATGCCGGAAAGACTTCCTGCCCATACGCAGGTACAAGAGCAGTTTTCTGCTCCGGTCTGTAACTGCTTCAAATATAAATATAAGAACAAAAGCAAGAAGGGGGTGCTGTACAGATAATTGACTGCCCCGGCCTGCCAAAACATACTCATCTTCCAATTGGCATTTAGTCCAAGCAGTAAAGCCGATGCTACAAAAACGCCATACAGAAGCGTTCCTGTTCCGCCCTTACCCAGTGCCTGACGCTGTGTATCCGTGAGGGCACTCTGCACTTTACCAACGCCGGCCATCTTACAAACCAGATATCCCAGGCCGAAGAAAAACACCAGATTCAATAGGTCTGCCACAACCTCTCCGGCCATCAGCACCAGTTGCAACATACCATGGGTCATTACTCTGCCACCCCAGTTATGGTAGTGCCAAATCTGACTTTCCACCACATCCTTCCAGCCCACAAGGGGGGCCCCCGTAGAAAGATTGGTGGAATACCACAAATCATCCATCATAAAGGGAACAGCCCTATTGGTCACATACAGAACCACCGCCGTCGCCACCAACAGCATCCCTACAATAACCACCCACACGGAAGGTTTCTTTTCGGTGCAAGATTTGTCTTCTTCTCGCTGCTTGTTTTTTTCGCTCATCTTTACTTCCTCGTTATTTGTGACATCCGTTTTACCGATGCCTTTCACTTACTGTGCACCTAGGTGACAGCACCATCTAGAGCAGACACCTCAAAGCAAGTGCCAAAGCCGCTTCCACAGACGCCTCTCTCACTTCCTGACGATTGCCCTGAAAATGATGCTCTTCTGTCACCACATTGCCATTCACACAACATGCCATACACACCATGCCCACAGGCTTCTTAGGTGTTCCTCCCGTGGGACCTGCCACGCCGGTGACTGCACAGGACACTTGCGCCTTGGCAAAAGCACAGGCCCCCAGTGCCATTTCTGTGGCAGTCTCTTGACTCACCACGCCGTAGGACGCTATGGTTTCCTCTTTTACCTGTAACAAGTCTACCTTTGCTTCGTTGGCATAGGTCACCAATCCCACACGATAGACATCAGAGGCACCGGACACATTCACAAACCTGCCGGAAAGAAGTCCCCCGGTACAGGATTCTGCAAAGGTGATGGTCATATTCTTTTCTTTTAACAGAGCTACCAGCTGCTCTTCTCTTGTCATTCGTTTTCCTCTTTCTCAGGGGACGCACCCATCACAGACCAGTTCTTCACCAAATAGTCCACCAAACTAATCACGGTCAGTGCCAAAGCCACCCACATACAGAGATCTGTCACCAATTGTAATTGGGGTATATTTGCAATCATCAGGCACACCATAACCATCTGGAATACGGTCTTAAATTTGCCCCAATAGCTGGCAGCAATCACCACCCGATTGTCCGCTGCAATGAGACGAAATCCGCTGATGATGAATTCCCGGCTGATGATAATCAGCACCACCCAGGCAGGGATTCGTTCCAATTCCACCAAAAGAATCAGCGCTGCGCAAACCAAAAGTTTGTCCGCCAAGGGATCCATAAACTTACCGAAATTCGTCACCAGATTGTACTTCCTGGCGATTTTACCGTCCGCTAAATCCGTCAGGCTGGCAACCACAAATAAAAGAAGTGCCCATACATTCCTTTCCTGCAACATCAATATCACAAAGGGTACAATCATAAGTACGCGAAGTATGGTCAATTTATTAGGTAAATTCATCTCTATCATTCAAAATCCTCCGTGTCCAGGATACCAATCAAATCATATTCGTTGGAATCCGTTACCATGACTTTTACAAAATCTCCTGTCATCAAATTGGCTGTGGTGTGCAGGAACAAATAGCCATCCACATTGGGAGCGTCCCGGTAGGTTCTGGTGACATACACATCCTCGTCTGCCACTTTGCCTTCCACCATCACCAACATTTTTCTGCCTATCATATCCTCCGCTTTGTCGAAGGCAATGGCCTGCTGCAGTTCCATCAGTTCTTCCCTGCGGGCCTCCTTGACTTCCTCAGGCACCTGGTCATCCATCAAAGCCGCCGGGGTATCCTCCTCTTGGGAATAGGCAAATACACCCAACCGGTCAAATTCCATCTCATTGACAAAGCGATATAACTCTTCAAAATCCTCCTGGGTTTCTCCCGGGAAGCCACTGATCAAAGTGGTTCTCAAACAAATATCGGGAATTCTCTCCCGAAGCTGTGCAATTCTTTCCCGCAGTTCCTGCTGATTGGTGCGTCTGCCCATGCGCCTAAGCACCGGGTCCGCCGCATGCTGGATGGGAATGTCCAGATAATGGCACACCTTCTCCTCTGTGGCAATCACCTCAATCAATTCCTCTGTCAGTTCTTCCGGATAACAATACAACACACGGATCCAGTACAATTCCGGAATCTGTGCCAACTGCTTCAGCAATTCGGGCAAACATTTCCTGCCGTACAAGTCAACACCGTACAGAGTGGTCTCCTGGGCCACCAAAATCAGTTCCTTCACACCGCCCTCTGCCAGTGCTTTGGCCTGCTCCACCAAATCCTCCATGGGGATACTGCGAAAATTCCCACGGACCTTGGGAATAATGCAATAGGTACATCTCTTATTACAGCCTTCGGCTATTTTCAGGTACGCAAAGTGACCTCCCGTGGTGAGCACCCGCTCGCCACAATAGGAAGGTGTATCGTTGATGCTTCGATAATGATTTTTCTTCTGTCCCTGCAGCACCTCTGCCAAAGCGTCCACCACTTCCGTAATGGCATTGGTGCCGATGATGGCATCCACTTCCGGGATTTCCGCCTGGATTTCCCCGCGATAGCGCTCTGCCAGACAGCCGGCCACCAAAAGTGCCTGCAGCTTACCTTCCCCACGCATCTGCGCAAAGTGAAGTAAGTGCTCGATGCTTTCCTCCTTGGCATCTCCGATAAAGCAGCAGGTATTAACAATCACCACATCTGCCATTTCCTCATCGTCCGTGAAGGAATATCCGGCCTTCTGCAACAGTCCAAGCATCATTTCCGTATCCGATAAATTCTTGTCGCATCCCAATGACACAAACAAAATTTGCATACTTTATGTCCCCTAACTGAAAGTAGCTGGCGACAAACCAGCTACCTGTTTTTCTTATTCTTCGTCGCTCAGAATTTTGATCTTACCCTGATTGAGTTCTTCTACTGCCAAGGATACGGGCTTCAACTCGTTGCCCTCCACCAAAGCTTCATCACCATTGATAATCTGGCGCGCTCTCTTTGCGGTAGCCATAACGATGGAATAACGGCTGTTTACTACGGGAGTTTCGCCGGGTTCTACCTCACTGTTTACTACTTTCATTAAATCTGAATAAGACGGATGTAACATTACTTTGCTCCTTTCTTGAACTTCTTTAAGTCCTCTCTTATTTCTTGAATCAATTCTTTTCTTCTGATGGGTACCTTGCGGGACGCGTCCACCAAACGGTGAACCTCTTCCACACATTCTTCTAAATCATCATTAATCACTATATAATCATAGGCCTCGATGCCTTCTGATTCTTCCTCTGCTCTGGCCAGTCTCTGGGCAATGACCTCAGCACTTTCTGTGCCTCTGCCTTCCAGTCTGCGTTTCAACTCATCGCCGTTTGGCGGTGTGATGAAAATCAGCAGACTCTCCGGGAACCGCTCTTTGATTTTCAACGCTCCCTGAATCTCAATTTCCAATATCACATTGTTGCCCTTGGCCAGTTCGCTTTCCACATAGGCTCTGGGCGTGCCATAGTAATTACCGCAGTAACATGCATACTCAACCAGGCCGTTATCCGCAATAGCTCTTTCGAATTCCTCTTTGGTCACAAAGAAATAGTGTACACCATTTTCTTCTTTCACTCTGGGTTGTCTGGTGGTCATGGATATTGACAGGCTATAGTTCTGATACTTCTTCAGGAGTGCCTTCACAAGAGAACCTTTTCCTGCACCGGAAAATCCTGATATGACGATGAGAATTCCTTTTTGTTCCATATGTCATTCCACCTTTACTCGATGTTTTGAATCTGCTCTCTCACTTTTTCGATTTCCACCTTCAGCTCGATGGCAATGTTGGAAATCTCCAAATCGTTCGCCTTGGACAGTGTGGTATTGGCCTCTCTGTTCATCTCCTGTGCCAGGAAATCCAGATTCTTACCAATGGAGCCATCCTTGGACAAGTCAGTCTTCATCTTCTCTATGTGGCTACGCAGACGTACCAGCTCTTCGTCCACGCAGGATTTGTCAGCAAAAATGGTAACTTCTGTGAGAAGTCTGCCCTCATCTACAATTCGGTCTTCCAACAGTTCGCGCACCTTATCCTCTAATTTCTTGCGATACTCTGCAATAATCTGAGGAGAACGCTCTTCCACCTTGGAAACCAGTTCCAGCATGTTGTCCAACTTGCCAATCAGGTCAGCCTTTAATTTCTCACCTTCTACCACACGGGACTCTACAAACTGCTCTGCCGCGCCGGCCAATGCCTTCTTTAATTCTTTCCAGAGTTCTTCTTCATCCATGCTTACTTCTTCCATGGTGAACACTTCCGGATATTTGGACAAATTAGAAACGCGCACATCAAAACCCAAATCAAAATCTTCTGCCATCTGGCGCAGATGGGTTAAATATTCTTCTGCCACTTCCTTGTTGTAACGGACATTGGAAGTCTTCTCAGACATATCCTCATAGGAAATAAATACATCCACCTTACCTCGGGACATATAGTTCTTTAACTCGTTGCGGATGGGAAGCTCAAAGAAATTCAATGCCTTGGGCAATTTCACATTCACATCCAAATAGCGGTGGTTTACCGCCTTCATTTCCACTGTAAATTTTCGATTATTTTCGGCCACCTCACATCTGCCGAAACCGGTCATACTCTTTATCATGGGATACTCCTAAATCTCTTCTGTCCGTTCCCCAAACTATCCCTGGGCAGACTTTCGCATATTTCATTATATTATAAAGTATGAACGCCAAATCGTCAAGGATAAGGACTTCCTTTTTGCCAAGTTTTCTGCTATACTTTTCTCACTAAGCAAAGGAGGCGTAGACCAATGGCTTTTGACGGTGTGGCAATCGCAGGTATTGTACACGAACTGAAAAATGAAATTCTGGGAGGCAGGCTCTATAAAATCGCCCAGCCGGAGACAGACGAGCTTTTGCTTACCATCAAACACGCATCCGGTCAGAAGCGCCTGCTACTCTCCGCAGAGGCATCCCTGCCTTTGATTTATCTGACAGAACAAAATAAGCCCAGTCCTATGACTGCGCCTAATTTTTGTATGCTTCTACGCAAACATCTGCAGAACGGCCGGATCATAGATATCACACAACCCGGTCTTGAGCGTATCGTCAACATCCACATTGAGCATTTGGACGAAATGGGTGATTTATGTAAAAAAACATTAATCATCGAAATTATGGGTAAGCACAGCAATATTATCTTCTGCCAGGCAGACGGCACCATCATCGACAGCATCAAACATGTTTCCGCTGCCGTCAGTTCCGTTCGTGAAGTGTTGCCCGGCAAGTCCTATTTTATACCCATGGTACAGGAGAAAAAAGACCCCTACCAGGTGGATTTTATGTCCCTGCGCACCTTACTTGCAGACAAACCCCAGCCCACCTACAAGGCACTTTATGGCAGCCTGACCGGCATTTCCCCCATTATGGCCCAGGAGTTATGTTATCGCGCCGGCATCGACGGGGAACTGCCCACTGCCTCTTTGCAGGAAAATGAGTATCGCAGGCTCTACCACACCCTGATGGAAGCATTACAGGATATCACCGCCGGGAGTTTCTCCCCCTGCATTGCCTACGAAAATGATTCCCCTGTGGAATTTTCTGCATTACCTATGACCATCTATCAGGGACACACGGTGGACTACCCTTCCATTTCCCGGTTGGTAGAACAGTATTACGCAGAGAAAAATACGCTGACCCGTATCCGCCAAAAATCCGCAGACCTGCGTCGTATCGTACAGACTGCCTTGGAACGGAATGTGAAAAAATATGACCTACAGTTAAAGCAAATGCAGGATACTGAAAAACGGGAAACCTACCGCATCTACGGGGAACTTTTGACCGCTTACGGCTACGGTGTGGAAACAGGCGCCAAACACCTGGAAACGGTAAATTATTACACCGGAGAAACAGTCAAAATCCCTTTGGATACCGACCTGTCTCCCATTGAAAATGCAAAAAAATATTTTGATAAATACAATAAAATGAAGCGCACCTATGAGGCGCTTTCCGAATTGACGCTACAGGTAAAAGAAGAAATCCAACACTTGGAGTCTGTTTCCAATGCCTTGGACATCGCGCTCCACGAGGAGGATTTGGCAGAAATCAAAGAGGAGCTGACCCAAAGTGGCTACATCAAACGAAAAGGACATGGCAAAAAAGAAAAAATTACCAGCAAGCCCTTCCACTATCTAAGCAGCGACGGGTTCCATATGTATGTGGGAAAGAATAATTACCAGAACGATGCCCTGACCTTTGATTTTGCCACAGGAAATGATTGGTGGTTCCACGCCAAGCAGATGCCCGGTTCCCATGTCATTGTAAAGGTAGAACATGGGCAGGAACTGCCTGACCGCACCTTTGAAGAGGCAGCCCGGCTGGCAGCATACTACTCCAAGGGCCGCGCCCAGGACAAGGTGGAAATCGACTATACCCAAAAGAAAAACATTAAAAAACCCGGTGGTGCAAAACCCGGGTTTGTCGTGTACTATACCAATTATTCCATGACTATTTCTTCCGATATTTCCGGAATAACGCTTCTGCCTTGAGGCCACCTGTCAGTAGCATGATGGCAAAATAAACCAACGCCCCAAGCAAAACACTGAGGATCAGGGCCAGCACCAGGCTGCCACTCCACAGAAGCAATGCCTGATATGCCACTCGGGCAATCAGTCCCATGCAGATTGCTGCGATACCCGGAATGACAAAAGTCTGCTTTATCTCCTGTCGGTATCCCACCGCCTTGCGTACGGACCTTTGGTTCAACCAGCACATGATCCCTGCGTAGACTGTATTGGCAATGGCAATACTGTATAAATCCAAATTGGTAAACAATAATAATCCCAGTGCCAGCAGCGTCTGGCCAATCAAAGCAAAGCCCGCATTAAATATGGGGGCATTTACTTTGCCCAAACCTTGCAGAATGGAGCTGCTTAAGGTAGACAATGCGTAGAATACCACGGACAGTGCCAGAGCCATCAACAGATAGGTTGCCATAGTTTCTTCCGCCGCCAAATTGCGCGGGAAGAGAAACGCCGTGATGGGTCTTGCCAATGCAAACACACCCACTGCACAGGGAATGGAAATCAACATTGTGGTCTTGATGGCAAGTCCGATTTTTTCCTTTGCCTTTTCCACATTTTTCTCTGCCATATGGGCTGCCACAGAAGGAATCATGGCGGAAGCCATTGCGGATGCAAAGGCAATGGGAATATTGGATATGGTCAACGCCTGTCCCGCAAACACACCCCAGCCGGAATAAATATCCACACCGGCGGTCTCCCGGAACATAGGGAAAATTTTCGTATATATCGTATTGTTCACCGCACCGCTCAAATTGTAAACAGCGGTACTTAAAATAAAAGGTGTCACAATCGAGGTGATGGCTTTGAGGATTTTTCCATAGGAATCCTCTTTTTCATGCTCATCTGCCAAAATTCTACGATCCATGAGCCCCTTATTCAGCAGATAAACCGCCAACATAAACAGTAGTGCAATCAGCACACCGGCCCCGGTTCCCAAAGCACTACCGATGGCACCGTTGGTAGCTCTCATCACCCGAGCGCCCTCTTCTGCGGGCATCTCCATGGTACCCATCACACTGTATATCAAAAGATACGCCGCACTGATGCTGACCACCGCATTGGCAATCTGTTCCAAAATCTGGGAAACAGAGGTCTGCACCATGCTGCCATGGGCCTGGAAATAACCACGAAGCACTCCTAAGATACCATACACAAAAATGGTAGGTGCAAAGGTGCGAAGCACAGGAATGGCTTCCGGTGCCACGAAAATCCCTGCACAGAAGTACAAAAACAGACTGGCAATACCACCCACCATCAGCACATACCAAAGAGCACATTTGAAAATCCGGTGGGCATTGCGGTACTCTTTCACCGCCAGTTTCTGGGCAATCACCTTGGATATGGCCGCAGGGATGCTGTAAGAAGAAATCAGCAGAATGATGGTGTAATAATTGTAAGCAGACTGATAATACCCCAATCCCAAGGAACCAATCACACCATGTAAGGGACTTCTGTAAAGGAGCCCAATAATACGGCTGATAATTCCCGCCGCTGCCAAAATTCCGGCTTGCTTGATGAAATTATTCTTTTGTTCGTTTTTCAATAACATATATCTTCTGTCCTTACCCAATCAGCCAATCATACATCTCCTGATACTTTTTGGCTGAATTCTTCCAAGAGAAGTCTGCCTTCATGGCTCTGTCCACCATCTTGTTCCACTCCCGTTTCTTATCGTAGAACACATGCTGGGCATAACGGATAACGCCTAGCATTTCATGGGCATTATAGTTGGTGAAACTAAATCCTGTTCCCTTGCTTTCGTATTCGTTATAGGGTTCTACCGTATCCTTCAGTCCTCCGGTCTCCCGCACGATGGGCAAAGTGCCGTAACGCAGGGACATCAACTGACTCAATCCACAGGGCTCAAATAAGGAGGGCATCAGGAAAGCGTCGCAGGAAGCGTACACCTTATGTGACAGTGCCTCGCTATAACAAATGTTGGCAGCCACCTTGTCCCCGTATTTCCATGCAAAATGACGGAACATATTCTCGTATCGTTCCTCGCCGGTGCCCAACACCACCAACTGAATCTCATCAGCACACAATTCATCCAACACACAGGCAATCAAATCCATGCCCTTCTGGTCGGTTAGTCGGGATACGATCCCAATCATCATTTTCTTTTCATCCACAGGGAGACCCAACTCTCTCTGCAATGCTCTTTTATTCTTACTCTTATCCTTGCGGAAGGTACTTTGATCATAATTTTTTACAATCAAGGGATCCGATTCAGGATTAAAATCCGTATAATCAATGCCATTCACAATACCACGCAAATCGCCACTGCGCATACGCAGGATGCCGTCCATACCTTCCCCGTAATACTGTGTCTTAATTTCTTCCGCATAGGTATCGCTGACGGTGGTGATGGCGTCCCCATACAAAAGTCCCGCACGCAGAAGGTTGGCACCATATTCCTCATCAAACACCCGATCCGGCAACCCGGTCATGTTCTTCACATCCCAAGTGCCCCATCTTCCCTGAAACTTCAGGTTATGAATGGTAAACACAGTCTTCATATGGGAATAAAAAGGATTTGCCACAAATTGCTCCTTCAAAAAGGCAGGCACAAGTCCCGTCTGCCAGTCGTGACAATGCACCAAATCCGGACAGAAATCAATATCCGGCAACACAGAAAGAGCCGCCTTGGAAAAATAAGCAAAACGCTCGATATCCCAACGGATGTCATCCGTGTAAGGCTGGTCCTGATGGAAATAATACTCATTGTCTATGAAATAATAATGTACCCCATCTTCTATCAATTCAAACACACCCACATAGGTGCTGTTCCAATTGTAGTCTATATGAAAATGCGTGATGTACTGCATGCGTTCCTTCCATTCCTGCTTGATGCAGGCATACTTGGGCAAAATCACACGCACATCAAAGTACTCACTGTCTATGGACTTGGGTAGAGATCCCACAACATCTGCCAGGCCTCCGGTTTTGATAAAAGGCACAGCCTCTGATGCCACAAATAAGATTTTCTTCATAGACAACCTCCATGTTCTTCTCTGTGCCAATTATACACCAATCCCCACCACCTGAAAAGAACTTTTCTCGCTTGCCTGAAAGAAGCATTCTGTCATGCATCCAAAAGACAAGCAGACACTACTCCCGATAAGAGAGACGGATGCGGTCTGCGATTAACGCAATGAACTCCGAGTTGGTGGGCTTCCCTTTGCTTACATCAACAGTGTACCCGAACATCGCATCCAGGGTTTCCATCTTTCCTCTGCTCCAAGCCACCTCGATGGCATGACGGATGGCTCTCTCCACCCGGCTGGAAGTGGTTTGAAACCGCTTGGCTATGGTGGGATATAAAATCTTGGTAATGGAGCTAATCATGGAGGCATCCTCCACCGACATCATAATTGCCTCCCGCAAATACTGATATCCTTTAATATGTGCAGGCACTCCGATTTCATGTATCATATCCGTCACATCCTGTTCCAAATCATGGGACGGAATAAAAATTTCTTTTTTCGCAGACTTTTTCTCTTTCGCGCTGTTTCCGCTGTCCTTTGCCCAAAGACTCTTCTCCTGCGCAGTTTCTGACTTTGCCGAGGGTACGTGAATAATGATTTGAAATTCCTTGTCTCCCTTCATCAAATCTCCCAGAATTCTATAAATCTTCTCATTATCTTTTGTAGTAGTAACATTCATCTGTTCCATGTTCTACCTCCGTCTTTTTTTACACCTTTCGCAAGAATTTCCCGTTGCAAAATGTCTAATTTGGTCCTTTCAAATTATAAAAGAGGAAACCTTGAAAGGGCAAGAAAATTCAGTCGCATCTTTCGACGCCAGCCAACAAAAAATCTCACAAATCGTTCGCCTTTGCCTGTTTTCGTCCCAATCCGTCAAAAAATTATTTCCGTTCCTCCGAAGGAACCAGCCTTTCTGCGATTTATACTTGACAGAAAAGCACTCTCAAGGGCAAAATATAGTACATAAGAGGTGTATGATTTCATGAAGCAATTAAACGACGACTTGAAACAAAACAACTTCAAAAAAGCCTATCTTCTATTTGGAGAAGAACGCTACCTGCGTCTGCAATATCGCAAACGCTTAGAGCAGGCTTTGTGCACCGAAGGGGATACCATGAATGTCCACTTTTATCAGGGCAAGGATCTCCCTCTGGGTGAAATTGTGGACCTGTCAGAAACCATGCCGTTTCTGGCGGAACGCAGAGTGATTTTCATCTCCGATAGCGGATTATTCAAGTCCGGCGGAGATGTATTGGCAGAGTACCTCTCCGGCACTCCCTGCGAAACCAGTTGCTTCATCTTCACCGAAAGCGAGGTGGACAAGCGCTCCCGTCTGTACAAGGCAGTATCCGCCTTGGGACACGCTGCGGACTTTTCCGTGCAGGACGAAAGAACATTGAAGCTTTGGATCCTGGGCACACTGAAAAAAGAAAACAAAAAAATTTCCGAACAAACCCTGGAACTTTTCCTCAGCAAAACCGGCACCGATATGAGCAACATCCAGTCCGAGTTAGAAAAGCTCCTCTGCTATTGTATGGACCGGGATGTGATTACAGATGCTGATGTGGAATCCACCTGCTCCACACAAATCAGCACTCAGATTTTCGATATGATCAATGCACTTGCCACAGGCAATCAGAAACGGGCCTTGGAACTATACTACGATTTATTAGCACAAAAGGAGCCTCCCAGCCGCATTTTATACCACATCGGACGCCTATGTAACCAACTGTTACAGGCCAAGGATTTGAGCGCCAGAGGGTATGGTTCTGCGGATATCGCCGCCAAGATGGGCTTGGCACCTTTCATCGCAACCAAGTTAGTGAAACAGGCGGCACCCTTCAAAACCTCTGTGTTAAAAAAAGCGGTATCCAAATCCGTAGAATTGGAAACCGCCTTTAAGTCAGGTACATTAGACCCCTTGCTCAGTGTGGAAATATTAATTATGAATGCTTTTAATGAGAATTAAAAAACACCTCCGGCACCAGAGACTGCTCTGATCCGGAGGTGTTTTTTTATGCTTCTTATTTTTTCAGAAGTTTTCGGATGCCATAAGTAATCAGCATTACCACCCACCCGATAATCAGATAACAAATGGAATATATCACGAACATGATTTCCGTAGTGGTGAATGCCACCCAGACACCGGGCAGGAAACACACTGCCAGAAGCAAAGGAAAATACCATGTGGTTTTCATGTCCATACCCGCGTAGATGCCAACGAACGCTGCCAATATGGGATTAAATACATAAAACAAAAGGAAAACGATGGCCATTCCACCATCTCCTCCAAATTCCACTGTCAGGCAGGGAAGCAAAAACATCGTCACCGCCAATAAGGATAAATACGAAAGTATTCTCTTCATCTTGATTCCTCCATTCCGGGATCAGTCTCTTACACTTCATAGTCCAGACAGAGTCTGGTTTCCATAAAAGGGCGTACCTTGGTATCTGCCACTTCCACATGAGCGGGATGTACAGCGTACGCCTTCAGTGCCGCTTCATCCACCAGTGTAGAATCCAACATCAAATCTGCATTGGAAGAAGCCAACCCTTGGGTATTGATCTGCATAAAGGTCAGTCCGGGCACCACACCCACCAGGGCCTCCAGCGCCTTCTTCGCCTCCGCCTTAATCGTCTCTTTTTCTGCTTCACTATACTGCTCTTTTATTTTCCACAAAATCACATGTTTTACCATTGTTTGTTCCACCTCTCGCATGAATTGTTTTAAATTCATTATAGTAATAAAATGTAAAAGTAGCAATATGCTGTTTTTATAATTTCCGCTTGTTTTTTTGATATAACTATGGTATATTTCATTTGAAGAAACGAGTTTTACGACCGTACAGCTATTGCTCAAGCGGTTTACTTGTTTCTTTTTTTGTTCTTAAAACATCATATAAATATTTGCGCTTGTTCCTGTCATGTCTAACCAGTAATCTTACCGAAAACACATTATATCTTTCAAGAACCCCCTCTTCCGAATACACAGGCATCGCAAAACGACTATCATAACGATACCATCCATTTTGGGCTTTCCCCTTATGTTTAGAAGCGTAATCACGAGCGAAACTTCTATTTGATGCAATTTGAATCAATTCTCCAATTGCCTGAGCAACATTTGCTTTGGCTTTTGCATTGGCTCCTTTCAATCGTTTCGTGTCCGTCGAATGACTAAACTCGTTAGGAAACTCTGTACCAATATAAACTCGATCTGCTGTTTCAAGGACATCATAATGTTTTCCAATATATCCCTTCAGGTACTCCTCCACCTCTTTCCAGTTAATCTTTTGTCTTCCCTTAAATCGAATATCATTTAAAATTACCAGGTTTTTACCGTCGGCATCTTTTATTACCTCAATGTTTTTACGATTTCTATTCCACTTCAAACCACTTACCCCCTTTATTTGTTTTATATGTAAAAATGTCATCTGATAGTTTTATCAGCATTTGGCCTTCCTTAGCTGTAGATAAAACATAACTTTGAAGTGAATCGAGACGCTCCAGCACCTCCTTATGAGGATGCCCATAGCGATTATTTCGTCCTGCGGAAATGACTGCCATATCCGGTCTTACTTCCTCCAAGAGCTCCATCGATGTCCCTCCACGGGAGCCATGATGAGCCACCTTTAGAACCACATAGTCTTGCAGTTGTTCAGACAAGCCTTCTGCAACCATATGCTCCCCTTCCCCTTCCATATCTCCCATTAGTAACAACGACCACCCATCTCGAAAATTGACCAAAAAACATTGTGAATAGGCGTTGGAATCTGCAGTGTCCAATCCCTTCGTTGGATACAGGCACGAAAACACTGCGCCGTCATCCTGCCAGACATCCCCGCGGGAAATATATCTTGTCGTTCCGTAATCCAAACGGTCAAATTCCTTCCGGGCAGCAGGTACATTGGGTAAAATCAATTGGCGGATGACAATACCATTTTCTTCGCTTAATTGCAACAATTCCTCTATGCCATTGGTATGGTCCGCATCCGGGTGAGATACAAACACTCCATCCAGAGTTTTAATGCCGTGATACTTCAAGTATGGAATCAGTACATACTCTCCCACTTTTTTGCGACTACTGCTGCCACAGTCAAACAGATAATGCCCTCCTCCGGCAGTCTCCACCAAAATACAATCCCCCTGCCCCACATCCAGAAAGGTTACCTGATTTCGAGTTCGTCCCTGTCCCTGACCTATGCAAAAAACAGCAAGACAAGTACACATCACAAATATCAAAAACAAAGTGATAGCCCCCCACCTTTTGTCCCATCTCCATTTGAGTAATTTCCCTTTGTATGAATTCCATTTCTCTGCCCCATATTCCATTCGCAAAATCGGCAAACACTTAAGCGCTGCCAGTCCCACCCCCAGAAACAGATAATATAACACCACATAAACCATAGCCGGTGCTCCGGGACACCACCGATTGCCCGGCAGATGTTCGAATAATCTGCACAGCCACTCGTAGCCTTCCAAAATCCAACGGATGGGATATTGAAAAATTCCAATCCCAGGGAATGCCAGAAACAAAAATCCGCATATCATCAACGGCTGCATCAAGGGGATAATAATGAGATTTAGTACCACAGAATACACAGAAACTTCATAGAACAAAGAAAGCTGTAACGGCAATGTAGTGAGGAAAATAGAAATCGACAAAACAAAAGCCTTCCCCCTTTCTCCCGGGAAAATTGCCTCCGTCGCCCCGGATAAAATCGGGTACATAATACCTATCCCCAACACACAGGTATAGGACAAGAGAAAGCCCCCACTTTTCAAATAATAGGGCTGTATGGTCACCATAATTCCACCCAGCAAGCCCAACGCCGTCAGCATATCATAGGTGCGTCCCACCGCTTGTCCCAGCATCTTCACCGAATACATACCAATGGCACGGATGGCCGACACCCCGAATCCCGTCATAGTACCATAACACAACAGCAATAGGCATCCTGCCGTGCCCGCCACAGGAATGGATGCTCCCATCTTGCGAAGTACATGGTACAGAAACATCCCAATCATGGTGATATGTAACGAAGAGATGCTGAGAATATGAAAAATCCCATTCCTCTGATACAACTGCTGCACTTGAGGGTCTAACAGTTCCCTGTCCCCCAACAACAGTGCCTCCAGAATGCCACCATACTTTTCCGGGATATTGTCTCGAACGCGCTGTTGCAAGAAAACCTTCATCTGTAGAAGCCCATTCCGTATGGGCCAATGCGTCCGGCTAACGGCATATAACTGCACCTCCTGCAGTGTGCCATATAAACCCAAAGTCAAATAGTACTCAGCGGCATCAAATTCCCCCTCGTTGGTGGCGTGGCGAAAGGGAACAAAATCCCCGGTAACCGAAAGCTCTTTCCCCAAGGGCAGTGACTGTAATACACTGTCCCCTTCCGGGATTTCACAGCGCACTCTTCCTCTAAGCTTATTCGCCCGGACTTCCCCCGCAGATTCCTTACACCACCCTATATTTTTGTTGTTCTCTTCGGATACATACAAAGATTTGAGATACAGATATTTTTGATCTTTTTGATAGACCTGACCGGTCAATTGAATGTTAGAATATGCAGGAATGCCTGCATATTGTTCTCTTGCGGAACGATGGATACCTATGTCCCACTTCAGTCTCACTGCCGCAACAATGACGAATACCACGGCCACGGCAAACAAGGGCCGCTTCATCACTCCACCACGATTCTTTCACGAATCTTGGCGTACAGATTCTCTTTGATCCCCGGCACCTTCATAATGTCTTCCGGTCGGTGATACTTACCATTGGACTCCCGATAAGAAATGATGTCTGCCGCCTTGCTTTCGCCAATGCCCGGCAGCGTAGAAAGCACCTCCGCAGATGCTGTGTTGATATTCACCATACCGGTTTGTGCATCTACCGTCCGCAACTTTGTCTGTTGTTCCTCCTCACAGGTAGGAAAATAGACCATTTGTCCATCCTTCAGCCAATCTGCCAAATTCACGCTGTCCCTGCCGGCATCCGGCATAAACCCTCCTGCCGCTTCCAGCGCTACTGCCACCCGGCTATCCTGCATCACGGTGTAAAGCCCGGGGCGAACCACCGCACCGCAGACATAGACCTGGATGTACTTTGGTGTTTGTGAACCCAACGCTGTATTTCCCATAGGATTCTCTTCCGGAGCATCCGATTCCACAGAATCTGCCTCTGCGAACTCTCCCACTTCACTTTCACCTATGGGTACCATCTCAGGGGCGCCACAGGCACTTACCATCGCCACTGCACACACCCCCACAAACATCCTATAAAATTTTCTCAACATGATTCCCATCCTTTCCAAACACAAGTTTCGTACACTTGCGTTTTCAAGTTATGGGACTGCCTCTCAGTGTTGCCCTTTTATACTATCACTTCCACTTGAATACCACAATACCAATAATGGCCAAACCCATACCGATGGCTTTGCGCCACTCCCAAGGCTGCTTCTCCACCTCAAAAATACCCAGCAACTCAATCACATACGCCGTGATCAACTGAGCAATCACGATGAGCATCACCGCCCTTGCCGGGCCCAAATTTTCCATACTCTTAATGACTGTGTAGGTAATAAATGCACCGATGGCACCACCTAACAGCATATATTTTGGCTGTACAGAAAAAACCTTCATCAGATTCCCCCGCTCTGTAGTAAGCCATGCTCCAAGGCACACCAGCAATGCCGTAAACTGTACAAAAGCACTGGCCGCCCAAATGCCCGACGCCTTGGTTACCTGAGTATTAAACACCCCCTGTATACTCATCAAAGCGCCTGAAATCAATGCAATAAAAAATCCAATCATAGGATACCTCCTTTATAAAAGTGTATCCCATAATTGGATAATGTATGCATTACATACTGGCATCAATCTGCATTTGAATCTGGTCCGTCAATGCCTGCAATTCCGTAGCCACATCTGCTCCGTTCCAAACCTTCGCAAACACTGCTTCCAGATGCATCCAGAAATTCTCTGCCTCCATTATCTTAGGCAGGGGCAAACTATCTGCGTAGATTTCCTTGAACAATCTTATCTGCATATCATTTTCATTGGTATTGATATTGGCGGAAAGTTTACCGGTTCTCTCGTACAGGGACTCTGCACACTCTGTCACCAGATAGGCCGCGAACTTATTTGCCAGTTCTTTTTGTTCGGAATAACCGTTGATAACAATACCACTGGTCACGGACACGGCACGGCTTTGCAACGAATCACTGACATTGGGCATGGGCGCCATATCATATTCGAACCAAATGCCGCCCTCGGACTTTGCAGTCCGCAATTTCTGAATCACATCAGATGTGGCAAAAGTAAATACGATTTTGCCCTGACAGAAATCGTCTACTACGGATTCATAAGTCACCTTATCAGACTCGATAAAGAAGAATTGGTTCAGCGCCTTGTAAACTTCCAAACACTCAATGGTCTCCGCGCTACCGATATTGACAATGGTAGGATCATCACCATTCTCACCACCCACATTCATATATCTTCCCACAATCCAATAATTGTAGAAAATATCCGACACATCCCAACGCAATACGCTTTCTACACCCTCCGGCACATTAAAGGTATTTGCAACATTCATAATGTCAAAGACTGTCTTGGGAATGGAATTGTTTAGCAGTTCCCTGGTCTTCTGCTCCAGCATACCGGGGTCCACATTAGAGGCATCCAAATCTGCGTTGTTCTCATCCTCACCCGCGCCCACAATCTCACGGATGGCGGCCTGACCGGCCCATTGCTCCAAATAGCTTTTATTATAGACCAGCGCACTGGTTTCAAAAAACAAGGGATATGCAACCACCTTATCCTGGTAAGTTACCGCACGGAATGCACCCTCCGAAAAATTCTCCTCTGTCACCACACCCTGCTGATCGTCAATGGGAGTAGCCAAGCCAGCCAAATATGCCTTTTCCAACATGTCATTGCTGGCAATATACAAATCCGGCACTTGATTCGAATGAATGGACTCCCGATTAATCGCCTCCAAATATTCGCTCTCGGAAGCCAGCACCGGAATCACACGGATCTTTTCCTGCTCTCCGAATGCCACCGCAGCGCTGTTGATATAATTGGTCATACTGTCGTCAGAATACCAAAAATACAGGGTCTCTTCCCTCTCATACCAGTTCAAATCCGTATTGCCGCCCATGGTAGCGCCTCTCTTGGCATCCACCCAGGCCCCATATAGTACAGCGGCTGCTATCACCACAATGGTAGCCACTGCCGCCAATCTTTTTTTCATACTCATATAGTTACCTATCCTTAATGTATATCTTCCCTAAAACATCTACATTGTACACCTATTATTATAAGGTTATCAGACAATAAATCAAGATATTTTTCCCTTCATCGCCCCTCCGAATGCATAAAACACCATCATTTTTTGCTTTTATGCACTATTTTACCTTATTATTCACATATTTATGCATTATTTTTGAATTATATTCATTTTTATGGTTGCATTTTACCTATTTATGTTGTATAGTGAATGCAAGCAGGTGTCTTAGAAACGGGACACCTTTTATATGGAGGCGAAAAAAATGAAAGAAAAAGTTATTTTGGCGTATTCCGGCGGATTGGATACCACCGCCATCATCCCTTGGTTAAAGGAGAATTTTGACTACGAAGTAATCTGTGTTTGCGTAGATTGCGGACAGGCCGAAGAATTAGACGGACTGGACGAAAGAGCGAAATTCTGTGGCGCATCCAAGCTCTACATCGAAAATGTAATTGATGAGTTCTGCGAAGAATACATCGTTCCCTGCGTTCAGGCAAATGCCATTTATGAAAACAAGTATTTGTTGGGTACCTCTATGGCTCGTCCTTTGATCGCTAAGAAATTAGTGGAAATTGCAAGAAAAGAAGGCGCTACCGCTATCTGCCATGGTGCAACCGGTAAGGGAAATGACCAGATTCGTTTCGAGCTGGGCATCAAAGCTTTGGCACCCGACCTTAAGATTATTGCTGCATGGAGACATGATAAATGGGATATGGACTCCCGTGAATCTGAAATCGAGTACTGCAAGGCACATGGTATCGACCTGCCCTTCTCTGCAGACTCTTCCTACAGCCGTGACCGTAACATTTGGCACATCAGCCACGAAGGTTTGGAATTGGAAGACCCTGCAAATGAGCCCAACTTCGACCATTTGCTGGTACTTAGCCAGACTCCTGAAAAGGCACCCGATGAAGGCGAATATATGACCATGACTTTTGAAAAAGGTGTTCCCACCTCTGTAAACGGTCAGAAGATGAAGGTTGCTGACATCATTCACAAGCTCAACGAGCTGGGCGGCAAGCATGGCATCGGTATCATCGACATCGTAGAAAACCGCGTGGTTGGTATGAAGTCCCGTGGCGTATATGAAACTCCCGGCGGTACCATCCTGATGGAAGCCCATCAGCAGTTGGAGGAATTGATTCTGGACCGCGATACCTACGCAATGAAGAAAGAAATGGGCAGCCGTTTCGCAAGCCTTGTTTACGAAGGCAAGTGGTTCACTCCCCTGCGCAAGGCAGAGCAGGCATTCATCGAAGAAACCCAGAAATATGTTACCGGCGAAGTGAAATTCAAACTCTATAAGGGCAACATCATCAAGGCAGGAACCACTTCTCCTTACACTCTGTACAATGAGAAGATTGCTTCCTTCACCACCGGTGATTTGTATGACCATCACGACGCAGAAGGCTTCATCAATCTGTTCGGACTTTCCCTGAAGGTTCGCGCGATGAAGATGCAGGAGCAGGGCGAGGAATTGAACTAATCTCCACCGGTAAGGATTGAATTTATGATCGAGAACATTGGTATTGCATATGCCATTATCATGAACATAATAGGATATACCCTGATGGGTGTGGATAAAAAAAGAGCCATCCGGGGTGCTTATCGCATCTCGGAGGCTTCTCTTTTTATGGTCGCTATTTTCGGTGGTGCACTGGGTTCCACCATCGGCATGCACCACTTTCGGCACAAAACCAAGCATTGGTATTTCCGCTTGGGGTTGCCCTTTATTTTTCTGATACAACTTGCTATACTGATATACATAAACAGCCCCCTGTAAAGGAGGCTGTTTTGATTTATGATAAATATTTCTTTACGCCAATCACTTCTCAATTCTGTGCATCCCTGGCGTCTTTCAATTCAAAGAACTTGTCCAACCCGTTGGCAATTCCTTCTGCGATGGTCTGGAAATTTTTCTTATTCTCTAACCATGTTGCATCGTGATAATTGGTACAGAACCCGCATTCCAGGATAACCGTCGCCATCCTTTTGTCCGCCCAATTCAACTGCCACAAATCGTCTCGGTCCATGGGGGTATGATATCTGGATATAACACCGCTGACAGCTTTACCATATTCATCACTGAGGGTCTTCGCCAGGAGATAATTATCACTGTCTTTACTTCCTTTGTAAATGGTGTGATATCCATCCACCTCTTCTTGGTCAAGTCCGTCCCAGTGAATGGCAACCATAGCGTCGCACTGCATTTCATTGATGAATAACTGACGCTCACCCAAGTCGTAAGGAAACTCCTTCCAAACATCCGTATCACGGACCATATATACATCATATCCTCGGTCAATCAACTCATCTCTGACCACCCGCGCCACATCCAGCGACCAGGTGTGCTCTACGATACCATGTACGCTCTCGGATCCGGTATTCTTCCATCCTTCTGCGGTATAGCCCAAATGCCCTGCATCAATACAAATCAGCCGGGACTTTGCAGCCTTATAAATCGTTCCTATAGAGGGCTCTTCCGGTGCTTCCTTCTCCGATGTCCTGTCCAGCAAAAGCCCATCCTCGTGCAACTGCCCCATATAGATCACATCTGACACAGAGGACGCGGTGCCCATATGCAAATAGGGGTCGCTTTCGTCCATGGCATTCCATGCCGCCTGGGCTCTCTCCTTGGAGAGACGCTGCGCCTCCGCCTCTGCCTCCACGCGCATTTTCTCCTCCTGGGCAAGGGCGGTCTGTACATTGTGAACAACAATGACAGCAACGGAAACTATGATTAATATGAGTGTGTGGAGAATCCTCTTTTGCATCTTGACTATCTATCGCCCTTCTAAAAATCACCATGAATAGTGGTGCTAAATAACTACGACACTACATATAGTATCACAATTTCCGGAAACAGACAACTAATTTTCGTACATGTCAGTAACAAATTATTCCAAATACTTTCGTGCTGAAATTTTCATTTTTCTATAGAAATTTTCTGAAAAATAGTGTAAAATTAAGAAAATGTCATTCATTAAAGGAGGTTACTGTATGAAGCGCAATGTTATCGTTGGTCAATCTGGCGGCCCCACCGCTGCTATTAACTCATCCTTGGCCGGCGTTTATCGTACCGCCATCGACCGTGGGGCAAAGAAGGTGTATGGTATGCTACACGGCATACAAGGTTTACTAAATGAAAAATATTTGGATTTGTCAGAACATATAAAGACGGAATTGGATGTGGAACTTTTGAAACGTACACCGGCTGCTTTTCTAGGGTCCTGCCGATACAAGCTACCCAGTTTTCATGAAGATATTGGTACATACGAAAGAATCTTTAGCATTTTAGATAAATTAGACATTGAGGCTTTTATTTATATCGGTGGAAACGACTCTATGGATACCATCAAAAAGTTGTCCGACTACGCGGTGCTCACAGGACACACCACCAAATTCATCGGTTGCCCGAAAACTATTGATAACGACCTGACATTGACGGACCATACGCCCGGTTTCGGCAGTGCCGCAAAATATATCGGCACTTCCATGAAGGAAATTATCCGTGACAGCTTCTGTCTGGAATATCCTCGCGGACTGGTCACCATCGTGGAAGTGATGGGACGGAATGCCGGCTGGTTGACCGGTTCTACTGTCCTATCTAAAGGCGAAGACTGTGAAGGACCCGATTTAATTTATCTGCCTGAAATCACCTTTGACATTCAGAACTTTAAAGAGCGGATCGAAAAGTTGTTAAAGGAAAAAACCTCTGTGGTTGTTGCCGTATCAGAAGGCATACGCACCGCGGACGGGCGCTATGTCTGTGAGTTAGGCAATGACATTAACTTTGTAGATGCCTTCGGACATAAACAATTGTCCGGTACTGCCGCTTACCTGGCCAAATTCATTGCCGCAGAACTGGGTTGTAAGACACGTGCCATCGAGCTCAGTACCTTGCAAAGGGCAGGTTCTCACCTGGCCTCCCGTATCGACATCCTGGAAGCATTCCAGGTGGGTGGTGCTGCTGCAAAGGCTGCTGACGAAGGCGATTCCGGCCAGATGGTTGTACTCCAGAGATTCTCCGATGACCCCTATCAGAGTGGTACTGCAGTCCGCGATGTGCACAAGATTGCCAATGACGAAAAATGTGTGCCCAGAAATTGGATTACCAAGGACGGCACCTATGTGACCCAGGAATTCATTACTTATGTAGATCCCCTGGTACAGGGCGATGTAGCACCCATCATGGTGTCCGGTATTCCCAGACATCTGTACACTCCCAAGGAGCTGTATCGCAAGTAGGAATAAACGAAAAGGAACAGAAAGATATCTATGATTGCATTACAAATCTCTTCTATGAAACAATTTATGAATCATCTGTTGGTAGCGGACACCTTCGATGGTTTCGATCTGGAAGAAGCTGTAATCTCCACGGCATGTACGTTTCATATAGACGGACATATCAATCAGGAGTTTTTTGAATGCCAATCCGAAATTTTGGATGCCAAGTTTCCCGAATTCCGTCCATGGAACGAGGTAAAGGGTCTGGCATTTGACCTGATCAAGGGCAAACGCACTCCCCTGTTTTTCAGATTCACTCTGCATTTAAATGGTACAGAAACAGCCGCTCTCTTAGAACAGGAACACAGCGATGTACCCGCCCCGCAGGTGAAAGCTTTGGTGTTAAACATCCGCTATGATGGTGCAACCGCTGTTCTGACCACAGCCACTGCATATCACACCTTTCTGATGTCCAAAGAGCCGGATGCCATTTGGGATAAGTACTTACAGGCCTATCTGGATGCAAAAGATATCGAGTACGCAGTACTATAACAAAAACCATCGCTGTCTACACAGCGATGGTTTTTTATTGCATTCTCTATTTACGCATCTTAGAACGGCATAGAAGGCTGGCGATGAAGCCAAAGATTAAAGCTGCAGATATTCCCACTGCTCCGGCTTTTAATCCACCTGCGAAGATTCCTAAGAATCCCTGTTCATCCACTGCCTCTTTCACGCCCTTGGATAATACATTACCAAATCCCAACAAAGGAACCGACGCCCCTGCACCGGCATATTCTAACAATGGTTCAAACAAATCAATGCCGCTTAATATGGCACCGATTACCACCAATAATACCATGATTCTCCCCGGCATCAGTTTCGTCTTTTCCATAAGAATCTGGACCAACGCACATATCGCGCCACCCACCCAAAATGCATTGAAATATTCCATTTGTGATACTCCTTTTTTTGAAGATAGTATCTGCAGATTCCTTCGGATTATGCAATGCTTATTTTTGTAAACTTCCTTTTTTACAAAACAAATCTACGGGTAGCTGTACCAAAACCACTGCAGCAAACACCACCACGCAGCCTGCAATTTGCCTTCCCGTCAATGTCTGGTCGGTGGATAGCATGCCAATCCGATAGGCAACCCATCCGGAAACAGTGGCAATCACAGATTCCAAACTCATAATCAGAGCTGCCACGGTAGGGTTGACTCCCTTCTGCCCTACGATCTGCAGGGTATATGCCACGCCACAACTGAGCACGCCGGCGTACAAAAGGGCGCCCAAACCGCCTTGCAGCTGTGCCCATGTGGGATGCTCCAGAATCAAGGCACCTAAGGTACAAATACTACCGGCTATGGTGAATTGAATGGCGGATACCATCACACCATCCGTCCATGGAGAAAAATGGTCCACAATCATAATATGTGCAGTAAAAGCAACTGCACAACCAAACACCAACAAATCTCCGGTGGATAACTGTAGCCCTTCCGTCATACACAGCAGGTACATACCTACCGCCGCCAAAAGTGCACCAATCCACACAATCCCCGCCACTTTTTTGCGGAAAAAGATACCTGCGATGGGCACAAAAATGATATACAATGTGGTAATAAATCCTGCCTTGCCTACCGTGGTATAGGCCAATCCAATCTGTTGCAATGTACTTGCTATAGTCAGAGCCAAACCACATAACACGCCTGCCTTGATTGTAACTTTCAAATCAATAGAAGGTGCAGGAATATGGCTTTTTCCTCTCACTTGTTTTCTGCAAAACAAAAAGAGGGACAGGGTCAAAGCACCAATCAGGCAACGGACACCATTGAAGGTCAGTGGTCCCATATAATCCATGCCCTTGGTCTGGGACACAAATGCCATACCCCAGATAAATGCTGCCAAAAGTAACAGCAGACTATGTAAAGTTGCAGTTTTTTTCATGGCTATACACCCCCTGCAATCTCCGCTACAATCTCGCGGATCTGTTTGCCCTCACAGTCGATGGTGATGTGGGCATACTTTTCATATAAGGGTGTTCTCTCGTCGTACAAATCCTGCAATGTCTGGCCTGCCTGTCTGGTAACACCCCGGGAGGTCAAATCTCCCACCCGGCTTTCTATTTCCCCGCAAGGCAATTTAAGGTAGATTACCGACCCGATTTCACGCAAATGTTCCATGGCCTTGGGACCATAAATCACACTTCCCCCGGTGGCAATCACAGCTTTATCCGTATCCACGGAGGCGTTCACCTGCTCTTCTATTTGCCAGAATCCCTCTACCCCGTGCTCTTCTATCAGCGCCTGCAGTAACTTCCCATACTGTTTTTGAATCAAAAGGTCAGAGTCTATAAACTCGTACCCAAGGTGCTTTGCCAGCACCACACCCACAGTGCTTTTACCGGCACCGGGCATACCAATCAGGATGATATTGTTTTTATTTAACTGTTGCAATGACTTCCACCTCGCAGAGTACATTTTTCGGCAGGGTCTTCACTGCCACACAGCTTCTGGCGGGCTTTTCCGTGAAATACTTTGCATATACTTCATTAAACACCGCGAAATCTCCCATATCTGCCAGGAAGCATGTGCTTTTCACTGCATGTGCATAGTCACTGCCTGCCGCTTCCAAAACGGCACCCAAATTCTTCATCACCTGCTCTGCCTGTGCCTGAATACCCTCGCACTCAATATTGCCCGTAGCCGGGTTGATGGGAATCTGGCCGGAAGAAAAGACCATACCATTTACCACAATTGCCTGTGAGTAGGGCCCAATTGCTGCGGGCGCTTTATCTGTTGAAATTTTCTGTAACATTTTTTACCTCTTTCTGTGCCATCCGACACTTTATGATTCATCGAATTCTACTGTCACATAGAATCCTCTGTCATTCTCTATAATATCTGTCACTTTGCCCTCTCTGCTTTGCAGCCTCTCCGAAAAGGGGAAGTTCCCGGACATGGCCAACGAAGGGTCGATGATGTAATAATAACTTGCGGGCAATTGGCCCTCTGAGATATGGACTATGTCGCCTACTGCCAACAAGCCGGGTCGCTCCATTTTGAATTCCATTGTTCGCATTTCAATTAGTCCTCCTGTACAGAGATAAGTATATCTGTTCTTGGGTCTAATTGCAAACGATTATTGCGTTAACTGAATCATAATATACTCTCTCAGTTCTCTAGCTTCATCGATTTTATACTCCAATAATAATTTCGAAAAATATTCCTTAATTGCGCTCTTAGGGATAACCACATTTGAAGTTTCCTCCGGCAGGCATCCTACTCTAGCCTCTTGCCAAGGTGTTTCCTTATGCGTGATTTTTTCCAGCGTTTTCCCACTATACATGCCAAAGGAATCTATCACTGCATCTATTACTTTTTTTTCATCCGCAGACAATTCCATAAATCTGTTCTGAAACATAGCAAATCTATCGTCCTCTATGGGGTTGAATTTGAATGTTCTAAATACTTCGTACACTCGGGGATATACCGGACCATGAGCCCAAGCCTCACAATCTTCTTCGAACATTTCCTTTCCGATTACCGCCATATATATCCCCTGTACATAGTACAACATTTTCTGCAGTGCCAAAGGTGTCACTTCTTCCGCTTTCTTAAATATATAAGAAATGACCGTCAGCATTTTAGGCGACAAATGGAAAATCTGCTTTAATTCCTCAGCTGCTTTTTTTGCCTTATCATAAGCCGTTGGACCCACCTTTTCGATGTTTTCCTCTAACTTTTTAATCATGTAGTCAGGGGATTCCAAGGCATTTCTCACTACATCTGAGTACTCCTTCGACGGTACTTGCCCGGACAAGTATCTGGTCACGGTAATCTCTCCAAATCCAAGTGCCATAGAAAGCGGCGCCTTCCCCATTCGGTATATTCTTAAAAGATTACAGATATCCTCTACGCTAACAATGTGCTCCTTCTGTCTGTACTGATTGTCTATCTGCTTTGCATTATAGTCCATCAGCCCGGGGACATTCATCGTAGCACCACAAGCATTGCAAACCGCCTCATAAATGATAAACTCGTATTCTTTATCACGAATGACCTTTTTCGTTTTTACAGGGCGAATATGATAAGTGTTTTTTTCTCTGCACTCAATGCAAAAATGAGTTTTTTGATTAATTGTCATGTAGCTGCCCTCCTCACTCTTTAAGACTTAAACGCATAATGCAGTGGAAATTCCTGCTCATGTAATGAAATCACGATCACATACTGATTACGCAGTTTATTTAGCTTAATATATAACGGAACCACCTCTTCATTTCCACCATATCTGGGTAATAGTGTTATCTCCTTACCAAATATGTACAACACTTCCTCCGGATGTTGGGGGTGTTCGTTTTTTACTACGCCCGAAAAGTCATCCACATCTAAAGATAGAATAACATTTTTGGCGTCTTCTTCCGTAAATACATAGTCAAGAAACATGTCTTGATTTTTCTTTCGTGCTGATATCTGATATCTGCCCTCTCTAACGGATTTACTCACATCCGCCAAGTACAGAGCGACATCTGATTTGACAACACTCAATCAATGCCCCTCCTTTATATTATATGATTGCTTTTTCGAAATATTCTATCATTAGGTTAATCCTATGATTGAATTTTGTCAATAGTCTATCATTGTAAAACAAAAGAACTCTGCCAATTAGCAGAGTTCTCATCAACTATTTACCCAATTTCTATTCTTCTATCGCATCAAGGTTTTTCCAACCATATCGGATAATCGATATTATCATGGATGCCTCACTGACTATTTCGTCCAAAATTCCTGCCCAGGAGCCAACGATGATATTGTACACAATCCACAGCGGTGAATTCACAAAGATCCCCACCACGCGAATCTTTCGTGCGTTATATGTATATCCGCCTATGGTTGCCGCAATATTTGCTGCCACCGGCAGAATGGACCACCAGCCGTCCCAGGTAAGAAGCAATGCAACCATTTGCAGGGCACAAATAATACAGCACATTGCTTTGCCCTTCAGGAAGGTATTTTTACTTCCCAAGCAAAAAGAACGCACTGTATTTAAAATATAACTGATTCCTCCGGTGACCGCCCCCAGCAACAACAAATGTATCGTGTAACACAGGTATGAAACAAACTGGACCCGGAACAAGTTTTTATTACTTTTGCATTGATAGGACAGGAAAAAGATAATGGTTCCTGTAAAGCCTATGGCTTGAATGAGTATAGTGCGCATGGGTGGTTGCTCCTGAAATCCATATAATAAGTCAATTATATCATATTCATTTAAAAAATATAGTATTGAAATGAGGGACTTTTCGCCCTTACATTACAAAAAAATGAGGGAGTTTTTTACTCCCTCTTACAAAAACCTGTATTTTGGATTAAAATTACCGGAATAAAATCTCCTGTAATTCCTTTGGCAGATACTCTTTTACAATGCCCTCGGCGTCAATTTTACCAAAACCTCCGTAGTACTCTTCTGCCACACCACCGGCGATGGCACCGAAGGTATCGCTGTCGCATTCGAAGCTAAATACATTGCGGATAAAGGATTCGTAGTCGGTACTCTCATAGAAGCATCGCATGGCGGCAGGTACAGTGTCACAACACTTTTCCGTCCATTTATAGTGCTTGCGCAGGTACTCTAAATCCTTGTCTATGCTGTAGGGGTAATCCTCGGGTGGATACTCCTGCAATACATAATCATAGATTTCTTCCTTGCTTTTTCTGTGCTTCGCCATCCAGATGCAGGTGGCAGTGACCACCGCACCCTTGATGCCCTCCGGGTGGTTATGGGACACTGCTGCCGTCTGGGCTGCCAGCGCCTGCATCTCATCGTAATTCTCACAGAATTCACCCACATAGGCCACACGCATGGCGGAGCCATTGCCCCAACTGCCGTAGGGGCTGTGGTCGTCCTCATGTATCCAATAGTAGAATCTGCCTCCGTAGCCACAGAAGGGATATTCTCTGCCCACCTCTACCATGGTTTCCACCAAATCTGCCCCTTCGTCAAGAGCCTTTTTGATGGCCAAGGACATCACTGAATCATCGGTGTAGCCCACACCATGATCACTGATGAGGGGCACATGTCCCCAGTCCAAATCCTTGGGACGGTCAAATTCATACTGTGCACCTAAAATATCACCTACCACTGCTCCCAAAATTGCCATTACTGATTGCTCCCATTCTTTCCGTTTCGTTTATTATAATCCGCATTGATTGCGTCCTGCCAGTCACTTTCATCCAGTGCATTTGCCGCACAACTGGTGGGTGCCATACGCATTGCTGTCACCGCCTTGCTGACAGAACAATATAACGTCTGGGTACCAATGTCATCATGCACATAATTTACCGCACGTTCCTTACGGATTCCAAATCTCTCCGCTTCCTGAATGGCATCGATATTGGCGCCGATGAAGATGAATTCCCAGCCGTATTTTTCCTGTTCCTTTTTAATCATCGCCTGCACTCTGTCATAGGAATACTTCCTGCTGGCATTTTCCATTCCGTCGGTGGTGATGACGAACAAGGTTTTCTCCGGTCTGTCCTCTTCCCTAGCGTATCTGTGTACATTGACGATGTGATGAATGGCGCCGCCCACGGCATCCAAAAGTGCTGTACAGCCTCGCACATAATATTCCTTATCCGTCATCACCGGCACCTTTTCCATAGGCACTCTGTCGTGAAGCACCTCGCAACGGTCATCGAAGAGTACGGTAGACACGACGGCTTCGCCTGCCTCTTTTTTCTGTTTTTCAATCATGGAATTAAATCCACCGATGGTGTCGCTCTCCAGTCCTCCCATGGAACCGCTTCTGTCCAATATAAATACAATTTCTGTTAATCCTTTTCTCATGTTGATATCCTCCTATTTCTTTTTGTGCTCCCCTGCAGTGGAGTCACCTTCTTTGTAATCTTAAGATATCACGCTTGAAAAAGGAAAAGGTCACCTGGCAGGCGACCTTTGAAAAAATTTTTTAATCATTCACCACAGTAGGTAATCCATAATCAAACAGGACGATATCAATCCGATAGATATCGTAGATTCCACGGCTGATGAAATACGAAAAAATCTTATCTGTTTGGGAAAGGGGCGAGAACGCATATCCGCTCATCCTTAGGAAATCCACAGTTTCATCCATATTTAGTTTCAGCGCTACCGCCAGAGATAACATCTTCGTCTTTGAGGGTGCCACCTGATTCTTCAGCAATTTAGAAAAATATTGCTTGGTCATATTGGCTGCTGTATAGACTTCCGAATTCTTCTTTCCCTTTTTGTTAATCAATTGTTGTAGATATTCGCCTAAAGAACCGGTATTTTCTTTGAGATAGGAATCCAAGGGAACTGTTGGTGCAGCAGTTTTATGTACCGATTGCTCCCTATGCCTCATCGGCCGGGATGCACTACGACTCCTCGCGCAGAAGTCTATGTCCCCATCAAAACTTCCATCAAAACAATCGTCATCTAAGGCCACTGTGCGTGATGCGTTTAGTACGCTACTCTCCTGATATACACCACCCGGGTAGTATTCAGCATCCAACTTTTCCTTCACATAGGAGTTGTCCACATACTCTTGCACATCGTCAAAAATCTGGCCGGACAATTTGAATGCAGTCTCACCAAAGACCACCAGGATGATTTCCATTTCGTGCTGCAACAGGAAACTATTAAATGCTTCCAGTGCAATCTGTAGCCCGATTTCGTGGGGAAAGCCATATGTACCAGTGGACATCAAAGGAAATGCGATGGATTTACAGCCATGCTTGCGAGCAAGCTGTAAGGCTCCATCATAACATTTTCGCAGCATCTCTTCCTCTTGATGTGCCCCATCTATCCAGTACGGGCCGCTGGAATGGATGATGTATTTGGCATCCATCCCAAAAGCAGGTGTGATACCCACTTCTCCAATCTCCAGGGGTCCGATTTTTTGTCGTGCCTGTAATAATCTCACTGCACCTGCTGCCTCATAGATGGCAGAGTCCACACCACTGCCGATGGCCACCTCCGGATTGGCCGTATTCACAATGGCATCCGCTTTTACTTTTGTGATATCATTTCGTATGATTCTGAATGCCATTCGGCACCTCCTTAGTGTTTCTATAATTTATTTTATCACTATCTATCACTTTCCACAAATTAATTTGCAATTACGTTATTTTAGCATCTATTCCTCTAAATCTTCTCTATCACCACCGCCTGACCGATTCCCGGCACGGTATTGCCCTCGTTAAAGCTGACCTTGCTAAGCAACGCCCCTGTGGGAACGAACAAGACCTTTTTCCACAGACCGCTCTCTACTTGTCGCAGGATATAAGCAGACAAGGTAACGGCGCAACAACCGCAACCGCTGCCTCCGGCATGGGTGTCCTGTGTGGCACCATCGAAAATTTCAATGCCACAATCCATATGTTGCTTGGTGATGTCGTAGCCCTTTTCATCCATCAAATCGAATAAAATACGCTGGCCCACTTTGCCCAAATCACCGGTAATAATTTTATCGTACGCCTCCGGTTCTACACCAAAGTCTTGAAAATGCCGCTCCAAGGTGGATGCCACAGCAGGTGCCATACAGGCCCCCATATTCATAGAATCTTTGAATGCAGAATCTATCATCTGCCCTACCGTCAAACCCGCAATGCGTGCTCTGGGCTGGCTCTTTATGCCATCCTGCTTGGCACTCAGCAGAAACGCTCCACTACCGGTCACCGTCCAACTGGCAGATAGGGGCCGCTGGTTCCCATATTCCAATGGATAGCGAAACTCTTTCTCTGCGCTGGCAAAATGACTGGAGGTGACACAAACCACCCGTTCTGCCAATCCGCTGAGGAGTGCCAGGGAGCCAAGTCCCAACGACTCGCCACAGGTGGAGCAGGCTCCATAAAGCCCATAAAAAGGGATGCCAAAGGACCCTAATCCAAAATTGCTGGCCATGGACTGGGCCAACAAATCTCCGGCATACATCACATCCACATCTTCCGCAGATAATCCGGCTTTATCCAACAGGATTTCCACTGCTTTCTTCTGCAGATTGCTCTCCGCTTCCTCCCAAGTCTTTCCGCCCACCAGGTCGTCTTCTTCCACCCGGTCAAACAAATCTCCCAGAGGACCTTCCGATTCCTTTTTCCCCACCACGCTGGCACTCTCGCAAATATAAACAGGGGCTTCGATCTTCACACTCCCTCTTCCGACCCGAACCACTCCTGCTCCTGTCATTGCACATCCGCTTCCTACTTGCTCACTTCCCTTAGACATGAAAAAACCTCCGACAAATCTTTTTTATAGTATTTGCCGAAGGTCTTTTTCTATTCTTTTTTATTTATACTGTGCAGTAAAAACAACATCTGTTCCTGTCCATTACTGCTCGTACTTTGCGCTCTGCATACGAATCAACTCTGCATCTTCGAAGTAATTTATCTTCATAGCACTCTTTACTTCCGACAGGGTCTGCGCTGCTACCTCACGGGCTGCTTCGCTACCTTTTTTCAGCACATCGTACACTGCAGGGATATCTTTCTCTAACTCTTTTCTGCGGTTGCGGATGGGCTCTAAGGTCTCCTGCATGATGTTATTCAGCAGTTTCTTCACCTTCACATCGCCCAAACCACCTCTCTGATAATGTGCTTTCAACTCATCCAGGTTCGCATACTCAGGCAAATATCTTTCGAAGTGTTCATCCTTGCAGAATGCATCCAAATAGGTAAATACGGTGTTGCCTTCCAAATGTCCGGGATCGCTTACCTGTAAATGCAACGGGTCAGTGTACATACTCATAATCTTCGCACGCACATCATCCGCCGTGTCTGCCAAATAAATGCAGTTACCCAGGGACTTACTCATCTTGGCCTTGCCATCGGTACCGGGCAATCTCTTGCATGCCTCATTTTCCGGCAAAAGGGCTTTGGGCTCTACCAGCACAGGAGCATCGGGCGCATACACGGAATTAAATTTGTGCACAATTTCCCTGGTCTGCTCAATCATGGGCAGCTGGTCATCGCCTACGGGCACTGTGGTCGCCTTAAATGCCGTAATATCTGCTGCCTGGCTGATGGGATAGGTAAAGAAGCCCACGGGAATGCTGGCTTCAAAATTACGCATCTGAATCTCACTCTTTACGGTAGGATTTCTCTGCAGTCTGGCAACGGTCACCAAATCCATATAATAGAAGGTCAATTCACACAGTTCAGAAATCTGGGACTGAATGAACAGGGTGGATTTGGCAGGATCCAAGCCACAGGACATATAGTCCAATGCCACCTCTATGATGTTCTGGCGCACCTTCTCAGGATTCTCAATATTATCCGTCAAAGCCTGCGCATCCGCAATCATGATAAATGTCTTTTTATATTCTCCGGAATTCTGCAACTCCACGCGTCTGCGAAGAGATCCCACATAATGTCCCACATGCAATCTTCCGGTGGGTCTGTCGCCTGTCAAAATAATCTTATCCATACTCTTGGGTTTCCTCATTTCACTGATAGTGCTGTCTGACGCTCCAATCTGCGTCTCACATAGGGACATTTTACCACATTCAAAGATAGTGGGCAAACCCTTTTTTCACAATTTCCCGCGGCCATCCTTTGTCACTGCCGTTTACCAAACAAGACCACCAGTTCATGCATCACAAGAGGCATAGCGGATAATCCCGCAAGAATTCCCCACTCTCTACCGGACAGGGATGCGGTGCCAAAAGCTTCTATCAACACCGGTACCTCCGTCACTGCAAACTGTAGCACAAATCCCAAAGCCACAGCCAATAACATCAACGGATTCTCCCAATGCTTCATCCGAAATACGGACTTTTCTGTATCCCGCATACCTATGGCATGGAAAAGTTGAGACATGCCAAGCACGGTAAAGGCGTAGGTTTGGGATTTGGCCAACACCGTAGGATTCGCAAGGGACATACTCATCAGTGCCACTGCCTCACGCATCTTCCATCCCTTTTCAAATATCTCACCGGGAAGAAGCAAAAACGGAATCCACAGAAAGGCGATCAGGCTTAACAGGGCAATCAGACATCCATACAGAAGGGTACAAGCAAGCCCCCCTCTGGCAAACAGGCTTTCGCTGGGTCTTCTGGGGCTGTGTTCCATCAGGCTCTTCCCATCGTTTTTATCCATCCCCAAGGCCAGCGCCGGCAAGGAATCCGTAATCAAATTAATCCACAGTATATGACTGGATTTGAGGGGTGCCGCCATTCCGCAAATGACCGCCACAAACATAGTAATGATTTCTCCCATGTTGGAAGACAATAAGAAAATCACAGACTTTCTAATATTCTCATAGACGCCTCTGCCTTCTTCCATGGCTTTGCGTATGGTGGCAAAATTATCGTCCGTCAGTACCATATCTGCCGCCTGGCGTGCCACATCCGTACCCATTTTACCCATGGCGATTCCAACATCTGCCATTTTTAAAGAAGGAGCATCGTTGACGCCATCTCCTGTCATTGCCACCACATGCCCTTTTTTCTGTAGTCCTTTGACGATTTTCACTTTTTGTCTGGGGGACACTCTGGCAAACACACGAATGTGCTCCAATTCCTCTGTAAAGTCATCCTCCGACAAGTGTTCCAGGCGTTCTCCCGTCATACATTGCGTGAATTCACTCACGATTCCCAACTGCTTACCAATAGCAAAGGCGGTGTCCACATGGTCTCCCGTGATCATCACCGTCCGCACGCCCGCTTTACCAAAATCCGCAACGGCTGGTGCTGCCTCCGGGCGCACAGGATCACAGATACCCACAATCCCCAAAAATATCAGGCCATTCTCCCATTGTTCCTGTGCCATAGATAAATCGTCGGTCCTACCGGGGGTAGGAATGGCCAATTGGCTACCAAGTTTTTTGGTAGCCACTGCAAGGGTACGAAGTCCCATGGCAGACATCTGTTCCAATGCCCGAAACACTTCTCTTTTTCCACGTTCTGTAAGGGGTACAACAGAGGTACCTGAAAAGATCTTGGTACATCGCCTGATGACCTCATCAGGAGCCCCCTTCATATATACTCGCAAATTTTTCCCATCGTGCAAAGTGGTCATCCTCTTGCGGTCCGAATCAAAGGGGATTTCTCCCACACGAGGCATCAATTCCTCTAAATTCGGTCTGGAAAATCCCTGTCTGTAGGCGAATTCTAACAAAGCCAATTCCGTGGGATCACCGAGTTTTTCCTCTCCCGACAGCACACCGTCATTGCAAAGTACCATGCCTTGGAAAAAATCCTCGCACAACTCCCCTCTGCACATCTCCACAGGCAAAATCTCACCACAAAGATAACATTTTTCCACCACCATTTTGTTTTGGGTCAGCGTCCCTGTTTTATCGGAGCAAACCACGCTCACCGCTCCCAATGTTTCCACAGAAGGAAGGCGCCTCACTATGGTATTTACTTTTACCATTCGGGTCACAGAAAGGGCAAGACAGATGGTCACCACCGCAGGCAACCCCTCCGGCACCGCTGCCACCGCCAGGGATATGGCAGTGATGAGCATACCTGGTACATCCCTGTGCTGCCATACTGCCACCAAAAAAAGGGCACCACAGAGTATCAGAGACAACAAACTCAAGACCTTCCCCAAGTCCCCCAAACGCTTTTGCAGGGGTGTCATTTCCTCGCCGGATTGACTAATCATAGTCGCAATTTGCCCTATCTCCGTGTGCATTCCGGTGGCTACCACAATACCCTTCCCCCGTCCGCAGGATACCAATGTGGACATATAAGCCATATTTTGTCTGTCACCCAATGAGGTATTTTTCTTTGTAGCCCGATAGTCTGCGTCCTTTTCCATAGGCAGGGACTCCCCGGTCAATGCGGATTCCTCTATCTTCAACTGCACCGTTTCCGTCAGGCGCAAATCTGCGGGCACCTGATCGCCGGCCTCCAAGCATACCAAATCTCCTACCACCAAATCTGCGGAAGGAATTTCCATGTGCCGCCCGTCTCGGATCACCAAGGCCTTGGGGCTGGAAAGTTTTTTTAGAGCGTCCAGCGCTTTGATGGCCCGCCCCTCCTGTATCATACCCACTACCGCATTCAGAAGAACCACCACGCCGATAATGACAGCATCGCTCATCTCTTTAAGCAAAACCGAAATTGCCGCTGCCACCAGCAAAACATAAATCAAGGGATCCTGCAATTGTTTCAAAAAGAGTACCACCCAGGTGTCTCCCGGAGGCTCCTGCAAAACATTGGGACCTTCCTTCGAAAGGCGCCCCGTCGCCTCCCCTTCTGTCAACCCCTTTTGCCCATCCGTATGCAGTAGCGCATAAACTTCGTCTATCTTTTTTTCTTCAAACAAAACAAAACCTCTCACAGCCATCTTGCAATTAAGTCTATGCCTGTGAGAGGTAAAGTATGTCCTTCGTATAGGGATTTTGGGGATTCGTAAAAATTTCTTCCGTATCTCCTATTTCCACGATGCGCCCGTCCTTCATCACCATGATGCGGTCACACATTTGATATACCACATTGATATCATGGGAAATAAACAGGTACGCCACTTTCATTTCTTCCTGGAGTTTTTGCATCAGCTCCATAATCTGTGCCTGTATGGTCACATCCAATGCAGAGACAGGCTCATCCGCCACGATAAATCCCGGATGGGTAATCAGCGCCTGGGCAATGCTGACTCGCTGTCTTTGCCCACCGGATAATTGCGCCGGTTTGCGATGGAAATATTTGTCCTTCATGCCAACCTTGTGGAGCATATCGTAAGCCATCTCTTCCATCTGGCTTTTACTCATGGCCTTGGATTTGTCTATCCTTGCTGCCGCCCGCAACGGTTCCTGCAGAAGCCACCCTACCGTCTTGGTAGGATTCAGGCTACCATAGGGGTCTTGGAAAATCATTTGAGGCCGAAGGGTGTATTGTTCCACCCTCCCTTCAATATTTTGATTGATACCCAGAATGGCCTTGGACAAAGAACTCTTCCCGCATCCGCTTTCTCCCACCAATCCCAGACTTTCTCCGGGGTAGATGGCAAAATTAGCATCGTACACTACCTGATGATTTCTTCCTGCGGTAAACAGGCTGTTGTCCCCTTCCTTGTAAAAAACAGATAAATCCCGTACTTCTACCACCGGATTCTCGCGGATAATCTCTCTTTTCTTGCGGTTCATACGGGATGGTACCGCTTCTATCAAACGCTTAGTATAATCTTCACGGGGATGTTCAAAAATTTCTTCTGCAGTACCGCTTTCTACCACCTCGCCGTCCCGCATGACCACCACTCTGTGGCACAGTCTCTTGGCCAAATTCAGATCGTGGGTGATGAACAGCATCGTATTATTGTGCGTCTTATTAATCTCCCGTAACAAATCTATAATTTGGTTTTGCACGGACACATCCAGTGCTGTGGTGGGTTCATCAGCCACAATCAATCTTGGATTCAAAATCACTGCCATGGCAATCATCACCCGCTGGCGCATACCACCGGACAACTGATGGGGAAAACTGTCATACACCGATTCCGGTCGTTTCAAGCCCACCGACCGGAAGGTTTGAAGCACCAAATTCTTTCGCTCTGCCGACTTCATCTCACGATGCAGTTTCAGCATCTCCTCCACCTGTTTCCCCACTCTCTGTGTGGGATTCAGACTGGTCATTGGTTCTTGAAAAATCATGGACATCTTCTCGCCCTGATATTTGCGGTAGAGTTTCTTGTCCAAAGGCTTTCCACCTTCTCGAATCACTTCTCCGTCAAAAATGACCCTTCCTTCTTTGACCACCGCTTCCTCATTCAAAAGCCCCATCAAAGTCAGGGCTGTGACAGATTTGCCGGATCCGGATTCTCCTACCACACCTAAAATCTCACCATCGTATAATTCCAGAGAAACATGTTTCACTGCGTCCGCACCATCGAAGGCCACAGTCAGATTTTCTATCTTAATCATTCTGTGCACCTCCTATTCGAATACCTTCGCTGAGTAGCGAAAATCCCAGAACAAGCCAGACAATGGTCAATCCGGGTGCCAACACGCACCAGGGTGCCACCTGCAGATAGCCCTGCGCATCCGCCAGCATGTTGCCAAGGGTTGCGTCGGGAGCCTGCACACCAATGCCCAAATAGCTGAGTCCCGACTCTGCTAAAATTGCATTGTTAAAACCAATCATCACAGAAACCCAAAATACCGAAAAAATATTGGGTAATATATGCACAAATAAAATGCGGACACCGCCTACTCCCATCAATCGGGCGCGCTTAATATAGTCCGCATCACGCAAACGGATAAATTCCCCTCTGACAATACGCACAAAACTGGGCACAAACACGATGGACAAGGACAGAATCAAGTTCTGCCGCCCACTGCCCAGCACACTTAAAATTACCAAGGTCAACAGGATGCTGGGAAACGCATTCACCGCATCCGTAATACGCATCACCACTTCATCCAACGCGCCGCCGAAATATCCGGTGAAGGCTCCAATCACAATGCCTGCCATCGCCGCGAAACACACCACCGTGGTACTGATGATGATGGTAGCAGATAACCCTTGCATCACTCTGGAAAACACATCCCGTCCAAAATTATCGGTGCCAAACAAGTGTCTAAAACTGGGCCCCTGAAAAATTTCCGCCGCATTCATCTGCGTGGTGCTGTAAGGGGTCCAGAACAATCCCACGATACCCAGCAACAGAACAAGACCTGTCATCAACAGGCCTACCCATGTATACTTATTCCATTTGGGAAATGTTCGTTTTATCATGTCACTTTTCTCTTTGCCGGATGACCGGCCACCTTCATCGGTATGTATTACTTCCTTACTTCTCACTGATACGGGGATCCACCACCCGATACAAAATGTCAATTAGGAAGTATACAAAAATAATCACAAACGCAATGTACAAAATCAAAATCTCTACCACCGGAAAATCTCTGGTGGAAATCGAGCTAATAAGCAACCTTCCCACACCGGGCAATCCAAACACCTGCTCCACCACGATGCTACCGGCCACAATCTCTGCGATAATCATGCCCAAGAATGTAATCACCGGGATCATTGCATTACGCAATACATGTCCGTACATCACACTCCGCTTCGTAGCACCCTTGCTATAAGCGGTGCGCACATAATCGGACTGCATTTCCTTCAGCATGGAATTTCTCAGAAAACGGGCAGTCATAGCTATCTTAGGCAATGCAATGGATAATGCCGGAAACAGCAAATACCCTGCAAATCCCCAGGGATCCTTGTCATAACTCACATACCCTCCCGGCGCAAACCATTTCAGCAGAATACCGAAAAAGTAAGTCACCATAATACCCAAAAAGAAAGACGGAATGGCCATGGTCGTCTGCGTCACCACATTTAGTGCGGCATCCAAGAATCGGTTGTTGCTTCTCGCCCACATCACGCCAAGGGGTATGGACACAGCAATGATCATAAGCAAAGAGAAGGCAGCCAGCCACAGAGTCACCGGCAATTTGTCACCCACCAATTCTGCCACAGGCATCATCTCATTCATATTTTTGGAGTACCGGTAGCTGACGCCCAAATCACCTTTGAATACCCCTGTAGCCCAATTCACATACCGCACCACAGGCGGATCGTTCAATCCCAATTCTTCCCGCAGCTGCGCCTCTCTTTCCGGTGTCGCTTCCGTGCCCAGGATGGAAGAAACCACATCGCCCGGGATAATTTCAAACGAAAGAAAGGCGATGACTGACACCAAAAACAAGGTCATCACAAGTGTGAATAATTTCTTGCCCAGGTACTTCAAACAATCGCCTCCCTTCTATTTTTTCTTTCACATCGGTGTACTTATCACCGATTACATATATTTACTGTTACTGCTCAACAAAATATACCGTACTCATATCCTGCACATAGACAGGATAGAATTTGTAGCCTGCAAGGTTCTTGCTGACTGCTGTCTGATTGGCCGGTGCCTGGATGAAAGCACTTCCCGCCAGGTCACAGAGAATCTTCTGGGCCTGGGCATAATAGTCAGCCTTTAATTTCAAATCCATGGTATTCTCTGCCCTCTTGAAAATATCATCATACTCAGGGCTGGAGAAATTAATAAAATTCTTGGACGAATCTGTCTGGAATCTGGTGAGCAAATAACTGGGGGTCATATCACTGGTTATACCACTGATGGTTGCCGCATATTCCCTGCCATTGTACACCTGCTCCAGCCAGGCATTCCACTCATAGCCACGAATGGTGGCATTGATACCCACTGCTTTCAACTGCTCCACAATTACCTCACCGGTCTGCATGTGGAATTCATAGTTGGACGGAATGGCAATCTCCAAATCAAAACCGTCAGGGTATCCTGCTTCCGTCAACAGGTCTTTTGCTTTCTGCTGATCATCTGCAGTACCATACACGTCATTCAAATCCACATAATAATCTTTCAGGGTAGGCAACATACCTGCACTGAGCAAGGTCCCTCTGCCGCCACCCACAAAGAGATTGATTTCGTCTCTGTCCAAGGCGTAGCAAATTGCCCGTCTCACTCTCACATCATCCAAAGGTGCCACCGCATTATTCAAAAACAATGCTTGTACCACATTAGATGCAGATGCTAACACCTGATAGTCATTTTGCAGTATATTTGCCTGGGAATCTGTCAGATACGCATACACATCAATTGTATGACCCTGAAGTTCCAACAACGCAGAGTCCGGACTGTTCACGATTTTGAAATTCACTTCGTCCAAATAGGGCAAACCTTCCTGCCAGTATTCCTCGTGTTTTTTAACAATCATTCCCTCTTGTGGTTTGTAAGAGGCATAAGAAAACGGTCCTGTTCCAACAGGATTTGCCGTCTCATCTTCTCCGCTTCCCGCGGGGATGATGGCAGTCACAAAGCCATAAATCTGCTCTGCATTGGCACTTCCCACTGTCACCTGAACCGTCTGTTCATCAATAATATCTACGTTTGTCACTGCGCGCAGGGTAGATACCAATGGGGTACCATCCAACAATCCCGCCGCTCTCTCCAGAGAGTACTTCACGTCCTCTGCTGTCACAACATTGCCATTGTGGAATTTCACATTTTCACGTAGTGTAAAAGTATACGTAAGTCCGTCTTCGGAAACTGTGTAATCACTGGCTATGGCATTTATTAAGTTACCATTTTCATCGGGCTTCACAAGACCTTCGAAAATGTTAAACAATACTTCTTTAGTTCCTGCCGCTGTTGCTTTATGAGGGTCAAGACTGTCGAAATCCTGTTGTATGCCTACAACCACGGAGCCACCATATGTGGGCTCCTTAGAGGAATGATCCACCGAAGGTTCTACTGTGCCGTCTGTGCATCCGCTCAGTACAGCCATTGTCAGAAGTGCCGAAAGAAATAAACCAAAAAGCCTTTTTTTCATAATTGCTCTTCTCCTCTTCTTATATGGATTTTCATCCTCTTATTATGCAATTTTCAAGTTCATTTTATCACACACCTTGCATATTGCAAGAAAAATCGATATTTCGGGTGCATTTTAACCACTCTCCGCTTAGGATTCTCTCTTAGTACACCCGCGGGTTTCTGCCTGTAATCTCCCGATATGCTTTCGAAATTTCATCTAAAGGCACACACCAATATCTGGTTGGTTCTGTAGAATAGGCATATGCCATGGCAATTAAATTACCATCATCATCCAAGATGGCAGAGCCGGAATCTCCTGCTTCCAATTCTACCGTGACCTCTGTATGGGGATGAGCGGAATCCCACTCAAAATACTGTTTGATTTTAATCAAGTTTCCCGTGGTGATATGGTCAAATCCACCTTCTCTGGATACACGCCCGAGGCCCAGTATAATGGGCTCCTCATCTAGCACTTCCCAATAGGTATAGTCGATGGTAACCGGCTTCAACTCTTCATAAAGTTCATCAGGAATATCCTTCTTCTCTATGGTTACCACGCCCACATCATAATGTTCCGCGGCACCGATGATTTTACCATCCACTTTGGTGCCATCATAGAAATAGATATCGCAGGTAGATGTAGTGGTCACCGCATGGCGATTAGTGCAGATATAAATTCTATCCTCCGTGATTTCCACTATATATCCGCTTCCTGCCGTGTAACTGCCGGCATCATCCACGCGATAGACATGTACCAAGGCTGGTGCCATGTATTGAATCATATCCTCCATGGTCCGCTCTAAAGGCTCCTCCCGAAAATCCGCTTCCGGTATCTGCTGTTCAGACATAGATGCACCTTGCGTTGTCATCTCTTCCTTCTCAGGTATCTCGTTTTCGAATGGAATTTCCACCCTCACCATACCAAAAAGCAGGATTGCCAAGCCGCAACCTAATAATAGAATGGCAACAAGAATAATGCCTTTATAAATATTCTTTTTATTCTTATCTGCGCTTCCCTGCTCCATGCCTTACCCTTTCTATTTTGCTTTCTACTCTCACCTTATTTCTGTTCTTCCTTCCCATATCTCATTAACTACCTTACAGACAAATCCTTAATAACCTCTCCTGCCATAATCAGTCCCATCACCGAAGGCACAAAGGCTACACTCCCCGGCGTTGCCTTTTTACGGGGTGCATCGTCCTCTATCTCATCTGTCACTTCGGGAACAATAGCAGGTGTCAGCGCCTCTTCTTCAGAGTACACTACTTTCAGTTTATCAATGCCCCTCTTTTTCAGTTCCCGGCGCATTACCTTCGCCAGAGGGCAAACTTTCGTGTCATAGATATCTGCCACACGGAATGCAGTGGGGTCTAATTTGTTTCCTGCTCCCATGGCACTGATGATGGGCACACCGGCCTTATTCGCCTGCTCCACCAGCATCAGTTTCCCACTGACGGTGTCAATGGCATCCACCACATAATCATACTGCGAGAAATCAAATTCCGCTGCCGTTTCAGGCAGGTAAAATACGCGATGTACATGTACCACAGCTTCCGGATTAATATCCTTAATACGTTCCGCAATAACATCCACTTTATATTGTCCCACTGTACTTTGAAGCGCAATCAGTTGTCGATTGATATTTGTAACGCTAACCGTGTCATTGTCAATCACATCGATGGCGCCCACGCCACTTCTGGCCAGAGCCTCCACCACATGTCCACCGACACCACCCACGCCAAACACTGCCACGCGGGAATTTTTTAGTTTATCCACTGCTTCCTGTCCCAGAAGCATTTCGGTTCTTGTACTAAAGCGTTCGCCAGAGCGCTCTTTTATCGTTTTCTTTTCCTTTAATTCTACACTTAGTTCTGCATGAACGCAACCAGCATATTTGGACAAAGAATCCAGTGAAACTACATTCTTTTTCCCTTCTATCCGTGCAATATTCGCTCTGTGAATACCGGTTGCATCTGCGATGTTCTGTTGCGTTAACCCCTGATTTTTTCGAAATTGCACGAGTTTATCCACAATATTATCTGTCGTCTTTTTTACTTCAATTTCAACGTCCAACTCATTCGTCTTTACTCTATAATCCATAAATGACTTCTCCCTAACATTTTTATCCCAAGTAACCTGCTATACAACTCAGTATTCACTATTGTCCGGGGTTATAGAAAAACTACTGGACTTTTCAGCAACTTTCTTATCTTGCCCCTTTGCTTTACGTTCTAATCTTCGAATATCCTCTGCCGGAGGTAACTCTTCCGGTTTGATTCCGCGTGCGCCCAACATTGCTCGTATGTCTGCATTATTTTGGACATGCTCTGTTGTAATATCCGTTTCTCCATACAAAGCTTTGTCTTCCACATTATAATTTGTCATTTCGGTTGCGAGATTTTTTGCTGCAATCGTAAGGGTTGGTAGGAAATCAGCCAATGGTCTGCCCTCAACAACGCCTAGTTTTTCTTTCATTTCCCTTGTACTATATCCCCCAAACAACGCTTCATCACCACGAGACCTGATTCTCGCAAATCCCGCATCATCTACTCCCCGTTCGTATATGTTCTGCGACAAACGTTTTTCTGATTCTCTTAATCGATTTCTTGCTTGCATTCGCTCTATGTATGCAATTCTCTCTTCTATTATTTCCTGTTTTCGAGTTTGTACAGCAAAATAGCTTTGTGCAAAAGCTATCTCCTCCTTCGTTGTGTCTCCATTCATTGCAATTAGATAACACGCATATCGAGTAAGCATGTAATCTTGAATTTGCCGCTTTGCTCCCTTTGCAAGATTTATCATTTTGTTGACCTCAACAAAATGATCTCCTACTTCTATTCCACTTGTTTTGCATGACTCTATTGCTCGTAATATTGACCTTTGAAAATTTCGCCACTCCGTGTACCCCAACAATACCATCAAATCTCTGGCATACCAATATTCAATCTTTTCCTCTGTCATCTGCAATGCTACATCAAACTGATTTTTAATTTGTTCTACTCGTTTTGATTCCATAAATTATCCCCCTCATATTATGTATCACCCTTGATACAATCATAAAATGTGGAACCTTCATTGTCAAGCAAAACGCGACAGAAATTTACATAGATTTCCTTTACACCCCTGTAGCACAAGATTAACTACCCATTATAATTCATAAAAAAAGCTCGCCACAAGGCGAGCTTCTCTTATACCATTTTCATAATCCAATAAACCAATCCCACCACCCAGCTGGCAAGCACACCGTACAGAATCACCGGCCCGGCAATGGTGAATATCTTGGCACCTACACCAAAAACCCAGCCTTCAGCCTTATACTCGATGGCAGGGGCTGCTACACTGTTGGCAAACCCTGTGATGGGCACCAATGCTCCTGCCCCACCCCATTTTACGATTTTGGGGAAAACATTCAAACCGGTCAAAGTCACCGACAACAAAATAAGTAACAGGGAACACCAAGAGCCCGCGGTCTTTTCATCCAATCCCATAGCCAATCCGCGGCTCAAAATGAATTGCCCGATGGTACATATGATGCCGCCCGTGAGAAACGCCTTTAACATTTGTTTCCATAGGGAATGCGTGGGCGTCACAGTTTTCACATATGCCTCGTAAGCCTTGGCTTCCAACTTTTTTTGTTGCTCCCGTTGCCTTTCTTCTTGCGTCATTTCCTTTTCTTGTTGCATATCTTTTTTATTTTGTCTGTTCTTACGCTCCTCCATAAAATCACTCATCGTCCCTTCTTGTTCTTTTTCCCTTAGTATTTCTCTCCCATTTCCATAAAATTCATTTTTTCACAAAAAATTCACTGCTCCTCTATCCTTTTTGTGTTATACTGAATGTAATTATTTTTATATGCTATATAACACAGAACAAACATCTTCCCAAACAGGAGGTTTTTATGCTTAAATATCTGAAAAAATACTGGTTCTTCGCCCTGCTGGCACCACTGGCAATGTCGGGCGAGGTTTTGATGGACCTACTCCAACCCAGGCTGATGAGTACCATTGTGGACGATGGTGTATTGGGCCTAAACAATAACGGTGTTGGCGATTTACACCTGGTGCTCACCGTGGGGCTAAAGATGATTGGTTTCGTGGCATTGGGCAGTTGCTTCGGCATTCTTTCCGGCGTATTCGCCAATCTTTGTGCACAGAAATTCGGAAACGATGTGCGCAAATCTGCCTTTGGCAAAATTATGACCCTGTCCTTTGAGCAAACCGACAAGTTTACCACCGGCTCCCTGATTACCAGAGTAACCAACGATATCACTCAGGTACAAAACTTGGTCATGCAAAGCATCCGCGGATTTGTCCGCACCTTTATGCTCTTTGTGGGCGGCGTGGTAAGTCTGCTTCTGTTGGATGTGAGTTTTGCCGTTGTAGTGGCTTGCGCCCTACCGCTGATTCTACTGACTGCCACCTTCTTTTTGGCAAAGGCCAGCCCCAGATTCTACATATTGCAGGAAAAATTAGATAAACTCAACAATGTCATGCAGGAAAATGTATCCGGCTCCAGAGTCGTGAAAGCGTATGTCAAAGAACGCCATGAACAAAAGCGATTTGGAAATGCCAACCAGGGGTTAGTGGATACCCAGATGGGCGTGCTACTACTCTTTTCCTATATGAGCCCGATTATGAATATTATCTTGAATGTCTCTGTAGTGGCCATCATTAAAATAGGCTCCATTCAGGTCAGTGCCGGCAGTGTTACCCCCGGCGATGTGATGGCTGCCATCACCTATATTTCACAACTTCTGCATGCAGTTATGCGTATGACTATGATTTTCCAAAGTGTCACCAGAGGTGTGGCAAGCGGCAAACGAATTCAGGAAATTCTAAATTGCGAACCTACCATTCAGGACGGCAAGGCGGGGGTCGCACTGGCTCACAGTATGCTTCGCGGTCAGATTGAATTCCGCAATGTTTCCTTTGCCTACCCCACCATGGGACAGCGCAAGATTTTGGACGACATCTCCCTGACCATTCACCCCGGCGAAACCTTTGCCATCTTAGGCTCCACCGGTTGTGGTAAATCCACTTTGGTCAACCTGATTCCCCGCTTCTATGATGCCACAGAAGGTGAAGTTCTGGTAGGCGGCATCCCGGTGAAGGATTACCCGCTCCACGACTTGCGGGAACGCATTGCCATGGCATTACAAAAGAGCGAGGTTTTCTCTACCACCATCGCCGAGAATATCCGTTGGGGTAAGCCCGATGCCACCCCGGAGGAATTGGAAAAGGCAGCTTCCGTAGCCCAGGCCATGGAGTATATTTCTGCCAAAGAGGACGGCATGGACACGTATGTGACCCAGGGCGGGCACAGCCTCTCCGGCGGGCAGCGGCAACGACTGGCCATCAGCCGTGCTGTGTTAAAGGATGCGGATATTCTCATCTTCGATGACACTACCAGTGCGTTAGACTTACGAACTGAGTCCAAATTATATGAGGCTCTGAAAAAACATCATCCCGATACTACCAAGGTTATTATCGCCCAGCGCATCGCCTCCGTCAGAGATGCAGACCGCATCGCCATCTTAGAAAACGGCAAAATCGTTGGCCTTGGCTCTCACCAAGAATTATTGGAAAACAATGAGGTTTACCAGGAAATTTATAAATCTCAGGCAAAGGGGGTGAAGTAAATGGCTGGCAATCATCCTCAAAACACACATATGCAGGGAGGGGCTCCCGGACAGGGTGGTCCCAATCAAAACTTTACGGTACCTTTGACTGGCCGTGGCGGCAGGGGTGGCAGATTCGGCCCCGGAGCCAGACACTCAGTCGAAAAACCCAAGGATCAAAAGAAGGCCCTGCTTCGTCTGATTCACTACTTCAAATGGGAAAAGAAACGCATTCTCATCCTGATGGTATGTGTGGTAGCCACTTCCCTGGCCACCATACTGGCACCCAGATTTCAGAGCGAAGCCATCGACTGTATCACCATCGGGGATTACAGCCATCTGGGTAGGTTTTTGCTGATTATGCTGGGAATTTACGGCATACAGAGTCTGTTTACCCTATTCCAAGGCAGGTTCAGTGCCCTACTCAGTCAAAGCATCGTAAAACGCATGCGCAACGACCTGTTCGACAGAATCGTAAATCTGCCCATTAAATATTTGGACAGTCATCCTCATGGAGATATCATGAGCCGTATGACCAATGACATTGAGAATGTGTCCCACACCATTTCCATGTCGCTGAGTTCCTTGGTGTCCGGCAGCCTGACTCTTTTGGGCACTGCCTTTATGATGTTCTACCTCTGTACACCGCTTGCGTTCCTAGCATGCACCACTGCTATCCTGACCGTGGTTGCCACCAAATTTCTATCCGGTGCCATGCGAAAATTCTACCGCAAGCGCCAGGTCCTTCTGGGGCAGCTAAACAGCACTGTGGAGGAAATGGTAACCGGATATAAAACTGTAGTTGCATATAATCAGGAGGATGCGGTTATCGAAGAATTTAACGATACCTCCAACGAGCTCACCAAAGTAGGTATCATCGCAGAAATCCTGGGCGGTTCCATGGGCCCTGTGATGAACGCTATCAACAATGTCAGCTTCGTGATCATCGCTGCCTTCGGCGGATACTTCGCTCTGAAAGGAATGATTACCGTGGGTGTAATTTCCGCCTTCATTATTTATGCGAAACAGTTTGGCCGTCCCATCGACGAGCTGGCGATGATTTACGGACAGATTCAAACTGCGCTTGCCGGTGCAGAGCGTGTATTTGCCATTATGGACGAGACAAGTGAAGATAAATCCGGAGAACAGTCTATGGACGATTCTAAGGGCATTATCACTTTCGAAAATGTAAACTTCTCCTATGTAGAAGGGATACCTGTTCTAAAAGATTTCAACTTAGAAGTCAAGGCCGGACAAAAGGTTGCCCTGGTGGGTGCCACCGGTAGCGGCAAAACCACCGTGGTAAATCTGCTGATGCGCTTCTACGACATCGATAGCGGTGAGATCAAAATAGACGGTGTGAACATCATGGATATCTCCTGTGATAACCTGCGCAACAACACTGCCATCGTTTTACAGGACACCATCCTGTTTGCCGACACCATTCGCAATAACCTAAAATATGCAAGGGAAGATATTACGGATGCGGAAATGGAAGAAGCCGCCAAAATGTGCCATTGCCACAATATGATTCTCCGTATGGAATCTGGATACGACACTCCCTTAGCACACGCAGGATTTAACTTGTCCCAGGGGCAAAGACAGTTGCTTTCCATCGCCAGAGCCTTCTTGGCTAAGCCTAAGATTTTGATCTTGGACGAAGCCACCTCCAGCGTAGATACCAGAACAGAAAAGCATATTCAGGACGCTATGGTAAAGTTGATGGAAAACCGCACCAGCCTCATCATCGCCCACCGCTTGTCCACCATCCAGGATGCAGATACCATTGTGGTCATGGACCAAGGCCGCATCGTAGAGATGGGCAACCACGAGGAACTGTTGAATGCAAAAGGAAAATACTACGATTTGTATATGACACAATTTGCAGGAGAAGCCACCTAAGGCTTCTCCTTTTCCTTTCCCTCTCTCGCCGCCGTAGCAATCAGTGCCCGATCCACATCCTCTTCATAATTACGCATAGCCACCTCAATGGGCGTAGGGTCCTTGGTAATCCGCCTTCCTCCAATATGATTAAAAAACAATAGAATCCCTACCGTAAGACCTATGGAGTAAGAAACCTCCAACGGATTGATACCGGTGGGTTTTTCGTGCATAAACAGCTGGTACACCAACAAAAATACATCTTTGATGCCCACATCATTATGGTAGGCCATAATGGTAAACGCCGTGCCAAAAAAACTCACAGCACAGACCAGTAACACTTTTGCCCACTGCCCAATTCCCCGATACTTGTCCACCCTAACCCGTTCCACCAAGACATCTGTCTCCCCGACCACTTCCACCTGTATACCGGGACACACTTCTTCCATCATGGCGATTAATCGCAAGGAGCTGATGACAAATCTTTTGGGGGCATTTTCGTGAAAACGATGCACGCGGATCGCCTTTAGTTTGGCGCTGATATGGTCATCGATGCAGCGGATTTCTCCCAAATCCTTCAGTAGAACCTCCTCTTTTCTCAACTCCACATTTCTGTCACATTTTAGGTAGACTGTAATATTCATCGTCGGCCTCCTGTCTATCTATTCTCCGATTGGACGCAAATCTCTATCACGTTATCCTTCTCCGGTAAATCGAAGTGCGCTGCAAAAATACAGCAGCGCCCCTGCCAATTTTCCCAATGCCATAGAAAGCACTGCCAACCCCAGTCCATGACGAAACCCGATACGCCGGGAAAAGATGGGAATGCTGTCCAACATCTCCGCAATCGCTAATGCAAGACATCCCACAAATATTCCGGCAAATATGCCATAAACGATTTGTAAGATAATCCCCCCTGTTGCAGACCTTCCAAGGAATCCAAACCACTCCGGATACAGGCTGGTAAGACAACCAACCACTGTGCCAAGCACCACCATGTTTTCATATAATATGACATGCCCAGCGGTATGGGTCCTGCCGGCAAAGCGCGGAATCAGTCCCACCGCCACAAACACGGTAAACACACCTGCTGCCGATAATGCACCATAGCTAATCCCAATCAAACACAAAAAAAGAGCCCGCATCTTCCATCAGCCGCCTTTCCTTTTCTGCTGATATTATGATACGAACTCTCGTGTTTTATACTGATTGCCTTGACACCGGATATGGGCCTCGGCTACCACTTGCTTTGCGCCCTCCTACTCCCAGATGGGCACAAAGCTAATATTCAAATCTACATTTCCCTTGATGCCGGACACCTTTCCTTTATCGGTATACTGCCACATCTTATATTCATAAGGGAAATACAATATGTCACTATAAGAAGCAAACCATCTGTCATACTTCTCCAGCAAAGGCATCTCCATCTTCAGCGCCCCAACCTCTAGGTTGTGATAAATCATGGACTTGTAGCCCGCTTTTTCAACCCTGTCGCAGAATGCTGCGGCGTATTGTGCACGCTCCTGTGCAGAGATACCATCCATGCGTCCCTCTGCGGCGTCTACCAGTTCAGAATCCACCACCACGGGACAGGTAATTTTATATTTCTTGATGCGCTCCAGCACAAACTCTGCTTCCTCTATTGCTTCCGCTTCTGAGGTGGCCTGGCTGTAAAAGTACACGCCCACACGAATACCTGCCGCCAAAGCGCCTTCTATATTCCTCTTGTACTGGGTATCTTCCACCAATTTGCCTTCCTGTCCATATCCTCGAAATCCCACGCGGATGATGGCAAATTCCACGCCATCCCGGGCCACTGCCTTCCAGTCAATTTTTGCTTGATGCTGAGATACATCAATGCCCTTATGGGAGGTTACCTGACCGTCCTCCACATACTGAAACTCTCCATTTTCCAGCACCTGCACATTTTCCTGCTTCAGGTTGTTCATTTTCAATTCACGATTGATGGGTGCAAAATAATAGTCTCCATCGCTATATACCACCAATTCATCGGGATACAAACTTCTGATGGCCTGTAGCAGAGAGTCGCCTTCCTGAATCCGGCCACGCAAATGGTCCTGCACCTCTTTAATGGTAGTTTCCCGAACCTGGGTTTTTGCCTCCGCAATCTTCAAATCCATCTGCGCCACGGGCACCATCTCTTCCCCCGATACGGAATCCTGTTTATCCACAGGCTCTCCGATAATAATACTTGTGGGGCCATCCGCTCCACCAATGATTCCCATGACCTGGGTGGCGTCCTTCACATCCCCCTCTATCTTCTCTCCCACATAGATGCAGATGCAGGCGGTAATGGCTACCACCAAAGCAACCACAAGTCCACAGCCAAGCGTGACCCAAATGCGGTTTGCCCGTCTGCTTCTCCTTCTGCTTCTCTCTATTCTGTCATCCGTTTCGTATCTCATTCACTTCTCTCCATAGACCTACCGGCCTCACCAAACCATCAACATCCACAATGACACGGATATGTATCAGCTACAATTCCATTCTATACGATGCTCCTTTGTATGAAAAGCATTTTTCAGCAGTTTATAAAAAATTTAGGGAAGTGCCAAATCCTTCCTATTGCAACACTTTTTGCCGCATGCTTAAAAGGATCTTTTTCTCCAACCGACTCACCTGCACCTGACTGATGCCCAGCACCTTGGCCACCTGCGTCTGTGTTTTGTCCTGAAAATACCTTAGAGCTATCAACTCTTTCTCCCGCTCATCCAGTTCCTGAAGCAATTGCTTTAACAGGATATGATTTAGAAGCGCCTCTTTCTCCGGATCCTCCTCGCATCCGCTTCTTACAGCTCCACCTCCATTTCCGACAGTCCCCGCCACCGCAATCCTATCCAGCAAATACGTCTCGCTTCCATCCGACTGAAGGAAGGCGGTATGGATGGATTCCACCGGTACAGAGGCCTCCATGGCCAACACCACTTCCTCCTGGGGTAGTTTGGTGTACATCGCCACTTCCTGAAATGTGGGCTCACGCCCATGCTCCATTTGAAACGCCTGCCTTGCCATTTTTACCTTGTATCCATTCTCCTTGATGGTACGGGACACTTTCACCAGCCCGTCATCCCGCAGAAACCGCTTGATTTCCCCCATAATCATAGGGACGGCATAGGTAGAAAACTTTACCCCCTGGGACAAATCGAACTTATCAATGGCCTTGATCAGCCCGATACAGCCGATCTGAAACAAATCCTCCGCATCATATCCCCTTCCCGTAAACCGTTTTACGATATGGTGTACCAGACCGAGATTTTTTTCTATCAGTACCTCTCTTGCATCACTTTCTCCTGCCTGTGACCTTGCAATCAGTGCTGATACCTCGTCCATATCTACTCACCATCTGCAATCCAACTGCCCAGTCCTATCTTCTTTGTCATTCGCACCGTGGTGCCTACTCCCAAAGTACTTTCTACCTCAACATCATCCATAAATGCCTCCATAAAGGAAAATCCCATACCGGACCGGCCCATTTCCGGCTTGGTGGTGTAAAGAGGCTCCATAGCCTTTGGAATATCTGCAATTCCCCTTCCTTTATCCTCCACCACGATATGTAAAATACTGTGTTCCAAACGGCATTTGATGGTAATCAGAGGTGTTTGGATGTTGTCCTTACATATATCACAGGCCTGTGGCATCGTCTCTTGCCAATTTTCATAGCCGTGAATAATACTATTGGTCACCGCCTCAGAAACTGCAGTTTTAATATCTGCCAATTCCTCCATTGTGGGATTCAAATGAGTCACAAATGCCGCCACTGAAATTCTGGCAAAGGCCTCGTTCTCTGACAGGGCATCAAACTTTAGTTCCATTTCATTCTTTTCCGCTCTCATACTTCCAGTACCTCCATCACTTGATTTAATCCCGAAATATTAAAAATCCTACGGATCTGCTTGTCCGCGTGAATGGCATAAACACGCCCTCCGAAGCAAGATATTTTTCGATAACGCCCCATAATAATCCCGATACCGGAAGAATCCATAAATCTGGTCCTCTCAAAGTCGAACACCACATGATTCACATCCTCCCGCATCAAATATCTGTCCGCATTTTCACTGATCATACTTGCACCGTGATGGTCAATCTCCTCCGGCATACGTATCATGAGACAATTGTCTATGACACAAAAATCATTTCCTGTCATCTGTTACTAAAACCCCTTTCTCTGTTCTATTGAAAATCTTTACCCTTTATGCACAAAAAAAGAACCCGTAGTTTCTTCACTACAGGTTCTCTTTCGTATCTTCATTCTTTTCTCTTTTGTTATTCCATATCTGCCAACACGCGCTTGGCACTGGCTGCTCTCTCGCTACCGGGGAACAGTTCAATCACTTTGTTGAAGGCAGCTTTTGCCTCTTCCTTCTGGTCATTTTTCAGGTAAGCCTGTGCCAGATAAAAATAAGCATCCACCTTTTTCTCTGCATTTAATCCCGCACCATACTGAATGGTTCTTTCAAAAATAGGAATAGCAGCGGCGAAATTGTCGGTTCTGTACTGCTCGTAACCGCGATTGTAATAGTCATTTGCCACCGCAGGAGCAACAAGACCGGAAAGCGCCTCGTACAGTCCCTTAAATGTGTCGTTCATGTCCTCAACTTTCAGGTTTGCCTCAATCACATCCAGAGACTCTGCCGCCACCTTGGCATCTCCGTTGGCCAGGTAAACTGTTGCCGCTTTGATGAGATTATCCAAGGTCTGCAAGGTGCCATCCGCACCTACATAGCCATCTAATTTCTGCTCCCAACTACCGGACTGGCTTTGAAGTGTCTTTAATTCATCCTCCAACCTCTGAATCTGATAGGTCTTATCATCTGCCTCTTGGGTGATTTTCTGAATGGTTGCCTGTGCTTCATTGCGGGCATTGGTTTTTGCCGCTGGCATTACCAGGAAATACATCACTGCTAAACCAACCAACAATCCGATTCCCATATTGATCAGCGCAGTCACACTGGCCTTCCTCTGCTCCTTGGGATTCAATGGCTGAATAATAATCTCATTGTCCGTCTGATACCGCAGAGCGCCTTCCTTCTTGGGCTTGCCACCTCTTGCGTTTTCGTCCGGTGCCGTCATCCCCTTTACTTCCTTCATATAGCGGAGGGTGACCGTGTTATTTCTGTCAATTTCAAGGCACTTATTGATTTCTCTCTCTGCTTTTTCCCATTCCTCTTTATGGATAAATATCAAAGCCAACAACTGGTGGGCACGCAGGAATTTAGGATTCAGGGAAAGTACCTTCTTTAGCTGAATCGCAGCATAATCCTCGCTGCCCTGGGCACACAGTACCAACGACTGGTTGTACTTTTTGATGGTTTGATTGATGGATTCCAGACGGCTGGTATTGGACTGCAGGCGATTGATATAATCATCTGCAATATTCTTCTCCGGGCGCAAATTCTTGCTGATAACCCATTCAGAAAGTGCCGCCACCACCTCACCGGTCTCGTAATAAATCAAGCCCAAGAGATTTCTGGCCTCTACATTATTTTTATTGAATTTCAAACTCTGTCGTAAACTGTTGATTGCACCGGACAAATCTCTGACGCCGGCTCTCTCCAATCCTTCATTGTAGTACATATTGGAGATGGACATTATCTTTTTATACAAAGAGACATCTGCCCCGCAAGCGGTACAAAAATCGTGTTCCGACAGTTGACGTCCACAATTATAACAAAACATTCTTATACCTCTTTCGTTTTTGCATCCGACTCTTTCAACATTTTCACCAGCACATCTGCCATATCTGTCAAATCCTGGTTATAAATTGCTTCTGCAGCATCCTCCACCTCAAGGCTGGGATGAAATTTCTTTAATTCTTCTTCAAAGTTGATCATAGTAACAACTCTCTATTCTTTCTTATTTATTTTGCACAAAAAATCCTTTATTTTAGGCACTTTGTGCAATTGGTTTAAAAGTTACAACAATAACTCTGCACTAAATAATGGGCGAAAACTGTATCTTTTCTGGTTCAAAGTACTCAT
>JAEIGA010000248.1_pt1 | contig 77049 bp, 59 predicted proteins | sample 9270691 | NCBI WGS metagenome assembly JAEIGA01 (sample SAMN17057246, study PRJNA624740) | gut metagenome | biome: biome; isolation source: fecal sample | host: Bos grunniens | place: China: Xizang | collected 2019 | reverse complement strand
GCAACAGCTTTTCTAAGAAATTCAGGATGGGCATCAAGTTCAGCTATTCTCTCTCGAATTGGATTGGTTGCTTCTATGATATCAGCTGCCAATTGTTTCTTTAGATCGCCATATCGAATAGAACAATTGTTCCATTGTTCATCAAAGAACGCAATTGTTTCCGGTTTTGAAACAATATCCATTAATGTAAACAGATTTTGGATACATTCAGGTTTCTCAGAGTTAGGTTCTGTTGGACCTTGGTCTGTAAGAGCTTTTTTAACCTTTTTTTCAATTACTTTTGGCTCATCAGCTAGGTAAATACAATTGCCTTCAGATTTACCCATTTTACCACTTCCGTCTAGTCCTGGAATCTTAATCATTTTTGTTCCATCGCTATATGCGATAGGCTCTTTAAAATAATCAACTTTGTAGAAATTATTGAATCGTTTTGCAAAATTACGAGTCATTTCAAGATGTTGTTCTTGATCTTTTCCTACAGGGACTTCATCTGCGTTATGAATGAGGATATCTGCAGCCATCAAAGTAGGGTAGGTTAGTAATCCTGCATTTACGTTTTCTGGTTGTTTCCTAGCTTTATCTTTAAAAGAGGTTGTCTTTGTTAATTCTCCTAAATATGCATGCATATTTAGCATTAAGTATAACTCAATAACTTCCGGTACATCGCTTTGAATAAATATGGCTGATTTTTCAGGGTCTAAGCCGCATGCCAAATATTCTGTCAGTACTCTTTTTACATTTGGATGTAGAAGAGCTGGATCAGGATGGGTTGTTAAAGAGTGATAATCAGCGATAAAGAAAAAACATCTATTTTGCTCTTGCATACGGATAAAATTCTTCAACGCTCCATAGTAATTCCCTAAATGTAAGTTTCCGGTTGAACGAATTCCACTGACAACTGTTTTCATCTTAATAAAGTTTAATTTTTTTTTATTATTTTGCAAAGGTAATTAAAAAGAGTAATTTTGAAACATCCATTTTGCAGTTTATACTAAATTAATATAAAAAAGCCAATGTTAATAGATTTTATTTCTTATAAATATTCGATTTTGTTCGCAATCATAATTCTTATTGGTTGTATTGTATCTTCTCCTCCTGATGTTTATAATGCAATCAATGTAAATATAGTAGTTTATGAGGATGTTAAAACTCATGAAGTGGTATGGTTGCGTGCATTTCAAGATACGATAGCGCACATATGCCTTTATTTTTGCTTAACCCTGTTAGTTATTTGGGAATACCAAAAAAAAAACAAAACAGATATATCTAATATTAGAGCATTTCTTGTTGTGGTAGGTTTTCCTTTGATTTATGGAATACTGATTGAATTTTTACAAGAATACTTCTTTCCGCCTCGTTCAGCGGAAATTTTGGACGTGTTAGCTGATTTGTTTGGAAGTTTAGTTGCATACTTTTCAGCATTATGCTACTTTTGTATTCGAAAAAGAATGGTAATTTAAATTAAAATAGATGCGTTTTTTTAGAATTTATGGTTTGTCAATCCTCTCTTCTTTAGGAGTATTGTATTTAAGTATTTTACGAGATGTTTCCCCACTTCATCTTCCTAAAATACCCTATTTTGATAAGGTGGCACATTGTGGACTTTATTTGGTTCTCTCGGCAGTGATTTGTTTTGAATTGTATAGACAACGATATACATTTTCAGATAAGATTATGTGGGCGTTTGGATTATGTTTTCCAATCTTATATGGTGGTTTGATGGAGTTGTTGCAAGAGTATTATTTCCCCCCTCGAACAGGAGATTGGTCGGATTGGATTGCTGATATTATTGGTGTTTTTGTGGCTTTTTTCTTATGTAAAAAATTACTTCCGAAATACGTTAAACCGGAAAATCAAGGGATAAGTTGCCGATAATTATTGGGACTATATTTTCGATTGCTATGCCACTTTTCTTTTTTTTGCTTTTTCTTGTTTTAGTTGTCGGGAATTCTTATATGATAACCAGACTATTACAGGGATTCCCTATCATTCCAACATGGGGAACAATATTGGTATGGGGGCTTTTATTTCTTCCGATTGTTTTGTTTATTGCGACTTTTTGTTTGAATAAAGAGGTTATGTCGTATTCTTTGATGAGGTTTGGTTATTTAATAGGATCATCATGGCTCTTTTTTGTTCTGTATATGGTTATTGGATTGCTAATTATTGATTTATTTAGAATTTGGTTTTTTATTCCGTATTCTTCTTCAATAATCGTTCTATGTATAACCATTTTATTATTAAGTTGGGGCTATAAAAATTATACTAATCCAAAGATTAATACGGTTGATATTCGTTTGAATAAACACTTTGAAGGTGGTAGATTAAAGGTTGTTGCAATTAGTGATGTTCACTTGGGATATGGAACAACAAGGGAGCAGCTAAGTAGTTATATTAGAAAAATCGAAGAACAAAATCCTGATATGATAATGATATGTGGAGATCTTATTGATAATAGCGTAGTTCCCGTTTGTCAAGAAAAAATGTCAGAAACATTGTCATTATTGAATGCACCATTAGGTATTTATATGGTTCCAGGAAATCACGAATATATCAGTGGTATCGACGAATGTCAAAAATTGTTATCGGAAACAAATATTAAATTATTAAGAGATACCGTTATTGCGTTACCGAATGGGATTCAAATTATAGGGAGGGATGACCGATTTAATCGACAAAGACTCTCTTTGCAAGAGTTAATGAATTTATCAGATTCAAATAGTCCAGTGATAGTAATGGATCATCAACCATATGAAGTTGAGTTGTTTTCACAATTAGGAGGGGATTTGCAGTTTAGTGGACATACGCATAATGGACAAATTTGGCCTATTAGCATAATCACTGATTTCCTATTTTCTCAGAGTTATGGTTATCGACTATGGGGTGATACTCATGTTTATGTGTCATCCGGTTTGTCTCTTTGGGGACCTCCATTCAGAATAGGTACAGATAGTGAATTAGTGGTTTTTAATATTTATTCAGAGAATTAATTGTTAAGAATATGAGAATAGTAATCGTTGGTACAGCATATCCATATAGAGGCGGATTGGCAACATTTAACGAACGTCTGGCGCGTCAGTTTCAATCTGAAGGACATGAAGTTTTAGTTGAGACTTTTACTCTTCAATACCCATCTTTTTTATTTCCAGGGAAAACGCAGTACTCAGATGCAATGTCTCCAACCGATTTAAAAATAGAACAGACGTTTAGTTCGGTAAATCCTATTTCATGGATAAAAGCAGGGAATAAAATAGCATCTTATAGTCCTGATATGGTCATTTTTGCTTATTGGATGTCTTTTATGGCTCCTTGTTTTGGAACAATTGCTAAACAAGTAAAACGAAAAATTAACACCAAATGTTTTGGTTTAGTGCATAATATGTTACCCCATGAACCGAGTTTGTTGGATAAACTTTTACCACCTTATTTCGTACGTTCAATGGATGGATTTATTGCTTTGTCAAAATCTGTTTTAGATGATATTGAAAAGATTGATGGTTGTTCGAGTCCTAAAAGATATTCCCCCCACCCAATTTATGATCATTATGGCGATTTGACGGATAAGTTGACAGCTGCGAAGAATTTAAATTTAGATCCAAGTGTCAACTATTTACTTTTTTTTGGTTTTATAAGACCTTACAAAGGTGTTGATTTGTTGTTAGAGGCATTTGCTGACGAACGTTTGAAAAATATAAACTATAAAGTAATAATAGCTGGAGAGTTCTATGAGGATGCTAAGCGATATTATGATATAGAAAAGAATCTAAATCTATCAAGCAGAATAGTTTGGTGTCCGGATTTTATTCCTGATAGTGGTGTTGCTCCTTATTTTAATATAGCTGACATAGTTGTACTTCCTTATAAATCAGCAACTCAAAGTGGTGTAGCTCAAATCGCCTATCATTTTGAGAAACCTTTATTGGTAACAAATATTGGAGGATTGCCGGAAATCGTTCCTCATGGGAAAGTTGGGTTTGTAGTAGAACCCGATTCTCATGCGATTGCATCTGCCATTGTAGATTTTTATACAGCAAATCCTCCCTACAATTTTACTGAAGGCATAAAGGATGAGAAGAAAAAGTATGAATGGGTTAAGATGACAGATACAATAATGGAATTATATCGTGAATCAAAATAAATTTAACCTATTTTCCTTGGCATCATCTAAACTTATGTTAGATGATGTTTTTGTTTTATGATTATTTTGTATTTGATATTGTCCGTCTTTTAGATTTTTAATATAAGATGCACTCTCGTTTGGATGTAATAATTTATTGATAATAACCGAATTTTGAGAAGCATCTTTTACGTGAACAACTATTCCATTAGGATATTTTGGCACAATTTTTATTGCAGTATGTTCCTCAGATGTGGTTGCACCTCCGATGAGCAATGGGATGGTCAGACCTGCTTTCTGCATCTCCTCAGCAACAAAACACATCTCTTCTAGCGATGGCGTGATTAATCCGCTCAGACAAATAACATCTGCATCTTTGTGTATAGCTGTTTGAATGATTGTATCAGAAGTTACCATCACACCTAAATCAATTACATCAAAGTTGTTGCAAGCTAAAATTACAGAAACAATATTTTTCCCGATATCGTGAACATCTCCTTTTACCGTTGCAATAACAACTTTTCCAGCCTTTTGAGATTCCCCATTTTGTTGTTGTTCTATATAGGGCTGTAAAATAGAAACAGCCTTTTTCATTGTTCGAGCAGTTTTAACTACTTGAGGCAAAAACATTTTCCCCTCTCCAAATAATCCGCCTACAACATTCATACCATCCATCAATGGTTTTTCAATAATTTCCATCGGTGAATTATATATTGATAACGCTTCATTTAAATCTTCTTCTAAATAATCCCCAATCCCTTTAATTAAACAATATTCTAATCGTTCTTTTAATGTTTTTTCTCGCCAACTATTTTTAGCTTTCTCTTCTATTTTTTGTGTTTGATTTTTCATCATCTGTTCTGCTTTTTCAATCAAACGTTCTGCTGCATCACTTCTGCGATTTAGAACAACATCTTCAACGAGAACCAATAAGTCGGACGGAATCTCCTCGTATGGTTGAAGTACACCGGCATTAACAATACCCATATCCAATCCGTTTTGGATGGCATGGTATAAAAAGACAGAATGCATAGCCTCTCTTATCGGATTATTTCCTCTAAAAGAGAACGATAGATTACTAATACCTCCGCTGATTTTCGCATAAGGCAAATTATTTCGGATCCATTGGGTTGCATTAATAAAATCAACTGCGTAGTTATTATGTTCCTCAATTCCGGTTGCTACCGCTAATACATTAGGATCGAAAATTATGTCTTCTGCAGGAAACCCATTTTGAGTTAAGAGGTCATAAGCTCTTTTGCAAACGGATATTTTTCGTTCAAAACAATCGGCTTGTCCTTCTTCGTCAAAAGCCATAACTACTACAGCAGCGCCATATTGGCGAATCTTATCAGCCTTTTCAAGGAAAGCGGCATCACCTTCTTTTAAAGAGATAGAATTTACGATACATTTTCCTTGCACACACTGAAGTGCAGCTTCAATCACCTCCCATTTAGAAGAGTCGATCATGATTGGTAATTTTGCTATTTCCGGTTCAGAAGCAATAAGGTTTAAGAATGTTGTCATCTCTTCTTTTGCGTCCAGCATTGCATCATCCATGTTTACATCAATGATTTGTGCACCATTTTCAACCTGTGTGCGAGCGATATATAATGCCTCTTCATAATTTTTTTCTTTGATTAATCGCAAGAATTTCTTAGAACCCGCTACATTACAACGTTCACCAATATTGACGAACAACGAACGCTCTTGTTCATCGGGATTTTCTATATTAATCGATTTGATTGTCAAACCTTCCAATCCAGATAATTTTAAATCCCTATTGAACAAAGGGCATTTTCGAATGGGTTTATTGGCTATTAATTCTGAATATTTGTTTATATGAGCCGGCGTTGTTCCGCAACAGCCCCCAATGATATTTACCAACCCATTATCTATGTATGTTTTGATATGTTGTGCCATTGTCTCCGGGGATTCGTCATATTCTCCAAATTGGTTAGGAAAACCGGCATTTGGATACGCACTTACATACCATGGAGATAAGTGACATAATTCTTGCAAATAGGGTCTCAGTTCCTTTGCTCCGAAAGAACAATTTAGTCCAATAGATAATGGATTTGCATGAGAAACAGAGTGTACAAAAGCATTTAAAGTTTGTCCGGATAAAGTTCTTCCGCTACTATCAGCTATAGTAGCAGAAAGCATTAAATAAACCCTTTTATTACTTTTTTTTATTACGTTGTTTGCTGCGTAAATAGCTGCTTTTGCGTTAAGTGTATCAAAAATTGTTTCAATAAGAAGAGCATCTACTCCATTTTCAACTAAAACTTCCATTTGTTCGGTATAGGCATCAGAAAGCTCTTGAAACGTTATATTCCGAAAGGCAGGATTATTTACATCCGGTGAAATCGAGCAAGTCTTACCGGTTGGTCCAACAGAACCTGCTACAAATCTAGGTTTTTGAGGATTTTTTTGAGTGTATTCATCTGCAATTGAACGTGCAATTTTAGCGGCAGCAGCATTAAGTTCTTTGATTTTGTCCGTTAGTCCGTATTCTGCCATAGAAATTCTTTGAGAATTGAACGAGCAAGTTTCAATAATATCAGCCCCCGCTTCTAGGTATTGTTGATGAATTTCTTTAATAATTTGAGGTTGTGTTAATGTTAATAAATCATTATTTCCCTTTTGTTGACCCTCTAAATACAAAAAATCATTTCCTCTATAATCCTTCTCTTGTAAATTGTATTTTTGAATCATAGTTCCCATCCCGCCATCAAGGATTAAGACTCTTTTCCCTAGTTCTGCTTTTAAATCGGACATATGCGTGAATTTGTAAATAATTAACCTCTAAGTTTTCTTAAAAAGAAAAATCCCGACAATCAAAAGATTATCGGGATTGTTGTTGTCTCACGAGGATTCGAACCTCGACAGACAGTACCAAAAACTGTAGTGCTACCGTTACACCATGAGACAATCCTCAATTGCCCTCTTGTCGAAAGCGATGCAAAGATACGTCTATTTTTTGAAATACAAAATTTTTTACACTATTTTTTTTTTAAAATAATACATATTTGTGTTTGGTTTTGTTGTAATTATTTGATTTGTATGATTTTAGCTATAATTTGTTTTTTTAAGAAATTATAGTTGCGATGATATTTCTATCTCCTCCGTAATTTCTAAATTCGCATAGATATACTCCTTGCCAAGTTCCCAACCCAAGTTGACTATTGATGATAGGAATAGAAATACTTGCTCCGATAATAGATGATTTTGCGTGGGCGGGCATATCATCATCACCTTCAAAAGTATGAGTATAATAGGATTCTCGTTCTTTAACTAGGTGATTTAATACCTGATTTAAATCTGTTCGAACATCCGGATCCGCATTTTCATTAATGCATAGAGCCGCAGATGTATGTTTAATAAATAGGTGCAATAAGCCTGACGCGGGGAGAGTAGGGAGATGGTTGAGTATTTCTTGTGTAATCAAATGACATCCACGTCTTTTTGCTGTTAATTTAAATTCGTAATGTTGAATCATATTTTTTTTGAGGCAAAAGTACGTTTAATTTTGAAAATTTAAAACTATTGGTTACCTTGTGAAAAATTGGGAAGGTATGAAAATAGGAATTTTTTGTTCGGCAAGTGAAAATATTGCGCCACTTTATTTTGAAGAAACGAAAAAGTTAGGGACTTGGATTGGTGAAAATCATCATACAATTGTGTATGGAGGTACATCACAAGGTTTGATGGAGTGTATCGCAAGGTCTGTAAATGAGTCTGGCGGTGATACAATAGGTATTATGCCATCATTTATGTACGAGAATGGGTTGGCTAGTGCAGAAGCTAACAATTTAATTCTGACTAATGATATGACGGAAAGAAAAGAACGAATGATGAATGAGGCTGATATTTTTATTGCTTTGCCGGGTGGCTTTGGAACATATGATGAGATTTTTCATATAGTAGCATGTGGTCAAGTAGGGTATCATTCTAAAAAAGTATTGTTGTTTAATATCAATGGATTTTATGATGATTTAATCAGGCAGTCTGAAAAGTGCTTTAACGAAAGATTTACGCCGGTGGAATATAAGGAACGCCTAATTCCTGTCTATACTATAGAGGAGTGTATATGTGAATTATTACTTTTGTTTAAATAGACTGTTTTATATGGATAAAAACTTTTATAAATGATTGGTAGTTGCTGAAAATTGAATTACATTTGTAAATGTAAATTTTGATAATAGTAGTTCTAAAAGAGGTTCAGACTACTTGTAAATGAAACGAATTTTATAGAGCCTCGAGTGTTTTAGTTCGCAAATTATTTTATAGTAATAAGTAAAAAAGTATTACAATCTGATTTTTTTTGCGAAATTATGTAAAATATCAGCAAAATAAGCCGTTACGTTAAAATGGAAAAACAATTTACAGTTGGAGTGATTATCTCAACTTATAACTCACCTCGGTGGTTAGAAAAGACACTGTGGGGATATCAAAATCAGATAGAAAAACCAGATGAGATTGTAATTGCTGATGATGGTTCTAAAGAGGAAACTCGCAAACTGATAGAAAGGTATGCTCAATATCTACCGATCAAGCATGTATGGCAAGAAGATCAAGGTTTTCAAAAATCAAGAATTTTGAATAAAGCGATAGTTGCTAGTACCTCCGAGTATTTGATTTTTACGGATCAAGATTGCATTCCTAGAAAGGACTTTGTTCTTATCCATAAAAAGTATGCTCAGAAAGGCTATTTCCTTTCCGGCGGATATAATAAATTACCTATGGATCTCAGTTTGTTATTAACGAAAAGTGATATTCATTCCGGGAATGCTTTTAAAATTTCATGGTTGCGTAAAAGAGGATTGAATTTGAATTTTAAATTATCTAAGCTTGTTAATGTTTCGAAATTTTCATCTTTTATGAATTTTATAACACCACGGAATGCGTCTTGGAATGGTTGTAATTCATCCGGATGGAGAAAGGATTTTATCGAGATTAATGGTTTTAATGAAGATATGCAATATAGTGGCCAAGACCGAGAATTTGGAGAAAGATTGTTTAATTTGGGAATTAAATCGAAACAAATATGTTATTCAGCAATATGTCTGCATCTCGATCATAAACGTCCGTACAAAACAAAGGAGACTATAGCTAAAAATATTGCGATTCGTAAGAATACTCGAAAATTTGGAATTATACAAACTCCTAATGGAATTAGAAAATTATAGAAATGAAACCGACAATAATTATTGCTGTATATAAAAATGTAATAGCTTTAGAAACTCTTTTTAAATCCCTAGAGCGACAGACGTATAAAGATTTTGATATTATTGTCGCAGAAGATGGAATGTCAAAGGAGATGTCGGATTTTATAGCTGAAAATTCGCATGGATTTTCAATTCAACATCTAACGCAAGAGGATAATGGGTGGAATAAAAATGCAATTCTTAATAAGGCGATTGTTGCAGCAAAAACGGATTGGTTGATAATTATTGATGGTGATTGTATTTTGCATGATCGTTTTGTGGAAATGCATCTTAGATATGCTAAAACGAAAAGGGTATTGGCCGGGAAAAGGGTGAAATTAAATGTGACGTTATCTGATAAGTTATTAGATGATATAAATGTGATATCAAAGTTGCCACAGCTATTATTAAAATATATGCTTCCATGGAATAAGGGGGTAAAGTTCGTTGAAGAAGGTTTTTATATCAATCCGGATGGTATTTGGGGATTTATTCCAAAACTTAGGAAAATGAAAATGTTAAAAGGTTGTAACATGTCCTTTTCGAAAGAAGATATTTTATCGATAAATGGTTTTGATGAAGATTATAAACTTCCGGCTATCGGTGAAGATATAGATCTTACATGGCGTTTTAAAATGGCGGGTTGTGAATTGTTTTCTATGCGTAATTTAGCCGTGGAGTATCATCTGTATCATAAAGAAAATTGGACAGATCAGAGTGTCAATGTGGCAATGATGAATAAAAAAATTGCAGATAAAAAATATATTTGTACCAACGGAATAGAAAAGTTATGATATCTATTATTATTTGTTCTCGGCAAAAAGAGTTGTCTGCTCAACTTAAAAATAATATCCAAAATACAATTGGTACTGAATATGAAATAATTAAAGTTGACAATTCTCAGAATGAGTATTTTATAACGCAGGCTTATAATAAAGGCTTGGATGCGAGTAAATTTGATTATCTATGTTTTATTCATGAGGATGTGGAATTTAAAAGTCAAGATTGGGGTAAGATTTTAATTTCTCATCTAAATAACAATCCCAAAGGAATAATAGGACTTGCCGGAGGACAAATTGCTACGCAAGTTCCTTCTTCTTGGTCTGTTATTGCTCAAACTCAACGAAAAAATTTTATGCAATGTGGGGCAATGATTTCATATCCCTCAAATATAGGTAAAAGTGAAGATGAAGTTGTGATGTTAGATGGTTTTTTTCTTTCTTGCAAAAAAGAGTTTATGAAGTCGGTTAGATTTGATGATTCTCTTCGTGGATTTCATGCTTACGATGCAGATATTTGTTTTCGCTCAAAAGCGAATGGTGGAACAAATCTTGTGATATATGATCTGTTAGTAGATCACAAATCACATGGAACTCCTAATTTACAATGGGTAGAATGTACAAAATCTGTTTTTCAAAAATGGAACCATATACTTCCTATTTATGTCGGTCAAGAACAAGTTGATATTAACAAAATCGAAAAAAAATCAATGCTTCGTTTTATTCGAAAAATGATAAAATTGGGATGTTCTTACTCTGATATTGTGGAGGACCCTTTTATCTCTTCTTTGTGGAAAGAAGTAAATCGAAGAATCTCATTTTCATTGAAAATAACGACTTTGTATTATTGCTTATTTAAGTGGATTCTTTAGACTATTTCTATAAATTATGATTTTCATTTAGTGGGAGGGTTCTATAAATTCATTTTGTGAAATAAATCAAAATGTACAGAAAAGTTCGTCCAGCTCAGATTTATCCTTTCTTAATTTAAATGGAGAAATTATAGAACTCACCTGTAATAAATCTCATCTCGACCTAATTCATAGAAGTTTACTTTGATGATAATTTTTCTTTTTCTGCATGATTAAATAGTACAATCATAACAAGTAAGTAAATGATAATAGGAACTGCAGATATATTGTCTGTCAGCGTTTGTAAGAATGTGGTAAGTGTAACTAAAATAATTGCTAATCTTTCCTTAAATTGTACAGAAAAACTAATCATGAAGGGTATTAAGTAAAGCATTAGAGAGACGATCAATCCTATAACACCAAATTCGAGCATAGATTGAAGAAATAGATTGTGACTATGTATGCACACAATTCGGTTCTGTTCTATAACAATAAAAATAGGATCGTTTCCGCATTTCTCCACAAATAAACTATCGGATGTAACTTTATTTGAAAAGTGTACTATTGCATCTCCTGTTCCGTATCCCATTGCAGATTCTTTTATGAGTTCAATGCTATTTTTCCAAATAAAAGTTCGAGGATCATCTGGGATGGAAATATTATTCACTCTATCTTTTTGAAAAAATATAAAAGAACATGTTGATAGGAATAAAACAGAAAGAACTATTGCAAGTTTTTTTTGCTTTAGACTTAAAGCAATTAACGGCATTATTAGGATGATTATGCTTGTTAAAAATCCGATTCTTCCGTCGCTGGTCAATAATACAACGTAGTTTATTAATAATGAAATGATGTAAAAGTAGGTGATTGGTTTTCTCTTTTCATTTTTTAGCAACATATATATCACAAGTACATTCGAAATATTTAGATAATAGTTGAATGCCATGTGATAGTTGATTTCAGAGCGAACGGAACTCATATAACGAAGAAATTCAGCGCTAAAGCCCGTTATAAAAATAGTTTTCCCCAATATGTATAAAGAAACAAGTAAGGATGTTGAACCGAGAACCCATACATAGTATTTGAACTTGTGGTATTTATTCAAACCTAGTATTCCAACTATCCCAATACCCAAGAAAACCAATCTATATTCAAGCATTTTCATCGAATAATCTTGTCGCTCTTCAAATGGCATCCAGACTATGGAGAGTAGGTAGTATATGATAAACATAAGAAAAAAATAGGAGTATTTTGTCCAAGCAAAAGCTTTCCATCTTTTTTCAAAAAGATATCCTAATACAAAGGTTGTAGCAAAGATATAAAGTGTAATATTATGTATTTTTTCATAATGAAAAATTGAAATGGATACTATGAATAAAGCACTTATTAAATTTGTTATATTTAAAAACTTTATCCAATTACAGTATGATAAGTTTGTCATTATTTCATAATTTAATGTGTGACACGTATTTTTTTGTCAGATGATATAATCAATTATATAAAAGATTCGGTTATAACTTAACTTTTAGTAAATAGCTTTTTAGATATCTCTTTGAAGAAATTCTTTATCTCTCTTTTCTTATTCCTTTTTCTCCACTCTATTTTTCTGTATTCCAGCACTTTATTAATACACTCCTCTTGAGAATATCCCATTTCTTGAGCATAGGTTTGAGCCAATACAATAAAGAAATCATCATCACCCCACAATCTGCAAAAATTGTTACACCCTTTATCCTTGTCAATGTCTGTAAATTTCATACGATTGATGTCAATCAGTATGAATTCGTATTTCTCATTTTCTTTTCTGTACAAAATATTTCCCGGAGAATAATCAATGTGCAAAACACCTTTTTTATGGATGCTTGCAGTAAACTTTGCTAGTGCTACTGCTATGTTATGTTTCTCCTGCCGACTCATTTGTGGGTTTGTTATATCTTTTAAATTTCCTTGAGAATCAACTTGCAAACTAACAAAATAAGAGGAACTGAGTAAACCTCCTTTTTTACATTCTACGTAAGCAATTGGAGCGGCTGTATTTACGCCTAAATCAATAAGTTTTAATGCATAATTATAGGCTCGCTTTGCTTTACTCTCCCTAAAAAATGTATATGCTATTCGATTTAAAAAAATAGGTTTTTTATAGGACTTTACATTTATTGTGAGATTTTCAACTTTAAATATTTTAATTTCATTCCTTAATTTGTGGATAGACTCTCCTTCATAGGGAAAAATTGTAGGTATTTTCTCTATGAAATCGGAAATATATTTATATTGAAAATTTATTACTAAATTCATATGTTCGTTAAAAATTCAAAAAAACAGAACTTCTACTTTTATTAGAGAGAATAGTTTTCTTCTGTATTTAAGGCGGGTTCTATAAATTCGTTTCCAGAATTTTTGATTTTTTCGAGTAGATTGCTGTGCGAAAAACGGGTGCAGTGTGAACACTGTGACCGACTGACAAACAATAAGTTGTCGAAAGATATCAAAAAGTACCAAAAAGTTCATCACCCCACGTGTTATACTTTATGTTATTTTTTTAGGGTGAATTTATAGAACTCTCTCTAATTAATTGAGATTGCAAAATTAATCTAAATTCCAACAACTTTAGAGTTTTGCAGAGAGTTTTTTTGTCGTAAAATTGGAATTCTCAAAGATGAATCGTTTTATTTTACTCCTTATACACTCGTTTATTTTTAATTTTTAGGTATATGGTAATGTGTTTCTTAAATTTATTGACTAACTTTGTATAAAAATGGTATAATGAAAATTACGATTAATCCAAAGTACAATTCAATTCAATCCTTTATAGAAAGAGTGCCTGAGATTTTTGAATTGGAGGGTGTTCAGATTTATAAAGCGAGAAACGAAATAAAAATATTTGAAATAGATGGATTGATTGTAAATGTTAAATCCTTCAAAGTGCCGATTTTTATTAATCGCATTGCTTATTCTTTTTTTCGACATTCTAAAGCTCGGCGAAGTTATGAATATGCGTTGCGACTCCTTTCGATGGGGGTCAAGACCCCTGAGCCAATAGCCTATATAGAAGAAAAAAAGAGTGGGTTGTTGCATCGATCTTATTTTCTAAGTGAACATACCCCTTTGGATGGGAATATGAGAGATGTTTCACAAACCGGAGTTTCTTTTGAATCTATAAGAAATCTTTCTATTGCTTTTGGAAAATTTACAGCATTTCTTCATAAAAGAGGTGTTTTGCACAATGATTATTCTCCAGGAAACATTTTGTATAAAAGATGTGAAGATGGAAGGTTTGATTTTTCAATTATTGACATCAATAGGATGAAATTTTGTGAAGTAAATTATAGAATGGGTTGTAATAATTTTAGACGATTATGTGCGGATGACCTCTTTTTCAAAGTTGTTGCTCAAACGTATGCACAAGAGATGGGATATGTCCCCACTCGGTGTATTCGAGATATTTTGAGATACAAAGAAATAGAATTAAAGAAACGAGAAACAAAAAATCGTTTTTGGGGAATTTTTAAAAAGAAATAGCTACATCCTTGCATAGCAAGAATAATTAAGGTAAGTCCTATAAATTCGGTCAAGATGATTTTAAAGGCATTTAAAAACATTCGAAATAGATATATTACAAATGAAAAACAGGAATCCTAATTTATAGAAATTACCTTAAGATTTTATCGAATTTTAATTCTTCAATCAAAGTGTTAAATAAATCTTAAACGACAAACCATTTATATAACTCGGCTTAACACCTCCTTGTTGGAAAAGAACCTATCGATGTTTTCCATAGCATATAAACTCATTTCGTTTCTTGCGAAGATAGTTGCCGTCCCGATATGAGGAACTAAAACTACATTATCAAGTAGGAGTAATCCCTTTGTAATGTTTGGTTCATTTTCATAAACATCCAGAGCCGCACCACCTATGTGTTCGCACTCTAAATATCGCAGGAGAGCTTTTTCATCAACAACAGCACCGCGAGCAGTATTGATTAAGAAACTTCCTTTTTTCATTATACTCAAAGCTCTTTCATCGATCAAATGAAAAGAATTTTCATTTAAAGGAGTATGAATGGTTACGTAGTCTGCGTTTTGTAACAATTCTTCTTTAGAAAGATAAGTTGCATTATACATCCGTTCTTCTTCCTCTGATATTCTATGACGATTGTGATATACAATTTTCATACCTGCAACCAAAGCTCTTTTTGCAACAGCTTTACCGATGCGTCCTAACCCGATAATGCCGAGTGTTTTCCCCCATAATCCAACTCCTAAGTTTTCTAAAACGCCCCATTTGATATTCTCATTGGATTTTAATTTTTTGTTACAAACCGATATATTTCTTGATAAATCAGACATTAAAGCGAATGCCAATTCTGCCGTAGGTTCAATTACAGGATCCGGAGTGTTTGTAACAACAATGTTTCTCTCTTTAGCAGCAATTAAATCAATGTTATTGAATCCTACACCATAGTTGGAAATTATTTTCAAGTTTTTACCATAGTTAATTATCTCCTTTGTAATTGGGAAATTAAACATAGATAAAAGTGCATCACAATCAGGGATTATTTGAATAATTTCTTTATGAGAAAAACTACTTTCTTTTGGGAATATCAATTCGTATTTATTGAGATAAGAGACAAAAGCCTCAGGTAGGAGTCGGTATGTTACTAAAATTCTTTTCATGAGATTATTCAAATAATGAGCCTTGTTTGCCGAAAATGTTTTTACCTAAATGTTTGTATGCTAAATCAGTAACCTCTCTTCCTCTAGGAGTTCTTTTTATAAAACCTTCCTTGATTAAGTAGGGTTCGTAAACTTCTTCAATCGTTCCAGCATCTTCTCCAAGTGCTGTTGCGATAGTGGATAAACCAACAGGTCCGCCATTGAATTTTTCAATCATTAAATTTAATAATTTATTGTCTATTTCATCTAATCCGTACTTGTCGATATTGAGAGCTTCTAATGCGTATTGTGCAATTTCTACATCAATTATTCCATTGCCCTTCACTTGAGCAAAGTCTCTAACACGACGAAGAAGAGCATTGGCAATTCGAGGAGTACCTCTACTTCGACGAGAAATTTCTAGTGCCGCATCCTCTTTACAAGGGGTATTAAGGAGATAAGAAGATCTAAGTATAATCTTTTTTAGTACATCAATATCATAGTACTCCAAATGACAATTAATTCCAAAACGAGCTCTTAAAGGACTTGTTAATAAGCCACTACGAGTTGTTGCGCCAACCAAAGTAAAAGGGTTTAAATCGATTTGTATAGAACGAGCATTAGGACCTTTATCAATCATAATATCAATACGAAAATCTTCCATGGCAGAATACAAATATTCTTCAACGACAGAAGATAAGCGATGAATTTCGTCAATAAAAAGCACATCGTGAGAGTCCAAATTCGTTAATAGTCCTGCAAGATCACCTGGTTTATCTAAAACAGGTCCGGAGGTAATTTTAAATCCTACGCCTAACTCATTTGCTATAATATTAGAAAGCGTCGTTTTTCCTAATCCGGGCGGGCCATGAAATAAAATGTGATCCAATGGTTCGCCTCGCATTTTTGCAGCTTGAACAAATATGCGCAGGTTTTCAATTATTTTATTTTGTCCCGAAAAGTCATCAAAAGAGAGTGGTCTAAGAGCATTTTCAAATTCTTTTTCTTTTGTATTTACAGACTCTCGAATATCAAAATCTTCCATGCTAAAAACTTATAAGTATAATTATTGAATATTGCTTAGGGCTTTTCAAATTTCACCCAATAAAAATTGTTTGCGAACATTTTCCTCAAAACGTTCAATAGCATAACGCAATGTTGTACGAGGCATATTTTTGTAATTCTCTTTTAGGTATGAATATTCCGCAATGTAATCTTTTTTCCCAATTTCACGTAACATCCATCCGACAGCCTTATGAAGTAAATCTTCTTTTGCATTAAGTAGTATTTTGGAAATCATAAACGTATCTTCAAACCGATTATTCTTTATGAATCTTAAAGTCGAAACGATTGCAATGCGTTTTTTCCATAAACTATCACTATGGGCCAAATCAATTAATATTTCAGCATCTTTTGATAGTAGGTGAGTGCCAATAATTTTTGGAGCACTTAAATCTACCAAGTCCCAGTTATTAATTCGATCTGTATGCTGTAGGTATAATGTAAAAATTTCGTCTCTACGTGTTTGATTTTTACATTTTTCGTATTCATTCACTAAAAACAGGAGAGCAGTTAGTCGGCATTCATGATAGGGTTCCTTCAATAATTCTATTATTTCGGGAAAATCCAAAAAATGGTATCGTTTTACTATATCTCTCTGTTGAGGGACTGTAACACCTATAAATATATCACCCTCACCATATTCACCTTTACCGGTTTTAAAAAAACGTTCCAAAATAGTTCGTTTTTCTGCAGATCCCATTGAAAATAATTCTGTTTTTATTTCAATTGCCTTCATCTTTTATTTCTTGTATTTGGAAACAATTTGTTGCATAATAGAAATAATTCTATTTCCCTCGGTAGGCTTTCTGAAAATATTTCTCAATCGTTCTTTAACTTCTGTAAATTTCCATGTATAACGGATGAAAAATAGGAATGATATTGGAAGAGAAAGAGTAAAGACGAAACTAGTCATTGTGTCAGGAGAATAATTGAAAGCAAAGACGATTGATGTAATTAAGTACACAATGGGAAACAATAATCCAGCAATGCCCAATTTAATAGTTGCTTCAAACCCAGTTCCTCGCACCTTTTTTCCTATTAATTTGCAAAGGATATACGGAATTAAATTAAATATTACAGAATATAAGAAAAGAGGGATTGTAATTATTAGGTATAAAATTTGAATTATCAAATTCAAATCCCAAGAATCCCACTCTTGAGTTTGAGCGCAAAGATCTGTTCTTTTATAACGTTTATTCCACAACTTGCATTCATTTGTCAGTTTTTCGAGAAGAGGCTCATTTTCAATTTCTGCCAATTCTAAAATTTCTACAATTTTTTTTCTGGCAATCAATCGATTTGTTGCATTGTCAGATAATCGTAGTATATCTAACATTGGATAATTGTACACATATGAAGCAGTGTATATAGTAGAGTAATATTTTTCCGATTGAATATCCAGCATAAGAGATTTTATTCGATTTGTTAAATCAGTTCTTATTTGGTTTATAGTGACACTTGGATTATCCTTATATTCATCATAGTAATCCTTAATACTTATAGGTTTCCCATAATTTACAATAAGGTGTCTTCCACTTTTATCGTAGTCTCCATAATCTATTCCGACAGGAATGATTTTAACCCAATCATCTTCACCTAAGAGGTCTTGAGCCGAAAAAGCATTTCTAAATATTCCTTTGACGAGAGGATGTAATTTTCTCTCTTCAATTTGACCACCCTCTGGCATTAAACAGAGGTACTGCTTATTCGTTAAAATCTTTAAAGAATTTGCGAATGATTCATCATTCTTTTTTAAATTACTTAACCCATTTCTCTTTCTATAGGCCGGCATCAATTTAAGAGCATAAAATAGTTTTGCCACCCATTTATTTTTAAACAAGTCGCCTCTGACCCAATATGCAACTGGAGCCGGAGTTGTAGATAATAATGCCAATGCATCAAAGAGAGCATTTTGGTGGTTGGGTGCGAAGATTACAGGTTCATCTTCTGGTATTCTAACATCACCATTAACCTCAATTTTAGAGAACCATCTTCTAAAAATGAAACTAAAGTAAAATCTAACAAATGAATAGAAAAGTGTTGTCTTTGTAATATTATTCATAACTAAACTATAAAACTATCGGTTGTATTTTCATCAAACTGATCAGGATAAAGAACTATATAACTATTTTTTGCAAAATATTTAGATAGGTGAGTCGGCAATTTTTCAAATAACGGGTCGTACGACATTGCAGTCTTTCTTGAAGTTACAACCACAAAAAGATCATTTTCCTTTACTTCTCCTGTTAAGATTAAAAAGTCTTCCCAATTATCTAATTCTTTAAATTCTGTTTCAACTCCAAACTTGTTTCTTTTTGCTAAAATTTTTATTTGTTCTAAAGTCTCTTTATGAGCATAAAAGACTGCTTTAGCACCAATTTGTTTACAGATGTTTTTTATACGATCATACCACTTTACAAAACCGACCTCAAATTCAGCTCTAGGAGGGACCGAAATTACGACCCGTTTTATAGTGTTTATTGGTTGAACCGAGCGAGAGATTAAAATCATTTGATTGGTTGATTTTAGCAAATTATCAGCCTTGTCACCAAAAAATGAATCTGAAAAATGAGATTTTTGATGAAGCCCCATTACCACTTCTGTAATATAATTTTCCTTCATTGTATGAAGTATTCCGCTCGTAACATTGACATCATAACGGGTTATCATTCTCAAATTGTTGTCTGTTGCCGATGCAATTTTAGCGGCTTTCTCTAACAACTTTTTACCTTTATCCAATGTGTTCCCATTGATGTCATTTGCGACATTTAAAGCATAGAGAGGTTCTTTACTTTTATCAACCTTTAGAAGTACAGCCAATTCCATTAAACTATTCAATGTGTCGGGATTGTAGATTGGAATTAAAATTCGATCGGCAAGTTTCTCTTCAGTTAGTTTTTCATCTAATTGATCTTGCTTGATTACAATTTTTCTTGCAGCTTTCTCTGTTGCTAAGGAGGATATTGTACAAGATACCAATACCATAACGATGGTTGCATTTAAGATTTCATCTCCCAGCAAATACAATGTAGTTCCATCTTGCATTGTTCCAATAGGCAGATTGTATCCAATCATTACTGCAGCTAAACAAGCAGCAGCATGGGCATTACTTAGTCCGAATATCATCAACCCCTCTTCTTTACTCATTTTAAAAGTTTTTCTAGTAAAGACAGCCGCAATATATTTAGTAAGTGTTGCAGTTAAACACATAATCAATGCAACGACGAGAGTGTCTATTCCGGAGAAAATGGCACGTACATCAATTAACATTCCTACCCCGATTAGAAAGAATGGAATAAACAAGGCATTCCCAACAAAATCCAAACGGTTCATGAGAGGAGATATTTTGGGAATATATCTATTGAGAGAAAGTCCAACCATAAATGCTCCGATAATGGATTCTAATCCGGCTAATTCAGAAAGGAATCCTCCTAAGAAAGTAAGAGCAAGAACAAAGATGTATTGAAGAATGCTATCATCGTATTTTTTTAGAAAATGTTCTGCAATCCAAGGGAAGACCACCCCGATTACGATTGCAAATAGAGTAATTGAAATAATAAATTCAATCCAAAAAGAGACAGAATTTTCTCCTTTGCATATCATGACGATGATAGCTAAAATTACCAGAGAAAGCGTTGTCGCAATCATGGTTCCTCCTATGGTTATGCTAACAGAAGAATTTTTGGTGACACCGTAGCGACCAACTATGGGATAAGCAATTAATGTATGGGAGGAATACATGCTGGCAATTAAAATGGATGCTAATATGATATATTGATTCAGATTTAGATTGCCGTTGTATGTGACATATTCTAAATTAAGAATTTGTTCAAAGTTATATTGTAACATGAAATAACTGGAAACAACTCCTAAAGTTATTGGAATGATAAAGGTTACAAATCCAAAAAAAATACTTTTTGAAACATTTTTTTTGAAATCAGAGAGATCCATTTGTAACCCGGCCAAGAACATTATGTATAGGAGTCCTACAGAACCAAAAAGCTCAAAACTTTCATCTCTAGATAATATTCCAAATCCTTTTTCGCCTAACGCTACTCCGGCTAAAATTAATCCGATGATATGAGGAATTTTAAATCTATTTAATATTAGAGGGGCAAACAAAATTACAAATAGCACCAATGAAAATATCAACACTGGGTTTGTTACGGGTAATTCAATAGCAAATTTTTCAAATATTTCTAACATAAGTTTATCATTATTTCCTTGTTATGCAAAATAAAGAAAAAAAAATTTCTTAAAGTAATTTTTTTTCGAAAAAGAGGATGAGCATTGAATTGTTTTTCAATTATATTACTCCAAATCCTTGTAGAAAAAAGTTGGGAATACAAAAAAAAATTAAGGAACGTTTCACAACGTCCCTTAATTCATCTAAACCTTAACTATGAAAAAATCTACCTGTTTTGTTTGCGATACAAATTTATTAATTATTTTCTATCTAACAAATTTTTCATGTAAAAATGTTGCTAAATGATAAGAAAATAAGCAAAATACGCCACAAATACTTTGATATTTCAAATATAAAACATATATCAATAGATGTTTAAACTATTAAGAATCAAATGTACTAAATTTTAAAACGTAGTCTTGGTGTGTTTATCCTTTTGATAATGGCCACTATCGTCTTACAATATCATCAAGTAAACTCATATCAGATTTAAACAACATTTTTTGATTATTTTGCAATAATCAAAAAATAGTTTTTCTTGCCCTTTTGAATCAAAAGATATTTGTCTTTTAGCAGATAAGTAGCATCAATAAGTGTTTCAGGATTATTCAATTTTTCCTTATTAATTGCAACACCGCCCCCTTGTATCAATTTTCGTCCTTCTCCTTTAGAGGTGAAAATCTTTGCATTTTCGACAGTTAGATCCAAAATCTTTATGCCATTGGTAAATAAAGCTTTATCAACTTCAAATTGAGGAACACCTTCAAAAATAGATAAAAATGTTTCTTCATCAATATTTTTAAGCGCATCAGAAGTTGCATTCCCAAACAAGATATTGGAAGCGTTCACAGCCGAATTATAATCCTCTTCAGAGTGAACCATAATTGTAATCTCTTTTGCAAGTCTTTTTTGTAATGGTCTTAAATGAGGAGCTTCGGCTTGTTCAGCAATCAAAGAATCAATTTCATCTTTTGATAAACTAGTGAAAATTTTGATATATTTTTCAGCATCGTCATCCGATACATTCAACCAAAATTGATAAAATTTATAAGGAGATGTATATTTTTTGTCTAACCAAACATTTCCAGATTCTGTTTTACCAAATTTCTTTCCATCTGCTTTCGTGATTAAAGGACAAGTTAATGCAAAAGCCTCATTCCCGGTTACTTTTCTAATCATTTCCGTTCCGGTTGTGATATTTCCCCATTGGTCGGCTCCACCCAATTGCAATTTGCAATTTTTATGACTATTAAGATGTACAAAATCGTATCCTTGAAGAAGTTGATACGTAAATTCAGTAAAAGACATTCCGTCTGCACCATTTTCGCCAGTAATTCTTCGTTTTACAGAATCTTTAGACATCATATAGTTTACGGTAATTAACTTACCAACGTTTCGAATAAAATCAAGGAATGAAAAATCTTTCATCCAATCATAATTATTTACTAATTCAGCTGCATTTTCAGCATCACTATTAAAATCCAAGAATTTTTCCAATTGCTTTTTCAGGCATTCTTGATTATGGCGGAGTTTAGGTTCGTCAATCAATACACGCTCTTGAGATTTTCCGGATGGATCCCCAATCATACCTGTAGCACCTCCAATCAATGCAATAGGTTTATGTCCACTTCTTTGAAAATGTCTCAACATCATTACACCAACAAGGTGTCCGATGTGAAGAGAGTCAGCAGTAGGATCAATTCCCAGATAAGCTGTAGTCATCTCTTTCTTTAATTGCTCTTCAGTGCCTGGCGTCATGTCTTGAATCATTCCGCGCCACTTTAATTCTTCAACAAAATTCATATTATTGTTTCTCTATTAGTTGTTTTTTCTTCTGCAAAGGTAATCATTCTTTATTTTTTATAAAATTATAATTTTGAAATTTGTGGATTTACACTAAATTTGCACCCGAAATAGAAAAAGTTTAAAACTTAGTTTATATGATTAATTCACAGGACATAAAAAACGGAACTTGTATCCGTTTAGATTCTAAACTCTATTTTTGTATAGAATTTCAGCATGTAAAACCAGGTAAAGGTAATACAATCATGCGTACAAAGTTGAAAGATGTAGTTTCAGGAAGAATTTTGGAACGTCGTTTCAATATTGGTGAAAAATTGGAAGATGTTCGCGTTGAGCGTCGTCCTTATCAGTATTTGTATCAAGAGGGAGAAGATTTGATATTTATGAATCAAGAGACTTTTGAACAAATTCCAATTGGTAAAGATTTGGTTACCGGTGTTGAATATATGAAAGAAGGGGATATAGTGGATGTTGTTTCTGATGCATCAAATGAGGCTGTTTTATTTGCTGAAATGCCAGTTAAGACTGTATTGACAATTACCTATACAGAGCCTGGATTAAAGGGTGATACAGCAACAAATACGTTGAAACCTGCAACGGTTGAGACAGGTGCAACTGTTCGTGTTCCTTTGTTTATTTCAGAAGGAGAGAAAATTTTGGTTGATACGCGTGACGGATCATATATTGAGCGTGTTAAGGCTTAAATAATTTATGTATAATGTATTAGGTGTGTCGAAGTTTTGTTTGACGCACCTTTTTTTATTTTTTATTATTTTAAGATGCGTTATTATTTAGAATTAGTCAAATATATTTTTCAGTCAAAGTATAGAAAAGGTTTTGGAGTTCATTCTCCATCTGTATTTAGATTGGTAACCTTAGTTATAGAGGAGGATTTACCATATTATAAATTTTCTCTAGTGGAAAAGGTTCGTAGTTTGACTAAAAATAAATTAAGAGGAATCTTAAGAGATAATGAGGATGAGTCTTTAAGACAATTAACCCAATCTCCCATTCAAAAGTGGTTATATACTTATGATTATGAGCAGCTATTGTTTAGATTGGTAAATTATTATAAGCCCGATGCTATTTTAGAAATAGGTTTGGCGACAGGGTTTTCTACAATGTATTTAGCTGCACCAAATTCTAAAGCTACTGTAACAACTATTTCAGATTCCGCTTTATTAGAGGAATTTTCAAACTCAAATTTCAAATCGGCAGGTATTGAAAATGTTGAATTTGCTATAGGAGATATTTATTCTCAATTTTGTACGTTGATGAAAACTATGTCAAGAGTGAAGTTCATTAGTATAAATTGTAGAATGTTAAGTATAGGATTATTTCCATTTTATGATGAAATAGATAGATTATTTAAAGGAGAAGGGGGCGTGTTAGTGTTGAATGAACCCTATTGGACAGATGCTCATAGAAAAGATTTAAAAAAAATTAGTAGCCACACTAATGCTAGGGTTGTTATAGACCTCTTTCATGTTGTTATTGTTTTATTTGACAAAAATCTTCAGAAAGAATACTATAAACTAAGGTATTTCACTTCCCTAAGATAGCGTTAAATGTTAAAATGTTATTTTTTTTGATTTTTTTTCAAAAAAAAATTGTTGTTGAAAAAAAAAAGTATATTTTTGCAGTCCTCTACACTATTTATGTGAAGAATGTTTAATATAGGTTGAATTTTAAAATGTAGATGTATGTATTGGACATTGGAATTAGCTTCAAAATTAGAAGATGCACCTTGGCCTGCATCTAAAGATGAATTGGTGGATTTTGCGATTCGTTCTGGAGCTCCACTAGAGGTGATAGAAAATCTTCAAGAAATGGAAGATGAGGGTGAGATCTATGAGAGTATTGAGGATATTTGGCCTGATTATCCAAGCAAAGAAGATTTTTTCTTTGATGAGGAGGAATATTAGCACGTTTTCTTAAATGTTGTTATTTAGGCGAATAGGGGTTGGAAAGTAAAAAAATGATTAAAAAATCGTTTAGAATTTGTAAATTATTGTAAAAAACATTAATATTGTAGTTGATTTTCGTGTAAGACTAAATTGTGAAATAATGAAGAAAAGGTTGGTAATATTTATCTTTTTCTTGTGTATTTCGGTAGCGAGTGGAATTGCGCAGTTGAATCCTCAGTTTAGTCAATATATGGAGGTTCCTTCGGCGGTCAATCCAGCGTCGATAGCGAGAGATGAGATGATTAGTGTGTTTGGCGTGTATCGCCTGCAGTGGGTGGGATACAGTGGTGCACCGGTAGATATGATGTTCTCGTTTACCATGCCTTTTAAAATCGGAGATTCTAAGCATGGTTTAGGATTGGTATTTTTGAGTGATGAGATAGGTTTGTTTAAAAACCAAAGCGTTCTTTTACAATATTCATATAAACTTAAAGTTTCTTCGGGGACTTTGGGATTAGGCTTGAATATCGGATTTATAAATCAGACTTTTGATAAAGAAGCTGTTGATTTTGTTGGTGGAGATGGTGAGGTAATGGCTGGAGATGAATACCATGAGTCTGGGGATCCGATTGTGGATGCATTTGCGTCGGCAGAATCAAATGATGTTGCTTTTGATGTTTCTTTTGGGTGTGAGTATCGTCAAGAGGATTTTTACGTGGGGCTGTCAGTGCTTCATTTGAATTCGGGTCGATTTAACTATGGTTCTGATGCATATGAGTTATATGCTCCGAGAATTTTTACTTTGTCGGGTGCGTATAAGTTGCAAATGAGGAAACCTAATTGGGGTTTCATTCCATCAGCTATGTTGCGTACAAATTTTTCGTCGTGGCAGTGTGAGTTGACAGGCTTGCTTGAATATTCTAAAAGAGTTAGGGGCGGAATTTCTTATAGATTCGGAGATGCCTTTGTTTTCCTATTTGGGGTAGACATAATAAATGGGCTTCGATTATGTTATTCTTATGATTTGCCTACTACTAGACTGATAAGGTCGGGGGGAAGTCATGAAGTCTCTTTGCGTTATAGTTTTAAACCACAATTCACGAAAAAGAATAAGTATAAAAGTGATAGAATATTATAAAAATTGAGTTAAATAAAGAAAAAAGTAAAACAAAAAGATAAGACAATAAAGTAGTTTGTATCATGAAAAAGCTGTTAATTATTTCATTAGTCGCCGTCCTTCTTGCTGCTTGTAGTGGAGAAAATGGAGAATTGGTGGGAGTTTACAACAAATCGTGGAAGGAACCTGTTCCTTATGGTATGTTGTATGTGAAAAGAGGATCATTTACTATGGGACAAAATGATCAGGATGCGAATTGGGCTATGACTTCCCAATCTCGTACTGTATCTTTGGATGCGTTTTGGATGGACGAAACAGAAATTACGAATGGAGAGTATCGCCAATTCGTAGAGTGGGTTAGGGACTCAATAGCCCGTGAGAAATTGTCAGAGGTTGACGAAACTTACAAAATTTACCAAGACAAGAATGGTAATGAGTTAGAAAAACCTTATTTGAATTACAAGAAAAAAATTCCTTGGACAAAACAGACAGAGGATCAGAAAGCAGTCTTGGATAGTATGTACTACCAAGGTGAGGATAAGATTGACTTTGCCCCTGAGTTTAATTCTCAATTGTTGATGTACAAGTACTCTTGGGTGGATTATGTTCAAGCTGCAAAGAAAGAGAATAAGTTTGATCCATTGTTAGGAAGATACAACAGAAGCATTGCAGGTTTAGGTAAAACTAAGGATAGTGCCGATGTTATGGTTAAGAAGGATACAACGGTGTATAATGAGAAGGGTGAAATTGAGAATGTTACAGTTTATAGAGAGCTTAAACGTCGTTCTGACTTTATTTCTGTAAAACGTGTAAATATTTATCCTGATACTTTGAGTTGGATTCGTGACTACACTTATGCGTACAACGAGCCATATATGAAGATGTATTTTTCACATCCTGGTTACGGTGAGTATCCAGTAGTAGGTATCTCTTGGGAGCAAGCACAAGCATTCTGTCATTGGAGAACATACTTATTTAATTCTTTCCAAGTTGCAAATAAAGGTGTTCGTGTGCAAGATTATCGTCTTCCAACAGAGGCGGAATGGGAGTACGCTGCAAGAGGTGGAAAAGACTTGTCAATGTACCCTTGGGGAGGAAATTATGTTCGTACTGCAAAAGGATGTTTCTTGGCGAACTTCAAACCTCAAAGAGGAAACTACACTGACGATGGTTATTTGATTGCATCTAAAGTTGCATCTTACCCTCCTAATGATTTTGGTTTGTATGATATGGCTGGAAATGTTGCAGAGTGGACTTCTTCTGCTTATCACGAATCTAATTACTCTTTTGTTCATGACTTGAATCCAAGTTATGAGTACAACGCTAAGAGTTCAGATCCAGATGTTATGAGAAGAAAGGTAATTCGTGGTGGATCATGGAAAGATGTTGCTATTTTCCTACAGTGTGGTGTTCGTACTTATGAATATCAAAATGAAAATAGATCATTCTTAGGATTTAGATGTGTACGTAGTTACATCGGAGAATAATTTAAAATCAATTTTAATTAGAAATTAATTATTAACCTTAAATAAATTTAGAAAAATGGGATTTAGTGAATTGCAAGAGTCAAAAGGCTACCAGAAGTTTACAGCCTTGGCTTATGGTTTGGGAGCATCTGTCGTAATTATTGGTGCGTTGTTTAAAATTATGCACTGGCCAGGTGCGGGTGTTGTGTTGACAGTTGGTATGATTGTTGAAGCATTCTTGTTTGCTCTTTCTGCTTTTGATAAACCGCATAAAGAGTTCAATTGGGCGTTGGTTTATCCTGTTTTAGCTACTGAAGATGAAGACGCTGTAGGGGCTTCTTCTTCTCCTGCAAAGCAAGATAAAGAAGATGATAAATTGCCTGAAATTAAACAAATTCGTAGTTTAGTTGATGATGAGATGTCTAAATTGACTTCAGGTATTCAACGTTTGAACGAGACTGCAGGTCAATTGAACTCATTGTCTTCTGCTGCAGCTGTTTCAGATGATTATGTTGCAAATATGACAAAAGCTTCTTCTGCAGCTGGTGCATTTGCAGCTTCTCAAAAGAACTTGAAAGATTCTTCAGATTCTTTGGTTTCTTCTTATCAAGATATCGCTGCAAGCATTGGTTCTGCTTCTCAAGGTTCTAAGAACTTTGCTTCTCAAATTGATGGAATTAACAAGAATATTTCTACAATTAACTCTGTATTTGAACTTCAAGTTAAATCAGTAAATGAACAAAATGAAGCAATGAAGACATTAGCTAGTGCAGTTAAGACTATTGAAGCTTCATTGAATGGTTCTGCAGCTGAAGCAGAAGAATACAAGAAACAAGTTGGAATCTTGGCTACTCAGTTGAAGAACTTGAACTCTGTATATGGTAATATGTTGAATGCTATGACTATCAGAGGATAATTGAAAATTTTGTTTAATTGAAAATTTTTTAAAAAGAGTTTAATATGGGTGGAGCGAAAAATTGTCCGGAAACCCCGAGACAGAAGATGATATCCATGATGTATTTGGTGTTGACTGCAATGCTTGCGTTGAATGTGTCTGCCGAAATTTTGAATGGATACTCATTGGTTGATGAATCCATGCGTACAAATATTAGAATTGGAGAGGCAAAAGTTTCTTCTTTGCAAGGTCAATTTGATGGTTTGTTGCAAACGGATTCAATTAAAGCGAATTTGGTTAAGAGTAAGATAGATTCTGTAATTCTTATGTCTGATCAAATGTTTAATGCTGTAACAGACATTCAAAAAAGGATGATTTCATTGTTGGATGCTGTTCCTATTGAGAATGCTGCGGATACATTGTCTAAGGATAAACATGGAGATTTGAACATTCCGAGTCAAGTTGGTATTCAAGAAAAAAGAGGTGCAGAATTGAAGCTAAAGATGAACGAATATGCTAATTTTATGGCTTCAGTTGTTGATTCTGCTAAGGCTCAGTCAATTCTTAGTACTTTTGCAACTCCTGATATTAAAAAGGGAGGTGAGACTAAAACTTGGGAATCTGGAGTATTCTTGGATATGCCTGCTATTGCATCTATCACAGTTTTGGATAAGATTAAAAACGATGTAAAGAATGCTGAAGCTGATGCTTTGTCTGCATTGATTGGAGGTATGGATGCTAATGACTTCCGTGTAAACAAGATTACTGCAATGGCTGTTGCAAAATCTGGTTATATCATGAGAGGTGCAAAGTATTCTGCTGAAATTATGTTGGCGGCAATTGACTCTACAAAAAAGCCGACTATTATTATCAATGGTGAAGAGTTGAAAGATCCAAATCAAATGTATGAGTTTACTTGTACAAAGGTAGGTACTCACAAATATTCAGGAGAGTTGATTCTTCAAAAACCTGATGGAACACCTGTTAAGTATCCATTTGAACAAGAGTATACAGTTGGAGAGCCAACAGCTACTGTTTCTGCAGATTTGATGAATGTATTGTATGCCGGTTTTAAGAATCCGGTGAGCGTATCTGTTCCTGGTGTAGCTGGTAACAACATTTCTATCAATGTATCTAATTGTAAGAGTCAATCTAAGACTGGAACAGGTTGGACTATTGTACCTGCGAAAGTAGGAGTTCCTTGTAAGATTTCAGTTTCAGCAAATATTGATGGTAAAAATCAACACATCAAAACAGTTGATTTCCGTGTAAAGAAGTTGCCGGATCCATTGGCTAAGATTGAATATACTAACGCTCAAGGAGTTAAGGAGTTATATAAAGGTGGTAAGGCAATTGCTAAAAACCTTTTGATTACTTCTCGTAGAATCGTTGCTGAATTGGATGACGCAGATTTGGAAGTTAAGTATAAAGTTTTAGGATTCTCTTTGAACTATTTCGACTCTATGGGTAACACATTGGTTGAAAAGACTGATGGTGATAAGTTGACAGAGCGTCAAATGAGAGTATTTAGAGAAATGACTCGCCAAAAAACTGTGTTTGTTACTAATGTTGTTGCTTTAGGACAGGATAATTTGAAACGTTCTTTGCCTCCTGTTGAAGTGAAAATTAAGTAATTATAGTTAAAGCGTAAATGAATTTAAAGTTTAACGTTATGAGTAAGATTTTTAGATTTTGTTTTGTTGGTTTGGTTGCTTTGTCTGTAAATTCAGTCTTTGCACAAAATGAAGATTCTTTCTTCGATGAGTTAGGAGAGGTATCGACAGAGATTGCATCTAATATGCCGACAAGCGGTCCTAAAGATGGTTTGGAGCCGATTGAAATGGTTAATCCGCGTGCGGATGATATCTATTGGCAAAAGGTTGTTTATAGGACTATCGATTTGCGTGAGAAGATGAATTATCCTTTATATTTCCCTGAAGAAGCTCAAGACAACAGACAAAGTTTCTTTACTCTGATGTTTAGACTTATTCAAGAGGATAAAATTAAGGTGTATGAATATCTAGATACTCGAGAGATTTTCACCGATGAGCATATTGTTACTTTCCCGGATCTTGTTAATAAGTATGAGTTAATTCACACTATTAAAGCAGATTCTTTGACAAATGACTCAGTAATTGTAATTGAAGAGAGTGATATACCTAACAGAGATATTGTAAAATTTTATGTAAAGGAGGTTTGGTTCTTTGATAAAATTACCTCTACTTTCAATGTTAGAATTATCGCATTCTGTCCTATTATGGTGAAAGAAACAGATTTAGGTATTCAAAAATTCCCTCTATTCTGGATTCCGTTCGAAACATTGAGACCTTATTTGGCTCAAACTGAAGTTTTGATTACGGATAAGAATAATGGTGCTAGACCATCTTTTGATGATATATTTATTAAGAGACGTTTTTCTAGTTATATTTACAAAGAGTCTAACATTTACAACAGAAACTTAATTGAGTATAATACAGATGCTGTTGATGTTAGAAAGGAACAAGCGAGAGTAAAAACTTTGTTGCTTAACTTCGAAAATGACCTTTGGGAATATTAATTTATCTTATAATTTTAAAGAGGAGAGTCGGTTCGGCTCTCCTCTTCTTTTTTAGTAGTTGGTAATTATTTCTAAAATTCTTTATTTCTATCATTTAATTCTCTATCTTTGCAACAAATTTTTAATCATGGAATATAATTTTATTGATATTGAAAATAGGTGGCGTTCTTATTGGCGCAAAGAAGGTGTATATAAAGTAGAGGTTAATAAGGATAAACCTAAGTATTATGTTTTAGACATGTTCCCTTATCCTTCTGGTGCAGGTCTTCATGTTGGGCATCCTCTTGGATATATAGCATCAGATATTTATAGTAGGTTTAAACGATTACAGGGATATAATGTTTTGCATCCTATGGGTTATGATGCTTATGGATTACCTGCGGAGCAATATGCGATTCAGACTGGTCAGCATCCAGCCGTTACTACTGAAAAAAATATCAATCATTATAGGGAACAATTAGATAAGATAGGTTTTTCTTTTGATTGGGATAGAGAGGTGAGAACATGTGATCCTAAATTTTATAAATGGACACAATGGGCATTTTTAAAAATGTTTAACTCTTATTATGATAATAAGCTTGGTAGAGCTGTGTCTATTGAACAGCTTGTTTCCTCATTTGAAGAATCTGGGACAGATTTTGTAGATGCGGCTGTTTCTCAAACGTTAACTTTTTCTGCTGCTGATTGGAAAAGTTATGATGAGAAGAAAAAGCAAGAGACTTTGATGAATTATAGGATTGCTTATTTGTCTGATACTAAGGTTAATTTCTGTCCTGCTTTAGGATGTGTATTAGCTAATGATGAGATAAGTGAAGGACTATCAGTTCGAGGAGGTCATCCTGTAGAGCAGAGAGTGATGCGTCAATGGAGTCTTAGAGTATCGGCATATGCTCAAAGATTGTTGGATGGTTTGGAGACTATAGATTGGACAGAATCTTTAAAAGATACACAGAGAAATTGGATCGGTCGAAGTGAAGGAGCAGAACTGAAATTTGCAGTAAAAGATGAAGATATATCTTTGGATATTTTCACGACACGAGCTGATACTATTTTTGGAGTGACGTTTATGGTGTTAGCACCGGAATCACCTTATGTTGATATTGTAACTACAGATGCACAACGCGATCAAGTTGAGGACTATTTAAATATTGTCAAGAGAAGAACAGAACGAGAAAGAATTTCTGATAGGAGTGTATCAGGTGTTTTTTCAGGAGCTTATGCAGTTAATCCAATCTCAGGAAAGGAAATTCCAATATGGATCAGCGATTATGTATTAGCATCATATGGTACAGGTGCAATTATGGCTGTTCCAGCTCATGATTCGCGAGATTATGCTTTTGCAAAACACTTTAATCTACCTATTATTCCGGTAATTGAGGGTTGTGACGTTTCGCAAGAAAGTTTTGATGCAAAAGATGGAATTATGGCAAATTCAGGCTTCCTAGATGGATTAACTGTGAAAGAAGCTATTGCGAAGGCAAAAGCCTATATAGAGAAAGAGCATATCGGAAAGATTAAAGTAAATTATCGATTACGGGATGCAATATTTAGTCGTCAAAGATATTGGGGAGAACCGTTTCCTATATATTATAAGGATGGGATGCCGATTCCGTTGTCTGAGGATAAATTGCCGTTGGAACTTCCTGATGTAAAAGATTTTAAGCCAACAGAAAAAGGAGAGCCCCCATTAGGACATGCCGTAAATTGGTGTACATCAGAGGGGTATTCGTATGAATTAAATACGATGCCAGGATTTGCAGGTTCGTCAGCCTACTATTTAAGATATATGGATCCTCATAACGACAATGCTTTAGTATCTAGTGAAGCGAATAGTTATTGGCAAAATGTAGATTTGTATTTAGGCGGATCCGAGCATGCTACCGGGCATTTGATTTATAGTCGTTTTTGGAATAAATTCTTGTATGATTTGGGCTACGTTGTAAAAGATGAGCCATTTCAAAAATTGATTAATCAAGGTATGATTCAAGGTCGATCTAACTTTGTGTATCGCATAAAGGGTACAAATACATTTGTTTCTTTGAACTTGAAGGATCAATATGATGTTACGCCAATACATGTTGATGTAAATATAGTTGAGAATGATGTGTTGGATTTGGAGAAGTTTAAAAAGTCTAATCCAGAATATTTGACCGCAGAATTTGTTTTAGAAGATGGAAAATATGTGTGTGGTTGGGCTGTTGAGAAAATGTCGAAGTCAATGTTTAACGTTGTTAATCCAGATGATATTGTAGAGCGTTATGGAGCTGATACCTTGCGTTTGTATGAGATGTTCTTAGGTCCGATAGAACAATCCAAACCATGGGATACAAATGGTATTGATGGCGTTCATAGGTTTTTGAAAAAGTTATGGGGGTTGTTCCATACAAGAGAGGGTTTTGATGTTTGTGATGATGTCGCAACAAAAGAAGAATTAAAAACAATTCATAAGTTAATTAAGAAAGTGACATATGATATTGAGAATTTTTCTTTCAATACATCTGTTTCTGCATTTATGATATGTGTCAATGAACTTTCTGGATTAAAATGCAATAAAAAGGAAATTTTGCAACAATTAGTTATTTTATTGGCACCTTTTGCACCTCATATATCAGAAGAATTGTATCACCTATTAGGGAATACAACAACTGTCTGTGATGCAGTTTGGCCGACATTTGATGAAAAATATTTAAAGGAAGATAGTGTAAAGTATCCGGTTTCATTTAATGGAAAGGTTAGATACTTTAAAGAGCTTCCGGCAGATATGGACAAGTCTCAAGTAGAGAAAGATGTGTTATCCGATGGGCAGACAGCAAAATTCTTGGATGGAAAAGTTATAAAAAAAGTGATTGTTGTTCCTGGAAAGATTGTAAATATTGTTTTTTAAAAGAAATTTAGTAGGAGTTATAGACTTTGTATTTAAATAACTTTTGGAAAAATTTGTAAATAATTAAAAATGGTTGTAAATTTGCATCCGTTTTAGCGCAATCTCTTATGAAGCGTAGGTATTTGTAATATTGCGTCATGTTAAATTTTAATTGAAACAAAGAAAATGGACTTAATTAAAGTAGCTGAGCAAGCTTTTGCAGTTGGTAAAGAGCTTCCAAAGTTTAAAAGTGGAGACACTGTAACAGTTGCGTACAGAATCGTTGAGGGAAACAAAGAGAGAGTTCAGCAGTTCCGCGGTGATGTAATTCGCATTAGCGGTCACCAAGAGAAGAAACGTTTTACAGTGCGTAAAGTGTCAGGAGGTGTTGGTGTTGAGCGTATTTTCCCAATGGATTCTCCTTTTATTGAAGAGATTATTGTAAATAAAGTGGGAAAAGTGCGTAGAGCTAAGTTGTATTACTTACGTAAGTTAACCGGTAAAAAGGCAAGAATTAAAGAAAAAAGATTTTAAAGATAGAAGAGGGAACGTCATTTTTGACGTTTCCTTTTTTCTTTCTAGGGAATATCTTTTAAATTTAATATATGCTCATATTTATAGTATACGTTCATTGTTGAAGTGAACGTAATTTTTTTTATATTTGCACGTTATTAATTAAGATTGTTTTTTTGTGAAAATATATAAATATGAAGAGTATAGTACATAGTTTAGTTGCGTTGTTTTTTGCTGTTCCGTTAGTTGCAATTGCAAATGATTCAAGAGATGTAGTTATGACAATAAATGGAACAAAAGTTACGAAATCAGAATTTGAGTATATTTATAATAAAAATTCAAAGGCTATAGACCGTAAATCTTTAGATGAGTATGTTGAATTGTTTATCAATTACAAACTGAAGGTTGAAGCTGCGAAGGAGGCTAAATTGCATAATTCACCCTCATATTTAAAAGAGTTTGAATCTTATAAGGATCAATTAGCTATTCCTTATCTGCGTGATCCCCAAAAAGAAGAGGATTTGATTAAGGAAGCTTACGAACGAGGCAAAGAAGAGGTTCATGTAAGTCATATATTGGTAAAGGTTGCTGAAGACGGGAAAGATTCTGTTACAAGTTTAGCAAAAATTTCAGATATTTATCAGCAGTTAAAGTCTGGGGCTGACTTTTCCACTATGGCTGCGGCGAATTCTGATTGTATGTCCAAACGTAACGGGGGAGATTTAGGTTTTTTGAAAGTCTTTTCTACGGTATATGATTTTGAGAATGTTATGTATAATACAAAAGAAGGAGAGATTAGTAAGCCTTTCCGATCTAAATTTGGTTATCATATTTTGAAAGTTCATGAAAAAAGAAAAACATTATATTCTCCTAGGGTAGCGCATATTTATATATCAAAATCTGACTCTGGATGTCAAAAGTTAGCTGATTCATTGATGTTGCAGATAAAATTAGGCGCAAATTTTGGAGAATTGGCGAAGAAGTATTCCAAAGATGATCTTACAGCTCCTAATGGTGGCGATTTAGGTGTTATTGATAATAATTCACCTTATCCTACTAGTTTTAAGAATTTGGTTTATTCGATGAAAAAAGCAGGAGAAGTCAAGATTATTGATAATTCATTGGGTATTCAATTGGTATGTTTGACTAGTTTAGGCGTTCAGCCATCATTTGAAAATCAAAAAGTTGAGTTGTTGGAAAAAATTAAGAAAAGTGATCGTGAAAAAGAAGTTGGTATTTCCTATATAAAATCGTTAAAACTAAAATATGGTTTTGTTTTGTATGAGAAATCGCTTAGATTGCTAGAAAGATTTTTAAATGAAAAGAATGTTTCAATGAATGTTTTAGAATCGCCTTTGTATGAATTTAATGGAAATGTTTATCCTCAGAGTGAGTTTTTCCCATTCTTGAAGGAGCAAAAGTCTACTTATGATTATGTTAACTCAAAAAGCAATAACAAAAAGAAACTATCTGATAGACAATTTGTAGAAAGAACTTTTGATACCTATTTGACAAAATTATTAATAGCAGAAGAACGGAGAATACTAGAAGAAGAATCAGATGAGTATAGAAATTTACTACAAGAATACTCTGATGGGTTACTATTATTTGAGATTAGTTCGAAGGAGGTGTGGGATAAATCTGCTAAAGATACAGCAGCGCTGAATCGTTTTTATCAAGAGCATAAATCTGAATACACATGGGATTCTCCAAAATTTAGGGGAGTTGTCATTCGTTGTAAAAATGATTCTGTATTAAATATAGTAGAGTCAATAATCAAAACAACACCGCAAGATTCGGTAGTTCAGAAAGTGGATATGTTAATGAGAAAGAGATACAATAAGTTGGTGAAAATTGAGGAAGGAGTCTTTCCGAAAGGAGCCAATAAGGTAGTAGATGAGAAGATTTACAAATCCGGCACCTATCAAGATGACAAATTTCCAGTTGCCACTATCGTAGGAAATATGCAGTCTCAGCCACAATCATATCAAGATATTAAAGGACCTGTGACTGCAGATTATCAAATGTATTTGGAAAAAGAGTGGATTAAGACTTTAAGAGAAAAATATCCGGTTAAGGTGAATAAAAGTGTGTTGAATACGGTAAAAAGTAACTGAAATCTCTAATATGTTTATGATTATTAATAAGAGAAATACAAATAATATTCTTTTTGTTGCGATAATATTTTTTATCGTGGCAAGTGTTACCTCTTGTGATAAACTGAAACAACCTATATTAGAAAATGTTGTTGCGGAGGTTGGAGAGTCTGTTTTAACGGAGCGGGAGTTGTTTGAGGCGATAGATATGGCTCATGTTTCTCATGAAGACAGTTTAAAATTAGTAGAGTCATATATTAAAGATTGGATTGCAACTGCAATTATTTACGAAGAAGCAAAAAAAGATATTCCAAATCAAGACGAAATAGACTCTTTGATAGGTGTATATCGAAAATCTTTGGTTGTTTATGGATATGAGTCTCGTTTGATAAAAGATCATGTTGCTAGTCGAATATCGCAAGAGCAGATGATAAAATTTTATCATGAAAATAAGGGATTGTTTAATTTGGAGGAGCCAATTGCAAAGGGAGTTTTTTTAATTGTTCCAAGTTCAGCTCCCGATGTTCAAGTTTTAGAAACGTTAATGGAGAGTCCATCGGAAAACAATTTAGATTTGATAGAGTCATTAAGTGTGAAAAATGCGGCAAAATTTGAGTTTTTCAGTAATATATGGTTACCTCTTTCTGAAATACAGAAAAAGTGCCCATTAGAATTTGATTTTAAGACTATTTCTCCGGGAGGGGTTCAAGTTCAACAAGATTCTCTTTACCACGCTTTTTTGTATTTGTCTGAAATCAAAAGACCAGGAGAGTTACAACCATTTGAATTTGTAAAAGATAGAATTCGTTCTATTTTGACAGAGCAGAAGAAAATAGAGTTTTTAAGAGATTATAAACAGAATATTTATGAGCAGTCTCTAAAAGAAGGGGTTGCCAAACGTTACAAGTAAACAATTATGAATAAGAAAATTTTTGCATTTGTTTTCTTTTTAATATATCCAATATACCTTTGGTCACAAGATAACGTTATTGATGAAATCGTTTGGGTTGTTGGAGATGAAGCTATTTTGCGTTCCGAAGTGGAAGAATATCGTCAAAAAGCAAGGTATGAGGGAACAACGATAGAGGGTGATCCATATTGTGTTATTCCCGAGCAATTGGCATTACAGAAACTTTATTTAGACCAAGCAAAAATTGATAGTATATTTCCTGACGAAGCAAATGTTAATAGTCAGGTTGAGATGAGACTAAACTACATGATTTCTCAGATTGGTTCAAAGGAGAAATTAGAGGAGTATTTTGGTCAAAGTTTGTCGGATATGCGAGACGAATTAAAGGAGATGGTATCAAATCAGCAAGTTATTCAGCAGATGCAGCGAAAAATTGTAGGAACCGCTAATGTAACACCTTCGGAAGTGTCTGAGTTTTTTAAAACACTTCCAACGGATAGTATTCCTATGATTCCAGCTCAGATTGAAGTGCAAATGATCACGATAGCTCCATGTATAAGTCAAGCTGCAATTGATGATGTTAAGTCGAAATTGAGAGATTTTCAAAAAAGAATAGAGAATTCAGAGTCAGAATTTTCCACGTTGGCAATTTTATATTCAGAGGATACAGAGTCTGCTAAAAACGGTGGAGAGTTGGGATATATGGGTAAAGGTCAGTTGGTAAAAGAGTATGCCGATGTCGCATTTTCGTTGCACGATAAAACAAAAGTTTCTAAGATTGTTGAGTCTGAATTCGGATTTCATATAATACAACTCATTGACAAGCAAGGAGAAAAAGTAAATACTCGTCATATTTTGATGAAACCCAAGAGTTCGTTTTTAGAAAAAAATCAGGCAAAGCAGCGATTAGATAGTGTATTAGTAGCGATAAAGAACAATGATGTTTCGTTTGAAAGTGCGGTGTCGTTGTATTCAACAGATAAAAATACAAAAAATAGTGAAGGGTTGTTGACAAATCCGATTAATGGAACATCTCGTTTTCAGATGCAAGAATTACCACAGGAGGTAGCAAAAGCAGTATATGGGCTGAAAGCAGGTGAATATTCCGCCCCTTTTTCTATGATTGATTCGAAAGGTAACGAGGTTTTTGCTATAGTTAAAGTAAAAACTATGCTTCCGGCTCATAAGGCAAATTTAGAGACTGATTATATGGCAATAAAGGAGGTATACCAAGAAAAAAAGAATCAAGAAATACTTTTGAAGTGGATATTAGAGAAGCAGAAAAGTATTTATGTTCGTATAGACGATAAGTGGAAAAATTGTGAGTTTACGTATCCCGGTTGGATTAAAACAACTAAATAAGGATGAAAAGATTATCACAAGTATTATTGTTATGGATAGTTATTTGTTTTTCTGTTGTAGCAGAGGAATCAAATAATGTTATTTTGGAACAATGTGATGAGTTAACATTTGACAATACAGCTAAGTCATCTCGAGCCTACCAAGTTTTGCGAGGGAATGTTCGATTTAGGCATGGGGATGCTCTTATGTGGTGTGATAGTGCCTATTTTTACGAGGGCGAAAATTCGTTTGATGCGTTTGGACATGTTCGAGTTGTGCAAAAGCAATCATCTATGTTGGCTGATAGTCTGTTTTATGATGGCAAAACAACATTAATGCAGGTTCGAGGAAGTGTTGTTTTGAATAGCGATCAGCTGACACTTCATACTAATTTTCTCGATTACTACCGTGGTAAAAATTATGGATATTATTTTGGAGGAGGAAAAGTAACGGAAACGCAAAATACACTTACATCTAGAAGGGGCTTTTATTATCCAGATATGGAGAGTTATCTTTTTTTAGATAGTGTCGTTTTAACTCACCCGGAATATAAGATAGAAAGTGATTCTTTACGCTATTTATCTAAGTCTGGTTGGGCCTATCTGTATGGACCATCCAACATATATGGGAAAGATTATACTGTTTATACAACGAATGGTTGGACAGATACGAAAAATGACAAGGGACGATTATATGATTATTCTGTTGTAACAACAAATGATGGGAAGCAGTTAACAGCCGATTCAATTTATTATGATTCCAAGTCGGGTAGAGTCAATGCATATATTGGAGTTAACATAAAAGATTCCTTACAGAATGTTATAATTAGAGGAGACTATGCCGAATATAAAAGAGATTTTCCGTCTAATGCGATGGTGACGAAGAATCCCTATATTATGGAGTTTTCTGATAAAGATACACTCTATTTATCATCAGATACAATATTCTATTGTCAAATAGACTCTATTCATGACGAAGTAAGAGCATACGATGATGTTAGATTTTACAGAGCAGATATGCAGGGTAGATGTGATTCAATGGTTTTTTATGTACAAGATTCGGTAGGTAAGATGTATTATGATCCGATTATTTGGTCAGAAGAGAATCAAATCACAGGAGATAGAATGGATATTTTTGTAAGAGAAAAAATGCCGTACAAAATTTTTATTGAAAAAAAGGCAATGATTTCTTCTTATGAAAATATTCAAATGTATAATCAATTATCAGGAACGAAATCTTATGCGCATATAAAAGGGAATAAATTGTATCGCATAGATATGATAGGGAATGCCGAGTCTATATATTTTACCAAGGATGAAGGTGGTGCCTATATAGGAGTTAATAAAGCGAAAGGGGAAGAGATGACTATCTATACGGACAATAATAAGTTAGAGAAAATTATTATGACGCCGGAGTCAGAGGGAGTAATGTATCCACCTAATAAATTTCCGGAAGAAGAGAGATATCTATCTAATTTTTCGTGGAAACAAAATCTGAGACCGAAGAGTAAAATGGATGTCATTAAGAGATGAGAGAAAATATTAACAGAGGAGTAGTATCATTGATATTGCTTATATCGGTTATGTCAATGTATGCAAAGGAGATGCGAATATTCGGAGTTGTTACGGATAATAAGAAGCACCCCCTAGAGGCTGTTAATATTATTGTTAAGGGAACCTCCTATGGGACTTCAACCGATGAGAGTGGTAATTATAGTTTTAGTTGTCCTATGCTTTCCGGTGATACGTTTTGGGTTGTTTTTTCCTATATTGGGTATTCTGAAGTGCAGAAGTCTGTTGTTGAATTTAAAGAAAATTTAAAGTTAGATGTTCAGTTAGAAGAGGATGATTATCTGTTAGGCCAATATGAAATGAATGTATATAGGAAACAAGATAATACGATAGATTTATTGGATGTTGAGCATTTAAGAACCATGCCAAGTGCTTCTGGAGGAGGAATAGAGTCTTTAATTTCTACGCAAGCAGGAGTTTCAATGAATAATGAGTTGAGTTCTCAATACTCGGTTCGGGGTGGTAATTATGATGAGAATTGTGTGTATGTTAATTCGATAGAAATATATAGACCATTGTTGATTCGTTCAGGAGAGCAAGAAGGACTTAGCTTTGTAAATCCTGACATGGTTGAGTCTGTTGCTTTTTCATCCGGAGGTTTTGGTGTTCAATACGGAGATAAAATGGCTTCAGTATTGGATATAAAGTATAAGAGACCTACTCATTTTGAAGGTTCAGCCTCTATTAGTCTATTAGGAGCCACAGCTTATATAGGATCTGCAACAAATAAATTTTCACAGATGCATGGATTTCGATATAAGACAGCTTCCTATTTGTTAGGAACGATGGAGACTGAAGGAGAATACAATCCAAATTTTATTGATTATCAGACCTATATAACATATAATTTTTCACCAAAGTGGCAGTTGAATTTTTTAGGGAATATATCAAGAAATTCTTATACGTTTATGCCACAAAGTAGAGAAACCTCTTTTGGAACAATGACCGATGTAAAATCATTTACAGTCTATTTTGATGGGCAAGAAGAGGATTTGTTTATGACCTACTTTGGGTCATTAGGTTTGAAATTTACGCCGACTTCGAGTACAGAACTTGAATTATTATCGTCAGCATTTCATACCGCGGAAGAAGTATCATATGATATATCCGGTTCTTATTGGATGAGCGAGTCGGTTGGAGAGATGACATTTGATGCTGCGGCAGGAGTAGGTAATTATCATGAACATGCGAGAGATAAATTGAATGCTACGGTATTTAATATATCTCATTTAGGACGTCAGAAATGGGATAAAAATGAATTGCATTGGGGGATAACCTATCAGCGCGAGTTGGTATTTGATAAAATAAATGAGTGGGAGTGGAGAGATTCTGCTGGCTATTCATTGCCATTAAGTAATACTGCAATGACACTTTATAATAACATAAATTCGGATGTTAATATGTATTCTAACCGAGTTTCAGCCTATTTACAAGAACGTTTTAAGAAGAGTGGCAAGAGCGGGAAGATGACGTTAGATGGTGGCTTGAGAGTAAGTTATTGGGATTTTAATAAAGAGTGGCTAATAAGTCCTAGGGTTTCATTTGCATGGTTTCCTAAAAAAAGTAGCAATTGGGGTTTTCGATTTGCTACCGGAATCTATTATCAGTCATTGTTCTATAAAGAGATGCGTCAATTAAAGCAAGAAGAAAATGGCAATCAAGAAGTTGTTTTAAATTACGATATTAAGTCACCACGTTCTTATCAATTATTAGCAGCGAGTGATTACTATTTCAGAAAGTGGAACAGACCATTTAAGTTTTCAGTAGAGATGTATGGGAAATACTTAGATAGAATAATTCCGTACATCGTTGAAAATACGCAAGTTACTTATTTAGGTAAAAATTGTGCTGATGGATATGCCTATGGGATTGATTTAAAACTATTTGGAGAGTTTGTACCCGGAACAGATTCGTGGGTGTCTTTTTCATATATGCAAACAAAAGAAAATATTTATGGAGATGATATGGGATATATTCCACGTCCTACCGATCAACGATATAATGTTTCTCTCTTTTTTCAAGATTATTTTCCACAGTTTAAACAATTGAAATTTAATTTGAAACTGATATGGTCAGATGGATTACCATTTGGACCACCTCAGAACCTCAAATATAAATCGGCATTTAGGATGAATGATTATCGAAGAGTTGACTTAGGGGCAACCTATCAGTTGGTGCGTGGGCAAGATAGAATAATGACAAAAAAATTCTTTTCATGGATGAGGTCTTTATCATTCAATCTAGATGTATTTAATTTGTTGGATATAGACAATGAAAACTCCTTTTATTGGGTAACAGATGCTTACGGACAACAATATGCCGTTCCAAATTATTTAACAGGAAGGAGAATCAATTTTAAGTTAGCAATAGAATTTTAACGATATAAAGTAGTAAGGTATGAGTAACGAGACAACACAACGTTATCCATTTGCGTTGGTAACATTAACAACCCTCTTTTTTATGTGGGGATTTATCACTTGTTTGAATGATATTTTGATACCCTATTTAAAAGAGATTTTTGAATTAACACACTTTCAGTCAAATTTGGTACAATTAGCATTCTTTTTAGCCTATTTTATTATTTCACTCTTCTATTTTGTAGTTTCTGCAGCAATAGGAGATCCGATAATGAAAATTGGGTATAAAAACACAATTGTATTGGGATTAATAATTTCTGCTATTGCATGTTTTTTATTTTTTTTAGAAGCGAGTTCTGAGGCTCCTGCTTTTCCCAAATTTTTGTTGGCGTTGTTTTTATTGGGGTCAGGCTTTACTTTTCTACAAATTGCAGCCAATCCGTTGGTTGCAGTATTGGGGACACCAGAAACATCTTCAAGTAGATTAAATTTATCTCAAGCCTTTAACTCATTGGGTACTACTTTAGCGCCAATAATTGGCGGATATTTCATTTTTGAGTATTTTGATGCAGATACACAAGGAGCAACTGAAGTTCAAATTCCATACTTATTTCTGACAAGTATATTATTGATTTTGGCAGGAGTTATATTTATGGCGAATATTCCCAATGTGCAAATCGAGGAAAATTTAGATTTTAAAAATACTGCAAAAGCAGGAGCATTAAAGTATCCTCATTTGGTTTTCGGGATGTTTGCGATCTTCTGTTATGTAGGAGCAGAAGTTGCTATAGGAAGTAATTTGGTCGGATACATGGAAGGTGAACATAATTTCACGAAGGAAACAGCAAGTCAATTGTTGTCATTTTATTGGGGCGGTGCGATGATTGGTCGTTTTATGGGGGCACTCTCGATGAGTCAGTTACCAACGTTTAAAAAGCGAGTTTTGATGGCAATTGCTGCAGTTTTGACTTTCCTTTTGATATTTTTTATAACGTATGATAAATTATCAGGAACGATAAAGTACAAGGATTTTTTCTATTACATTGGATTTTTAGTCCTAAATTACTTTATGTTTATTTGGGCAAAATCAAAACCATCCAACACGTTAGGATTATTTGCCATTGTAAACATATGTTTAATCATTTTTACGCTCATTTTTAGTAGAGAATTTTCTTTATGGTGTATATTATCAGTAGGATTATTTAATTCAATTATGTTTTCAAATATATTTACGTTAGCAATTGATCGATTAGGGAAATACACTTCTCAAGGTTCTTCACTTTTAGTAATGATGATTTTAGGAGGAGCTGTTGTTCCTCCTATACAAGGGATGGTTGCGGATTATTTTGGAGTTCAATTGGCATTTATTGTTCCGATGATATGTTATGCTTATTTAGTGTGGTATGGATTTAAGGGTTGTAACATTCGTAGGAGTAAAAGTTGTTAATTTGAGAAGATGTTCTGATATTTGTAGCAAAATATTAATTGTTTTAATACTTTTTATATTCATATTTGTTATAGAAATTATAATGTTAAACTAAATATAAGGATATGGCAAAAGAGATTAAGCCCTATGTTGTTGGAATCGATATAGGCGGGACAAATACCGTATTTGGTATAGTTGATGCTAGAGGGAATGTTTTGGCATCAAATTCAATAAAAACGCAACGTCATCAACAATTTGAAGATTATATTGCAGAGTTGTATGAAGAGTTGTCAAAATTGATTGAAGCGAATTGCGGAATTGAACGTGTAAAAGGTATAGGAGTTGGTGCTCCAAATGCTAATTATTATACAGGAAATATAGAGCATGCAGCCAATTTACCATGGAAAGGAGTAATTCCTTTTGCTAAGATTATGTCAGATAAATTTGGAGTTCCGGTAGCATTAACAAATGATGCAAATGCCGCAGCAATTGGAGAAATGACTTATGGTGCAGCACGAGGAATGAAAGATTTTATCATGATAACCTTGGGTACTGGGGTAGGTAGTGGAATTGTTGCTAATGGTCATCTGATTTATGGTCATGATGGTTTTGCCGGAGAGTTGGGTCATGTTATTGTCAGACGTGAAAATGGAAGACAATGTGGATGTGGAGGAAAAGGTTGTTTAGAAACTTATACTTCTGCAACCGGAGTTGCGCGTACCGCTAGAGAGTTTTTAGAAAATAGAGCAAATGAAGATTCTGTATTGCGTAAAATTTCACTTGATTCAATTACCTCTAAAGATGTGTTTGATGCAGCCCAAGAAGGAGACCAGATAGCAAAGGATGTATTTGCATTTACAGGACAAGTCTTAGGAGAAGCTTTAGCTGATTTTATAAAATTTAGTAGTCCCGAAGCAATTGTTTTGTTTGGTGGATTAGCAAAGTCTGGAGATTTGCTAATGAAACCTCTTCGTCAATCAATGGAGGATAATTTAATGCCAATCTTCAAAGGGAAAGTTAAGTTGTTATTCTCTGAGATGAAAGATGCTGATGCAGCTATTTTAGGAGCTTCTGCTTTAGCTTGGGAGACTAAGTAAATCAAATAATTGAATGATATATTGGGGTTAACGGTCTGGTAAATAAAGGACTGTTAACCCTTTTTTATTTTTGACAAAAAGAGAATTAATAGCGGTAATTCATAGGCGTTATTATTGTTAACAACGTCTAAAGATTTCCTTTTGATTTGCTTTCCCAATACTCTTTTGCACATTTAATTTCTGTCCAAGTAACTTTATTGCCCAATTGTTCTTTTATTTCAGTAAGTCGTACATCTTTACCCATTTTTTCTAACAAAGATACGATATGATTGTATTGAGAATCAGAAATTAATACATTCCGAGGAAGTTCGTCGCATATAATCGCTTTGATTAAATGGTTCTCTATTGTTCGTGTTGTTAAATTTCTTAGTTTTGCAATTTCTGAAACAGATTTTCCCTCTTTAAATAAGTTTAAAGATATAACTTCGCTACTTCCTTTGGGGTCTTTTTCCTGTGATGAAGAATTATCGTCAAAAGCATTTTCTTCTTGCTTGTACCCAAACTCAAAGCAACACTCTTCTATTATAGAAAGAAGTTCATTCCCATATTTTTTTGCTTTTTGCAAATTGATTTTTTTTATCTGCAATAGTTGATTTTTATTAGATGGTAAACGATCGGACAATTCAATAATTGTTTCTTTGGGGAGGACTCCGGATTCTGTAATACCGATTTTATTTGCTGTGGAACTCCTCCAATCTAGTAGTCTATCCATTAGTTGGGGATGAATAGACTTTTTCTTTTGGGAGAGTTTAATAGATATGTTTCCCAGTAGAATTTTGGTTTTTGTCGAAAGGTATTCTTTCGAAGAAAACCCCTTTAGACAATTGGTTAGTGTTGCTATTTTTATGTTGTATTCTTTTTGATATTCCCCTACTAAATCCTTTACTTTTTTTTCACATTCTTTGTCGGTAAACTCCTGTTTTGGGAGTTGGTCAAAAGCAGATTGAAATGTGTCCAATCTTTCTAAAAAGTAAGTCGCCCCTTTTTTTATTCTTTCATCAAGAAAGGTTTTATTGCTTTTATTTAAAGTTAATTGTTTGAGTTGACAAAGAAAAGATGACGAAACATTAGAAATATCAGTTTTAAAACTTTCTTCTAACTTCATTAGTTTATTTAGAATGACGGGGCTTTTTTTTCTGTAGTAGATGCTTAATTCTGCATTTATTTCCTTCAAAATATTATTGATGTTCTCAAGTGAAAACTGTTCGATTAGAAGTTGATTTTCATAATTTTTTATCAGAGTATTAAGTTGACTTTCTTCGGCATGAATCGATTTTACATATTGAGAAAAATTCTCTAGTTTTTCATCTCGTTTAATAGCGTCCATTGGAATGGGACATCGAAGGAACAACCCATCCAATGATTTGCATCTACTTAAAGCCACATAAACCTGTCCATGTGCAAAAGAGTTTTGTGCATCAATCACGGCATGTTCAAAGGTTAACCCCTGACTCTTATGAATGGTGATTGCCCAAGCATGTTTTAGTGGATATTGTTCAAATGTACCATCAATAATCTCCTCAATTTCCTTTGTTTTAGGAGAAAGTTCGTACCGAATATTGTCCCATTTGCATTTTTCAACCTCAATAAGATTTCCTAGTTTGTCTTTTACTATAATGTTATTCTTGGAGATTGATATAATGGTTCCTATTTTTCCGTTGAAATATAGTTTTTCCTGAGAATTATCATTCCTGATAAACATAACTTGAGCTCCCTCTTTTAATTCAAGTTCTTTTTCTGTCGGATATGAATATTCGGGGAAATTCCCCCAAATAGAAGCTTCAAATAGATGTTTTTTAGAAGGTAACTCGTCCAATTTTGTTTTATTAATTTGATTGGCAACCGAGTTGTGGGTCGTAATGTTGATAGGATTTAAGTGTTCATAATTAGAAGAATTTATAAAACGTTTATTTAAAATAGTCAACTCATCAAAGCTGATAGAACTATTTCTGATTTTATTTAAAATTGAAATAAATTTTTCATCACTTTGTCTATATACTTTGGTTAATTCGATGCTGAGATATTGACTTTTTTTTAGAGCCAGGCTGCTAAAAAAGTAGGGCGAGTCATAATATGTACTTAAAAGAGACCATTCGTCCTCTTTAACGACAGGAGGTAGTTGTTCCATATCTCCAATCATAAGCAATTGTACACCACCAAAGGGAGCATGAGATCTTCTAATTCGGCGAAGAGCATCATCAATCGCATCCAACAAGTCGGCTCGAACCATACTGATTTCATCGATCACTAAAAGATCAAGAGTACGAATAATTTCTAGCTTCTCTTTTCTGAACCAACCCTCTTTTTCTCGTTTCCCATTAGGAATAAATGGACCAAAACGAAGTTGAAAAAAAGAGTGAATTGTCATTCCACCAGCATTTATAGCCGCCACTCCGGTAGGAGCCAAGACAATCATTCGTTTAATGTTTGACTCCCTTAATTTCTTTAAAAATGTCGTCTTTCCAGTCCCAGCTTTTCCAGTAAGAAATAGGTTTGCATTCGTTTCGGCAATTAACTTATTCGCCAACATCACAGGTTGATTTATTGATTCCATATATAGTTAAGATGATTAATTATTTTTTGAATTTCACCGCCACCCAATTTTTTTTAGTTTTATGTGATACATAAGATAAGTTGTATTTTTCACACTCTTTACAAATATCATTAAGGTCTGAGTCATAAAAACCGCTTAAGAACATAACTCCTCCATCGTTGAGAGTAGTGACATACTTATTGATATCATTCAAGAGAATATTTTTATTGATATTTGCTAAAATAATGTCAAAACGAAGGTTTGCAAGCAGACGTTCTGCACCGCCCAATTCAAGGCGTATATTCTCAGCATTGTTAATAGCGACGTTTTCAATTGCGTTATTATAAGCCCATTCATCAATGTCAATACCCAATATTTCTGAAGCATCTAATTTAGAAGAAAGGATCGATAGAATTGCCGTTCCACAACCCATGTCAAGGACTTTTTTCTTTTTAACATCACACTCAAGTAACGATTCGATCATAAGAGACGTTGTTTCATGATGACCGGTTCCGAAAGCCATTTTGGGATCAATTAAAATATCATAACGAGCCGCAGGATAATCTTTATGAAAAGAGCTATGTATGACACATTGATCGCCTATAATTAATGGCTGAAAAAAGTTTTTTTCCCACTCTTCATTCCAGTTTTTATCCTCCATTTCTTGAGTCGAAAAAGAAATATCTTGAGCAAATTCAAACTGAGTTATGAGTTCTTCTATACACTCTTTTTTATATTTGTTTTCAGGAATATATCCAAGTAAAGCAGATTCTGAGTCAACAAAACTTTCGAACCCGATTTCCCCTAGTTGGGCAGATAGGATGTCTTTTATAAAAATTTCCTGAGAAGGAAGAGAAAATTTAACTTCTATATATTTCATGTTACAGATACTTTAAAAATTTTTGTCTATAAATAAGTAAATTTGGTCTAACAATTTATGGAGGTAATAGTTATTAATGCTATATTGCAGTGTAACAAAAATGGTATAATTTTGATAATTTGAAAAACTTAATTATCTTTGTTACACTAAAACTAGACAAAGTTAATTTATTTTTTTTATTTAGGGAGGACTGTAATATGAAAATTAAAATTAAATTTATAACGTTGTGGTTACTTTCGATGATTACATCATTTCAAGTTATAGCTGTTGATGATATATATTATTCAACAGCAGATGCTGAGGCTGATAAAGTGGCGTATGATAAAAAGAGGATGGAGGAGAATGAGAAGTTGCATCAGCAGACTCTTGTAATTAAATCGAAGGAACAACAGTTGGTTAAAGCTCAGGGAGATACAATCTTTATTGAAGATACTTCGATTGTTGGCAATAACTATTACCTTGATACAATAGTTGTTGTTGATGACAGCGATTTTGAATATACTCGTAGATTGAATGCATTTCATGATACAGATTATGAAATTTATGACGCTACGGGAGACGATAATGTAAATGTTTATTTGGTGAATGATTATGGCTTGTATTCTCCATACTATGATTATTGGAGTTATAGAAATTGGAGATATGGTTATCTTTGGGGAGTAGGTTATTACCCATACTATTCGTATAACCCATTTTGGAATGGTCATCATTGTTATGGATATTGTCACCACCATCATCACCATCATCATCCAATTTTCATACCGAGTCATAAACCTTCTTTTGGAGGGTCTTCAACTGCTCACAGAGCAAATGTGAGAAATTCCGGTAATAGAAGAGTATCAGCAAGTAGTGCAAATGGTGTTGGAAGTGGAGTTAGAACAAGTTCTTATTCCAGAGAGAGTGGAACTGTTGCTCGTAGTAGTGGAGGTACTAGAAGTGTTGTGCGAGGTGGAATGTCAAGTAATTCTCGAGCATCTGTTGCCGGGGTTGGAAGTTCTTCGCAAAGAACAGTAAGTAGAAGTGGTGGAGCTGTTTCTCAATCGAGAGGAGCTACAGCGAACTCATATAACAGAACAAGTTCAACATCAAGAAGAAGTTCTATGGGTTCTAGTTCTTCTTATGGACGATCTTCTTACGGAAGTTCATCAGGTTCATCTTACGGAAGTTCATCAAGTTCATCTTATGGAAGTTCATCGGGTTCATCTTACAGAAGTTCATCAGGTTCATCTTACGGAAGTTCATCAGGTTCATCATATGGACGTTCATCCGGTGGTTCAATGGGTGGAGGGCGTTCATCCGGTGGTTCAATGGGTGGAGGGCGTTCGTCCGGAGGAAGACGATGATTTGGTTTAGTTGATATATATGTTATAAATGAAAATAGTATAGATATGAAAAAGATATTTTTGACAATCGGAGCATTGGCAATCTCCTTAGCAACTATTGCACAAAGTGCCTACGACGCTTTGAATTTGGCTCAAACCGATCCTGTATTAGGAACAGCAAGATACTCTGCGATGGCAGGAGCTATGGGAGCATTGGGAGGTAACGTCTCCACAATGAAGGATAACCCTGCAGGTCTAGGGATATATCGTAGTTTCGACATTACATTCACTCCTTCTTTTATGATAAATAATGATGGAGAGATGGATTTTAATTTAAATAACTTCGGACTTGTCGTTAATTTTGGTAACCGAAATAAAAGTACAAGTGGTTATGTTACCTCTTCGTTAGGAGTTTCTTTTAATAGAATTCGTAACTATTCACACTATAGTTCTCTTATAGAGAATGATGCTCAAGTATCTATGACAGATATAATGGGAAGTGATTTAACACCGGATTTAATCTATGACGAAGCTATTGATTTGGGGTTGATTGGTGAGGATGGATACTCCATGTTTGGATTTGATGAAAATGGGGATGGATTGAGTTTTGATAAAGCATGGAAATTTAGTGAGTCGGGGCGAGTTTATGAATGGGATTTCTCGTATGGAATGAATATTAGTAATCGTTTTTACTGGGGAGTCTCCATTGGAGCACGTTCGGTGCGTTATACTCAACAGTCGATTTATGATGAAGCTTGTGTAGATGGGAATAGTTGGTATTTAGACAATTATTATCAGGCAACAGGATTTGGTGCTAATTTTAAAGTAGGAGCAATTGTACGTGCAACCGATTGGTTGAGGGTTGGATTTGCATTACATACGCCAACATTCTATGATTTGGAAGATGAGTATAGTACGGATTTTGATTATAATGATCAATTTGCTGATAGTCCGACAATAGATGAGGGGTATTATGAATATACACTGCAAACTCCTATGAAGTTCCAAGCAAGTTTAGGTTTTGTTATCGGTAAAAGAGCTTTGATTGGGGTGGAGTATGATTATGAAGATTTTAAATCAATGCGTTTGGAGGCAAATAATATTCTTATAGAACGCGAAGATAGAGTGATAAACGATGAGATGAATGTAAATAGTTCTATCAAAGTGGGAACAGAGGTTAAGGTGATTGATGAGTTCTCTTTGCGGGCAGGTTTTGCGTTTGTAGGCAAGCCAATGCAAACTATTACATCTGATTTATCGAATAATATTGGTTTATACTTACCTGTATCAGTTCCTAAAACATCAATGTATATTACCGGAGGTGCAGGATATAGTGGAGATCATTTTTATTGTGATATTGCTTATATGTATAAAAATCAAAAAAGAGATTTGTATGTTGCTATGCCGGCTGATGAACCGACATTAGATTTAGATTATGCAAATCACAATGTGATGGCAACATTTGGATGGAAATTCTAAAGGTAAGTTCAATAAATTTACCGTTTTTAATTTAAATGTATAAATTGCAGAGTGATATACTTTTCTGTACTTTAGATAAGTTTAGTAAGATAGGAGGCTGTGTCAGGATAAAAAATGGCTCAGCCTCTTTATTTGACTAATTTTAGGCATATTTAATATACAAAAAAAACTACGTAATGCGTAGATTGATGAATTATCATCGAGTTGGAGATTATTTTAAGAGGTTTTCTAAAAAGTTAAATGAAAGAATCTATGGCTGAGCACAATGAATTAGGGAAGAAAGGAGAAGATTTTGCTGTTACATATTTGCGTTCAAAAGGATATAAAATCCTACATCAAAATTGGCGATGTGGTAAATTTGAATTAGATATTATTGCTGAGAATGATGACTATTTGGTAGTCGTAGAGGTTCGTTCTCGGAGCAAGGGTTTTTTGCTTCATCCTGTAGATAGCGTAGGAAAGCGTAAGATAAAAAATACAATCTTTGCAGCAGAGAAATATATATTTTCAAATAATGTACAAAAAGAAGTTCGATTTGATATTATTTCAGTTATAGCAACAAATGGAGGTGTTAGAGAAATCATGCATATAGAAGATGCATTTTTACCTTGTATGTAGTATTAGCGTTTTCTTTTAAAGAACTCTTTCATTAGTTCAGCGCACTCTTCATTCAATATACCTTGTGTAACCATACATTTGGGGTGTAGAGCATTGGGAGCAATAACAGAAAACCCTTTTTTTATATCTTGTGTTCCATATACAAGTCGTCCGATTTGAGCCCAGCCAATTGCACCGGCGCACATGGTACAGGGTTCAACGGTTACGTATAAAGTGCAATCGCGTAGGTATTTACCCCCAAGGTAATCAGAAGCCATAGTTATTGCTTGCATTTCAGCATGAGCAGTTACATCATTCAATGTCTCAGTTAGATTGTGAGCTTGGGCAATAATTTTGTCTTGGCAAACAATAATTGCACCAATAGGAACTTCGTTATTTTCCTCTGCTATTTTAGCCTCTTCAATGGCCTTTTTCATATAGTATTCGTCGGTCATCTTATCTCATCTCTTTTTCCGAGAAGAGGGTCGGAGCGTCCTCTTCAAATTTCTTTAGTATGGCACTCATAAGAGTTTCTCGTATTAACTTACTTTTATTTGTTATGTTGTATTCTTCGAAAAAACGATTAAGCACTTTATACTCCTTTTCATTAAGAGCAATGTGCAAACGATACGTCCGATTCATGTTTTCAGTATTGGACGGCATAGTTTCTTTTTTCTTCTTCATCCTTCCCATAACTATAGCACAATAAAGAAAGGTGCAAAACTTAACAAACCATTCCTTTAGTCTGTGATTTTGCACCTCGTCTATTACGATACTTATCAACTACTTGATAATTATTAATTCGTTATTATTTCTTTCCAATTGAGATTGAAGATCTTTTACTGTATTCCCAGCCACCTCTAACTCTTGTTGAAGTCGTTCCAATTCTGCCTTTGTAGCTTTCTCTTGTGCGATAGCCTTCTCTATTGCTTTTACATCCTTTTGGTAAGCTTCTCTGAAGTTATTTAACTGAGAATCTGTGGTAATTCTATTTGCTTGCATAAAGTTGTTTGCGAAACCTTCCTCAGAACTATTACGGACTATCACGCCTTTTTCCGGGGATGCATAAATAAAGTTAAAACTACCATCTTTTTCAATATGTTGAACGATACCTACTTGTGAAATAATTTTTGTATTCTGTCCATCATGAAAGAATACCACGTCACCAGCCTCTAAGTTTTTAGTTTTTTTGATTTTACTGCCGGTTTTAAAAAGGTTTTCTTTTTCATAAGGGACATCCAATCCAATTTGTTTATAGGCATACACAACCAATCCTGCGGCATCAAAAGCATCCTCACCCTTAGCTCCATCAGCAAATGGTTTTTGTTGTTGTTGAAGAATTGCCACCATCATTTGGTTGATGTTTTGAGATTTTGCATTAAGAATATCCATACGGGTTGCTGCAAATGTAGAGCTACAAGCAACAAGCATCGAAATAATTAAAATTTTTACTTTCATTTCTTTTCGTTTTTTTAGTTCAAAAATAGTTATTAATCCTATCCAATATAGTTCTCTATGATTAAATATTTGTACAATAATTCTCAGTTCGCACGCAAGATTATAGTAGTGGAATCTCTAATATAGAGATTTTATGTAGTAGAAATGTTTTGAATCTGTTTATGGATAGATATCTGTATAAACATTTCTTCTTGCAAAGGTAATTATTTAGAGATAATTACCAAGTGTTTAGTTTAAATTTTTAAAAAGGCTTCTTATAAAGTATGATTAAAGATTGCTAATAAGAAGCCTTTCTTTTAAATATATTGAACAGAGATTCATCCATGCTTTCTGTTACGTGAAATTTTAAGTTCTTTTGTGCTCGACGATTTCTATATTCATTTCTTTATTGTATATTTGCAGATAGAAAAAAATATAGGCAAAATGGAACATAAATTAAAAGTTTATAATACATTAAGTAGAAAGAAAGAGTTATTTCAACCGTTGAATTCCCCCCATGTAGGCATGTATGTTTGTGGTCCAACTGTGTATGGAGATGGTCATTTGGGACATGCGAGACCTGCGATTACGTTTGATGTTTTATTCAGATTTTTAAAATATTTGGGATATCAGGTTCGTTATGTCAGAAATATTACAGATGTAGGGCATTTAGAGCATGATTTAGATGAAGGGGAAGATAAAATTGCAAAAAAAGCAAGATTAGAGCAAAAAGAACCGATGGAGTTGGTTCAATACTATTTGAATCGGTATCATCAAGCAATGGAACGTTTGAATGTACTACCGCCAAGTATAGAGCCTCATGCTTCAGGTCATATCATCGAGCAAATCGAGTTTGTTCAAAAGATTTTGGATGCTGGTTATGCATACGAGAGTGAGGGCTCTGTATATTTTGATGTAAGAAAGTATAATTCTGATCATCATTATGGCAAATTATCAGGAAGAAATATTGATGATTTGTTAGAGACAACTCGTAACCTCGATGGACAAGAAGAGAAACGTTGTTCGTTGGATTTTGCATTATGGAAAAAGGCTCAACCTGTGCATATTATGCGCTGGCCGTCGCCATGGAGTGATGGATTTCCTGGTTGGCACATGGAGTGTTCTGCGATGGGAACTAAATATCTTGGAGAGGAGTTTGATATTCATGGAGGAGGTATGGATTTGGTATTTCCCCATCATGAGTGCGAAATTGCTCAATCTACAGCGGCATTAGGAAAAGAAACAGTTCATTATTGGATGCATAATAATATGATAACTATTAATGGACAGAAGATGGGTAAATCCTTAGGTAACTTTATTACTTTGGATGAGTTTTTTACGGGTCGGCATGAGTTGTTAGAACAAGCTTATCATCCCATGACAATCAGGTTCTTTATTTTGCAAGCACACTATAGAAGTACAGTTGATTTTAGCAATGAGGCTTTACAAGCTTCAGAAAAAGGATTGGCACGATTAACGGATGCTTACGCTCGTTTAAAAAGATTGACTGCATCTAAATCATCCTCTGTTGATGTATCTGGATTGAGAATGAAGTGTGAAGAGGCAATGTGTGATGATTTAAACACTCCAATGGTGATATCTTATTTCTTTGATGTGGCAAAATCGATTAATTTGGTTGCAGATGGTAAAGAAACCCTTTCTGGTTCTGATATTGATGAATTGAAAGAGTTGTTTAATATTTATTTGGTCGAACTATTGGGTCTAAACTTAGAAGGTGCATCTGATGCAAGTAATGAGGCCTTTAAGGGTGCAGTAGATTTGTTGTTAGAGATTAGAAAAACAGCAAAAGAGAATAAGGATTGGGCTACAAGTGATAGGATTCGAAATGAATTGACAGCTTTAGGCTTTAATGTTAAAGACACTAAAGAAGGTTATGAATGGTCTTTATAGTTTTTGTTTTTGAAAGAAGAAATTAAATATTTAAATGTAGCAAGGGGGATTTTAATCTCCCTTGTTGTTATTGGGCACATTCAGATTCCCGATTTTATTTCTCGATTTATCTATTTGTTCCATATTGCAGCACTTTTTTATATCAGTGGATATTTTTCAAAGATAGATATATCATCATTTCGCGCTTGTTGTTTAAGTTGTTTAAAAAGGGTAGGTAGATTGTATTTCTATTATTTGAAGTATGAGATACTATTTTTATTGTTTAAAAATTTATTTTTTAAGGTAGGGTTTTATTCTAATGGAGTTGAATATGGAGGCAAAATTATTCAAGAAGATTCCGTTGTTGATTTTGTTAAGAATGTCGGTTTGATAATAATAGGAATGGGAAGAGAGGTGATGGCATCTGCTTTTTGGTATTTTATTTCTTTAATTTTTGTGATTATCTTTTTTTCTCTCATTAGGTATTTTTCAGTAAAACAACGTTTGTTAAAGTCAAATTATTTTGAATTGATGACTGTTTTCGTTCTGTTTTTAGGGGGATGTGCTTGTAATTATTGGGATGTCTATTTGCCTCGTTTAGCTCCGGCTATGACATTGATTCTTCCGTTTTATTGGGGATATTTGCAAGCTACAAATAAAACAAACATCACATTTGAAAATATATATGTTTTGATATTTTCCGTTTTAATCTTAGTCGTTTTGTCTCGTTATGGCTCTATTTCAATGAATGCAAATTCTTTTCCCGATCCTATATTCTTTTTTTTATCAACGTTTTGTGGTGTTTATTTTACGAATGGAATTTCCAAATGGATAGAAAAGTATATGGTCAGATTCTCAAGATACTTTAGATACATAGGAAAGAGGAGTCTTGCAATTATGATTTTTCACATTTTATCATTCAAAATGGTCTTTTTAATGCAGTATCTTTGTGGGGAATCTACCTTTAAAAATATGAGCCAACTGTTAGGAAATCCAGAAGGTTCATTGGTTTGGTTTATTTTGTTTTTATTGGCAGGCTTATATTTATCGATATTTCTATTTTTTTGCACCGAAAAACTCTTTTCCATAATAGGAGAGGTATTAAATAAAGTTTTCAGAGTCACAAAAAGAGGCGATAGCTTGTAAAATTATTTAGCCATCGCCTATATTTTTTTTAAATAATCTTTTAAAGAGGATAAAACACACTATTCTTTAAGAATTTTTGTTGTATGTTCAAAGGAGTTGCTATAAATCTTCAGAATGTATATTCCCTTTTTAAGAAAGGAAATGTCTAATACAGATTGATCATTTACTTTCTCCTCGATTAATACCTGTCCGGATAAATCACATATCATAAGATGACAATTGTTTGTACTTGTAGAGATGTACAAAAGATCTTTAACAGGATTTGGATAAATGAATGCACTATTTTCATCTGTAAATACAGTCGGAGTGTAAGTCCGCATAGGATTTTCAGCATTAAAAGTTATATTAGACGTTACATCCCAGCACTCATCACAATCAGTATATGCAAATCGAGCAAAGGATTCTCCTTTTATATGCGGTTTATAGCAAATAGAGTCAATAACAATTGTATCTCCATTTTCGATCTTTGAAAGAGATACGGTCTGAGTTCTTGACGTTGGAAGTGAAAAATTGGTGTGTAACGGACCTTGTTCAGGTTGAGAATCTGCCCAGAATATTTTGTATCCTTTTGCTGGGATTGTTGTTGCAACCGAATCAGTACTAGGAATTTTGAACTTTGTTAAATTCTTTCTTGCATCGGAAAGATAGTAGCCGGCAAGATTAACATCCGTCCAACCATCATTGAAAATTTCAATCCAATCATTACTTTCTCTTGCGCCATCAAGATAGGTATTGTTTGAAATACAAATTTCGTTCAGATATAATTTTTCGGTTGGTTCTTTCTTCAATTCCTCATCAGTAAGTTTATCAAATACTGCACGAAGTGTTCCTCCATAGAAATTTTCATCATAGAAGAACTTCTCATTGCATATACTATTATGGATTACATCCTTTTGAGCTGTTTTAATATCCATATTATAATAGAGAGTTTCACTTATATTAGGATTATGCACTTCTGCAGCAATAATATTAGTTCCATTTTTAAATTCTGAAGCCGGGAGTGTAATTTGATAAGTTTTAATAGTTGCTCCAAAATTTATAGTCGGTCTAGAATCATAGGAAATATCTCCTTGCTGTAAATTTTCTCTGATAATCTCTTTCCCGTTAAGATAAACAATTACTGCATCGTTTACCGTGGCAGAGATGGTAATATCTCCAAAACCGGTTGTATCATTGATTACTAGAGGATATCTGAAATAGGCTGTGGTAATTATGTCTTTTCCGTTCTCTTCCCTTTGATTAATTTGAGTTTGGAGATTATCATAACCATATCCCGTACGTCCCCACACAGTTCTCCAATTAGAGTCATCATAATCTATATTATTCCAATTGGGGTCAGTCATTTCTCCGATGTCGTAGCATCTCCAATTATAAGAGCTGGAATAATAGGGCTCTCTCTCTGTAACTTCCCAGTGGCTGAATTTATAACCATAGGGAATGATTGGATCTACACTTATTGGAGTATTCTCAAAATAATTACCTCTCAAATTAGAAATATCAATTTTTTCAAAATGGTTGATTTTGTATTGTACACCTTCGGTTTCTGTTAAAATATTTAGCGCACAAGTATCACCAAACCCAAGAGCCGAAGCGGTTATGTTAAATAAGTTTTTAGGACGCACCCTTACAAATGACTTAATTGTAGATATACCGCTACTATATCCGCTTGCACCTCCTTTTTTTGATCTAAAATAGCTTAATTCAGTATTGACCTTTGCTGTTATGCTATCCAATTGATTAAGCATTCGTTTTTCAGAAAATGTTGTAGTTAGGTGAGCAACCATTTTAGTCATTAAACGAAATCTGAAGAGGTCATTTTTCATAAATGATTTAAATAGCATATTTCCTCTTGCATAATCATATGAATTTCTGTTTCTATTGTCTTCGTAAAGAGAGAAACCGAAATCAGTATCATATAGAATCCATCTCCATTTGCCGGTATTTTTCTTTTTCCAAGCCTTAATATTATTTCCTGGCCAATCTCGATTACATAGATAAATTTGAGTTGTCAGGTAGTTTAATAATTCCTCAACATCTACGTAGGTGCATATAGAGTCATACATTCCCTCTGCACTCATATTTTTCACATTAGAAAAGTATTCATAAATATCAGAGTAGTTTGATTGAATTCCGTTTCCACTATATTTACCGGAGCCTTCATGAATACAGATACTGTCTTCATCATATCCATAATTGGAATAGATATAATCTTCGTTTGATCTTTCCCGCATATTTAACATACCATAGTATTCCCCATTAATATAGACGGCAGTAGGCTCATAGGCTTGGTGATCAATATCCATTCTGTCTATAATTGAAGATTGAAGGTATCCATCTCTTAACATTGTTGAGCTATAGTCATTTCCGGAATTTCTTAGCACAACACTTTTCCATTTTAGATTAGGTTTTTCTGCAAATAAGGGATATTCAAATCGATTATTTCCAAATGTTTTATTTGCCTTAACTTTTATTGACTTTGTTTTATTAGTGCGAGAGCAACCACCAAATCCACTAATTTTAACCTCTTGATTTAGTTGTTCATTTTTATCTAAATCAAAATATTCAAAATTACAAGGTCTATCCCAATCTTGCATATAATTTGCATAGGGAACATCGGCATTGCATCCGGAAGCAGTTTTAGCTCCATTAGTTCCAACAACCAAAAAACCTAAGCTATCTCCGAAAGCAAATTCATTGTCAGTAACCAAAGAAATAACAGGAAGTGTGATTTTTCTCGTTTCAAAAAAGTAGGACCCTGTAGTTACGTCACTTCTATGTTTATTTTTACCTATTGCAATAGCGCGGAGAGGAGTATTTTTTGTTATTTTTATAGCAGAAGTATAGAGTAGAGATTTGTGTGGTTGAGGCTCCGAACCATCAGTAGTAAAATAGATGTTAGCCATAGAGTCCGGACACGAAATTTCAACATTTAGTTCTTCTGTATAAAATCCGGGAGTTACAGAAAAAATGGGCATTTCTGTTTTTTTTGTAACGATAGAAGAAGTGTCGTTTTTTGCATTTGGAGTAGGATTTGAAAAGATTACCATTTCGGTTTCTGATACATCGCTTCGTCCTATAGAAGAATTTCTAAACGATTCTTTGTAAGTGAAAATGTCGCAAATTTCGGCCTCTCCATTGATTAGATACAATGTACCACCTTCAGCTTCCAGTTTAAAATTTGCATGAAAAGCCTGATCTAATTTGTCCATGTAAATCAATTTGTATGAATGAGGAGCTAAGATATAGTCTGATTCATTTAATGTGGAGTCAAAAGGCATTTGCCATTTATATAGATTATTAGGGTCGTCAGAAATAAAAAATGTAGAGATGTCCACATCCTCTGTACCACTGTTAAAAAGTTCGATCCAACCCTCAAAATTAAAATTTGAATTGATGTGATATGAAATATTCTTAGGCATTATTTCATTGATAATCACAGATGAATTTACATGAAAAGTACTCGCTAAAACAAGCAAATATAGGATTGAGAATTTTAATTTCATTTTATTTTTATATTTATATTAGTTTTTTTATTATTAAGTTTCTGTTTTTACAGAGCTAGTCAACAAAGGTATCTTATTTATTTAATTTTTGCAATAAAGTTTTAAAATTAATTGCTTTCTCTTAAATGTTACGGAATTTCTTAACTCTAAACATTGTTGCGTGTTAGAAATTAACTGAAGATTATTTATTTAAGTCAACTTCTATAACGTTACGATTAACGTTTTATACTTAACAATCATATTTTGGATGCTTTCGAATTCATATTAGAAGTTGTTTTAATTTTATTTCGTGCATATCTGAGATCGATTTTTAAGATTAATTTTTTCAAACAAAAAGAGAGAAAACTCAGGAATAATTTTTTATAAAATTTAAATAGCACCTTTCTGTCTATTCAAAATAATTATTTTGCAATATGAATAGATAAGAAATAAGTAGAATTTGAAGATAAAACTTTTAATAAAAAATTTTTCACTTGACAAAATAGAGGTATTTTTGCAGTCGGAATAAAAAAGATTGAAAGAATGTTAGAAAATCAATACAGAATTGGGATAGATGCAGGTTCCACAACATTGAAGTTAGTAGTTGTTGATTCGAGTGGAGATGTAGTATATAAAGATTATCAGCGACATCATGCGGATGTTTTGAATACGTTGATTTATTCACTCTCGTTGATGCGTAAAAAATTAGGAGAAGTTAAAGTTTCAATAAAGGTCACGGGGTCTGCGGGAATGGGGTTGTCTGAGCGGTATGATTTTTCATTCATTCAAGAAGTTGTTTCAGCGACGAAAGTGATAGAAGTCAAGTATCCATCAGTTAAGACATTGATTGATATTGGAGGCGAAGATAGTAAGATGATCTTTTTTGGTAAAAATATGCAGCCGGACATTCGTATGAATGGAAATTGTGCAGGAGGGACGGGAGCATTTTTAGATCAAATGGCTGCCATTTTGAATTTATCTGTGTCTGAGTTGAGTGACTTAGCAGAAAAATCTACAACAATTTATCCTATCGCATCTCGTTGTGGAGTATTTTCCAAGACTGATATACAAAATTTGATAGCGTTAAATGTTAAGAGAGAAGATATTGCATCATCAATTTTCAATGCAGTAATAACGCAAGTAATATCAACCCTATCTCGTGGGTGTGATATTGCGCCGCAACTATTCCTTTGTGGAGGACCTTTTGCCCATATTCCATATTTGTATAAGATATTAAAAGAAAAGTTATCACTAACGGAGTCGGATATTATCCTGTCTGATCATGCATCTGTAGTTCCGGCATGGGGAGCTGCGTTGTCTATTAAGGGTACAGATGACGTTCAGGATATTTCAGATGTAATAACCTCTTTAGAGACAAAGCAGACGCAAAGATATTCTTTGAAGAATGGATTAGATCCGCTCTTTAAAGATTCTGAGGAGTTGAATCTTTGGAGAAAGAAAAAGGCAGAAACGCAAATAGAAAAGATTTCTATTGAGAGTGTTAAGGATGGAATCTGTTACATCGGAATTGATTCCGGTTCTACTACAACAAAAATTGTGGCAACCGATAGGGAAGATCGTATATTCTTTACATTCTATAAAAAAAGTGCCGGTAAGCCACTTGAGACAGTAAAAGAAGGATTGACGTTGCTATTGAATGAAGCTCGAGGGAAAGGCATTTCATTGAAGGTTGCCGGAAGTTGTTCAACCGGATATGGAGAAGATTTGGTTAAGACAGCCTTTGGATTAAATCATGGTATGGTTGAGACGATAGCTCATTATACAGCAGCATACAAATTGAATCCGAATGTATCCTTTATCTTGGATATAGGAGGTCAAGATATGAAAGCGATATTTGTTGAGAATGGTTGTATAAATCGGTTAGAGATTAATGAGGCATGTTCATCCGGATGCGGATCATTTTTGGATAGTTTTGCCCAATCGCTTAATTGTCCGATTGAGGAATTTGTTGAGAAGGCGTGCCAAAGTTCCAATCCATCAGATTTAGGAACCCGATGTACTGTTTTTATGAATTCGAAAGTAAAACAATCTCTTCGGGAGGGTGCGCCATTAGCCGATATTTCTGCGGGGTTAGCCTATTCTGTAGTAAAGAATTGTTTGTATAAAGTGTTGAAGATTAAAGATATGTCAGAAATGGGTAATCATATCGTTCTTCAAGGAGGTACAATGAGAAATAGCGCAGTTGTTAGAGCTTTTGAACTCTCTACGCAACAAGAAGTAATAGTATCGAATATACCGGAACTGATGGGGGCATATGGGGCGGCATTATTTGCTAAAAAGAGAAATGCGCAACATTCTGTTGATATTGTTTCGTTGGAGTTGTTGGTTGATTTGAAAGAGTATCAAACGGAACCATTTAGATGTGTCGGATGTGAAAATAATTGTCAGATATTAAAAAATACCTTTTCGAACGATAAGGTTTATTACTCGGGGAACAAGTGTGAAAAAGTATATACCAACAAAGGGAAAAATGGAAGAGTGGCATTTAATTTAAGTTTTTACAAAAATGAAATGTCATTTAAGAAAAACCTGAAAGGGAAATTATCAGAACCATATATGACGATAGGAGTTCCTCGAGCCTTAAATATGTATGATAATTTTCAGTTTTGGTATCATTTGTTTATTTTAAATAATATTGAGGTAAAAACATCATCTCGATCAACCTTTACACTTTACGAAAAGGGGTTGAATACGGTTATGGCTGACAATATTTGTTTTCCGGCAAAATTACTACATGGTCATATATTTGATTTAATGAGTAAAAAAGTGGATCGAATATTTTTTCCGTATGTCGTATATGAAAAATTAGAAAAAGGTGCGCAAAATAGTTTCAATTGTCCTATTGTTGCAGGTTATTCGGATGTAATACAAAGTGCAATTAATACGCATAAGAGGAGTAATATTCCATTGGATGCTCCTGTAATTAATTTCAAAGATATTAAGTTGCTAGAGAGATCTTGTTCGTCGTATATCAAGTCGATATTAGGGAAAAAGTTCGATAAAAAACGATTCAAGGAGGCTTTTTCCCAAGCTCTTATGGCATCAGATACTTTTGCAACGAAAATGTCAGACAGAGCCAATTCCTTACTAAATAAAGCCAAAGAAGAAAATCGCTTTGTTATTTTATTGGCAGGCAGACCTTACCATAATGATCCGTTGATTCAGCATAAGGTATCCGAGATCATCACATCATTTGGAGTGGATGTTGTGACAGAAGATATTGTTCGTTATGAAGAGTTAGGTCAAAGTGATTCTCATATTATCAAGCAGTGGTCCTATGTAAATAGGATTGTGCGGGCGGCAGAGTGGGTTGCATCTACGAAAGAAAATGTTCACTATGTTCAATTAACTTCCTTTGGCTGTGGTCCTGATGCATTTATTTTGGACGAAGTTTCAGACATCTTAAAAAGAGGAGGGAAGAACCTAACCCTATTAAAAGTAGATGATGTTAACAATGTAGGCTCATTAAGATTAAGAATTCGTTCTTTAGTAGAATCATTGTCCTTTAAAAACAATGAGTCAGACAGTCAGAAGTTAGGTTCGTTTGTAACCACACCTGAATTTTTAAGAGCAGATAAGAAACGCAAAATATTGGTTCCCTATTTTTCCGAATTCCATTCGCCATATATTCCAACAATTTTTAAAATGATGGGGTATAATTTTGAGAATTTACCGCCGAGTGATGCACTTTCTTCTCAGCTAGGACTACAATATGCTAACAATGAGGTTTGTTATCCTGCAACATTAGTAATAGGTGATTATATAAAGGCTTTGCAATCAGGGAAATATGACAAGAATGAAATTGCATTAGCTATAACACAAACAGGAGGGCAATGTAGAGCTACCAACTATATTGCATTGATAAAGAAGGCATTAATTGCAGCAGGTTATGGAGATGTTCCGGTGATATCAATTTCTATTATGAATACGATTAATAAGCAGAGTGGATTTTCTCCGAACTTGAAAAAAATCGCTATAATTACTACCTATTTAATCTTTTTTGCTGATGCTCTTTCTAAAATCTATTATTCTGCAGTTGTCAGGGAAAAAGAAAAGGGGTTGGCAGATTGTTTGCGTGACGAGTACATTACACGTTCTATTTCTTTTGTTGAGGCCAGAGACAGGAAAGGTCTTGTAAAATTATTGGCAGAGGCTGCAAGGGCATTTGATTCTATTATAGAGAGAAAAGAGGTTTTGCAAGTCGGTATAGTTGGTGAGATATTTATAAAATATAATCACTATGGACAACAAAATGTTGTGAATTGGTTTGTTCAGAATGGGATAGAGCCGGTTATTCCTCCTCTTAATGAATTCTTTTTACAGTATTTCCCGAATGCTAAGTACAACGAGAGTTCTAATCTAGAAGAGAAAAGAAACTTTAAGAGTAGATTATTGTCTTCGTTAGGAGAGACTTTACTTAATAGAATTATTAAATCTATAGACAAAGCTGCATCTAATTACTCATATTATTCAAAGATGTCTAATATGAATCATGAAGCAGAGAAGGCAAGTAGGATAGTAAATTTGGCAGCACAATTTGGTGAGGGGTGGCTGATTCCTGCAGAGATAGCTTCATTTGCTGAAAACGGAGTAAATGCCGTAGTAAGTTTACAACCATTTGGATGTATTGCAAATCATGTTATTTCAAAAGGTATCGAAAAGAAAATCAAAGATATTTATCCGGATATGAATATTCTTTATTTGGATTTCGATGGTGGTGTTAGTGAAGTAAATGTCTTAAATCGATTGCATTTTATAGCCCGTTCACCAGCAAAATAAGTCTTGAACTTTTTACAATATTGATTAGTGTCAGAATAAAACAAATTTCAAGTGAAGTTTATTTATTCTGACACTTTTTCTCTCTACTTTTTAGGTAAGTTTAATAAATTGTTTGAGAAGATTTTGAAGAGTATCCGAAATAGAATTTATTACATTTAGAAGCAAAAATCCTAATTTATAGAAGTTACCATTAGTTTATCCGGCAACAAGAACATTAAAACCTAATTCTTCTGCTCTCTTTGCAATGCTGGTTAAATCTTCTTTTGAAACTTTTTCAAGAGACTCTATCGGAGTATCTCTGTCAATAGAGTAGATCATTATCTGTTTAGGGTTGGTCTCTTTTACAATTTCTAACCAACCATCGACCTCTATCTCTGTCGTGTTATCTATTTGAATTCCGTTTAAATTTCCTCTAAGAAACATTGTTTGCATAATGAAATTTCCATTAAACTTAAGTAGTCCCTTTACTATGTTTTTGATATGGAATTTTGAGGAAGTAGGTTGATCTATTAAAACGGCAGTCTCATTTATTCCGGAGTCCACTTTAAGAATATTATTATCAACCTTCATAAGAGCATTAACCACAGATTCTTTTTCAAGAGTTGTTGCATTGGATAAAACGCTAATTTTGGCTTTCGGGAAGTATTTATTTCTCATTTGAATTGTAAAATCGATGATTTCGCTGAAATCAGGATGTAGAGTAGGCTCTCCATTCCCGGCAAAGGTGATAACGTCAAGTTCTTTGTTTTCTTTGTTCATCCCTTCCAGTACCTCTTCTAAACTTTTATAGACCTCTTCTTTGTTGGCAAATTTTCCATGTACTCCAACTTCAGTCAATCCACACTCGCAGTATATACAATCAAAAGAACATATTTTTTTATTGAGAGCTAATAGATTAATACCAAGTGAGATACCTAATCTTCTACTCTTGATAGGACCAAATATTATGCTTTCGTATAGTTTTGTTGCCATTGTATTTTATCTTTTTGAAAAATCCTCGTATAGTAATTGTAAGTAAGCTTTGCCAATAGAAAGTAGAGTATCGTTGTTTCTAATTGGAATGTTGGCTCCGCAATCAAAGATTGCAGTATCCTTATCTGTCAACCATCCAAATCCATCAATAAATGAGTAGTATGCAAAACCTCGATAATCCTTCTGTAATATATTTTTGCTAAAAAGCATATCACTGTGATCAATTTCCATTTGAGCTAATAATGAAGCTGCTAAATCAATTTGAGACCCAATATTATTTATTTTTTGTTTCTCCTTGACACTCCCTCCCATCCATATCATTGGTATTTTATATCTGTATGGATCAGAGTTTTCAATGTTGTATGGATATTTAAAACAGTGGTCTGGCAGGATTATTAATAGGGTATGATCCCAAAAATCGCTTTTTTTGCAGTATTCAACAAAATCTCCAATACAACTATCTGCATAGAATACCGAATTTAAGTATGGATCTTCTAGATTTTTGCAGGGAACATCAAAAGGTTCATGACTATTAAGCGTTAAAATAGTTTTAAAAAAAGGTTTTTCTACGGCAGTTTTTAAGTCCTCTTTTACTCGGTTAAGCAAAATATGATCGTAAGCGCCCCATTTGGTGGACATCTCTTCTCTTTTAAAATTGTTTTCACTAACAATTTTAGAATATCCGGAGGTCTTTAAAAAAGAATTTAAATTGGTAAAATTGGCGTCACCACCATAATAAAAGGATAAAGTGTAGCCGTTCTCTTTCAATTTCTTTGGAAGACTAACAATAGACTCTGTTTTCTTCGGAAATTTCATTATTGATGTTGTAGGCTGAGCGGGATAGGCTCCGAGTATAGACATTAAACCTCTGTCGGTTCGAAAACTATTGGCATAAAATTGATTAAAATACACACCCTCTTCAATTAGTTTGTCTAAATTTGGAGTAGCATCTTTTGCCCCATTTAGTGATTCGATTGCATTTGCACCGATACCTTCCATTATTAAGAGGATAATATTGGGTCTTTTTTCTTTTAGGATATTTAATGTGGTATTTGTTGAATCTTTAGAATATATCTGATTTATTAATCCCTGAGCTTCATCATTATCCATATAATGGTATCTCGATTCATAGTCTGAACTTTTAATTAGAGATTGAATAAAATTCCATACCGGATTGATTGCAGCATGATTTAGATATGTTTTTTCGCTAAAATAGACGAATCCTGAGTTCATTGTAGATACCCCAACGCCACCTCTAATCCCTAAAAACAGTAAACCTAAGGAAATTATCAATGGGATAATTCCCACCATGGAAATTCCACTATACGTAGCATATTTTTTGTTGAAGTTTAAAAATACTTTCAACGTATAAGCAACAAATATTAAATATATTATTATGGATAGAATATATTCAGGGACAGTACCGCTTGCAAAAGCCTCTTTAGGTGTTTTAAGGTAGAAGAGGGGAGTATTGTCAATTCTAAATCCCCAATATCTGTAAAGGAACAAATCTGCGACAATGATTAAACAAACAATTGCTGTTATTACATAGGTATAATATAGGCAACTCTTTTTTGCCCATGACGAAGTAGGAGTAAAACAAGATATTAATAGAATCAAGACTATCGGGAGTGTTACATATCCCGATGTGGATACATCCATAGAAAATCCATTAATGCAAACTAATATATACTCCCATAGAGAGTGATTTCCCCATTCGTGATATTGAAAAGCGAGAAATATTGGTTTTTGGATAAGAAAAAATATTAGCCAAAATAGAAAATAAACTAGAACATATTTTACCCTTTCTTTCATCACTTGAATCTTCTCTCTGAAATAATTAATAATGCCTCTTCTTTTATTTTTTCCGGTAGTTCTACACCCCTTAATTGAAGACTTTTTAACCATCCGGCAACATCAAATTCTTTCAATGTATAGAATACATTTTCAAATAATTTTATCTCCTCTTCAGAATATTCAGTTTGTGATTTTCCGATGAATTGATCCAACTCTTCATCATCGTAATATTCTGCAATTATCTTGGTATTAATCAATGACTCCTTTTCGCAGACTTCATGCTGTCCGCAACATTCATCGTCACTTTTGGTGTTTTCGAGATTATTAGTTTCTTCTCCGTTTTTTTTATCCTCTATACTTTCATTGTTTCTCATCAATCTTTTCTTACGAAGATTTACAAATAGAAGATAGCAAACTAGTATTCCTATAAAGACTAATAATAATATTATTGTTTTATTCATTTTATAAGTGGTTTATACATTCAATCAACTTCATACTATTTGAACCTTTTATTAAAATCAAATGATTCTTAAAGTTTTCATTTACGAGATAATTATTTAAGTCGTTGATGTCTGTAAATTTTAGAGCTTTCTTAGTTTCTGTTTTGCCAAATTCAGAACCAACAATTAATATTTTGCAAAGATTTAGCTTTTCAAGTTTATCTACCACTTTCTGATGTTCAGAATCTGAGATCTCTCCAAGCTCTTTCATATCTCCCAATATCACAATTTTATTATCATTTTCAATTTGATTGAAATTGTCGATCGATGCATTCATACTTGTAGGGTTAGCATTATAAGCATCTATAATCAAATCGTTTTTCTCTGTTTTTTTATATTGTGAGCGATTATTTGTTGGAGTATATTCTTCAATTGCCTTTACAATTTCATCATCTTTTACAGAAAAATAACAACCAATAGCAATAGCTGCCATAATATTTTCAGCATTGTAGCTTCCAATTAACTTAGATTTTATGCAGAAATTTCTCCATTTCAGTTCTAAGAATGGATTATTATTTAACATAAAAGATTCAAAATCAGAATCTTTCCCATAGTAAATGACATTGCTTATACCCTTCGAACTTTTCATCAAGATTTCATTTGCTTTATTAACAAAAGCAGTACCATTATGATTTCTAAGGAAGTCATATAATTCTGATTTAGTTTTCACAACTCCTTCAAAAGAGCCAAATCCTTCAATATGAGCCTTACCTACATTTGTAATAATTCCGTAGTTTGGATTTACTATCTCCACTAGTGTTTTTATCTCACCCGGATGATTGGCACCCATTTCAATGATACCTATTTCATGCTCATTTTTTAATTGTAGCAAAGTCAAAGGTACACCTATATGGTTGTTTAGATTTCCTTGAGTATATAACGTTTTGTATTTTCTTTGTAAAACCGATGCTATAAGTTCTTTTGTTGTTGTTTTTCCATTAGTACCGGTTATTCCAACAATAGGAATATTTAGTTGATTTCGATGAAAATTTGCTAATTTTTGCAAAGTAGTAAGAACATTTTCAACATAGATGATATTTCTCCCATTTGCATATTCGATCTCATCAACTATTGCATATGCACACCCCTTTTCAATTGTTTCTTTTGCATAATGATTACCATTAAATCTTTCTCCTTTCAACGCAAAAAAGATAGAACCTTTAGGGCAGTTCCGACTATCAGTTGTAACAATCGGATTTTCATTAAATATTTTGTATAAATCAGGAATATTCATTGTTGTCTATATATTAAAAAAGCCCCTATTAAGGGGCTTTTTCTTTGGTCAGAATATCATTATCTTACATCTCCATCTTCTGCACCTACCTTACTCATAGCGCAACGGAAACCGATATCACTACGAGATTCAGTTTGTTCCAAATATCTTCTTTGACCAGGATTCAACCAATAAGCACGGTCTTTCCATCCACCACCCTTATAAACGCGAGTTGTATTTGAAATTTTAGAAGTCAACATACCCTCAGCATCAGTATCAGGATCATACAATTTCTTAGTAGAGATATCCGGATCTACAATAGTTTTCCATTGAGTTCTATCCAATGCACTAGCAGCATCACCATCCTTGTAGTTACGAACATCCAATCTTGCATATTTAGCAGGATCTTCCTCTTTCTTAGCTTCGTAAGTAAATTTAACACGACCTAAGCTATCAATTTGAGGAACACGAACACTTTGTCCATCCACTGTAGTTTCCTCCATTTGAGGAACCAAATATTCGTTACCACGGAATGGGTTGTATTCTTGTACATCATCACTAGACAATACACGATATACGTCCAATACCCACTCATTAACGTTACCAGCCATACAATACAAACCGAATTCATTTGGCCAGAATGCATCAACCGGAGCTGTGATAGTAGCATGGTCATTAAGTTTTCCTCCCATACCCATCATATCACCTCGACCACGAACGTAGTTTGCATACATCTCACCTTTAACCTTCTTAGCAGGATTACGCATTTGGTGACCATACCAAGGATAAATCTTTTTCTCTTGATAGTTTTCTTCACCCTCTACAGTTTTTGTTCCGTATGCTGCATATTCCCACTCTGCTTCAGTTGGGAGACGATATTTTGGCAACATAATACCGTCAGACATATTTGTCTTTCTTACGTTTCCATATACGTCAGTCATAGGTTTCTTTCCGTCAGCAGGCTTGTAATCACTCTTCATAATATACTTTTGAGTACTGAAGATTTGATTTTGAATAATATCCTCTTTATCAGTATTTCCTTTTAAAGCTTGGAAGTCTGTATATTGGATAACACCTTCTTCTGCCATTCTCATTTCGTTAACACGGTCAGTACGCCAAATACAATAGTCAGCACATTGCAACCATGATACACCTACAACAGGATACCAGTTATAAGCTACGTGAGAGAAATAGAAGTCCAAATATGGCTCATTGTATGCCAACTCTTCTCTCCAAACCAAAGTATCAGGATATGCTTTCATTACGATTTCAATATCGTTGTGGAATACATTTCCCATCCAATGTAAATACTCTCTCCAGTTTACATTACTAATCTCATATTGGTCCATATAGAAAGAAGCAACTGTTACTCTTCTTGGAATGTTATTCCAATCTCCAATTACATCTTCAATTACACGACCTTGTGTAAAGGTACCACCTTCTACGAACACCATACCCGGAGGTGTGTCTTGCTCATAGCCATTAACAACTTGGAATCCACCATTCTCTTTGTCGTTGTACTTCCATCCTGTTGTGTTGGAAGCCGTTGAATCTTTTAATTTCTTTTCCCCGCATGATGCTAATGTAGCACCTACAATCATTAACACTAATGCCGGTTTTAATAGCTTTATGTGTCTCATAGCACTTTTAATATAAGATAATGTTTTTTTTATTTCTTAACTCTTTCCCTTTACTTTTATTGTATTCGCCTCCTCTTTTTTTTATAATTTAGGAGTGTTTCCGAGTAAAGTAGTGGACAAAGATATATATTTTATAGATTTGCAAAAACTTTTTAGGAATAATTTTTTAAGTTTTTTTATTTTTTTCTTTTCCCTATTTGTTTTACATTTGTAGTCAAATGTTGGAAAGTCAATGATTTACGATAAAAATTCGCCCCAAATTATGGGGATTTTAAACGTTACGGATGATTCATTTTTTGACAAAAGTCGATATTTGTCACTAAAATTGCTAATTGCAAAGGCTGAAGAGATGATTTTGCAAGGAGTTTCCATTCTTGATGTAGGAGCATGTTCTACTCGTCCCGACTCAACGCCGGTTTCGACTAAGGAGGAGTTGAGTCGTTTAAATGCTGTTATGCCTACATTAAGAAAACAATTCCCCAATGTAAAAATATCTATCGATACGTTTCGAGCAGAGGTGGCCAAAATTGCCGTAAATCAATGGGGTGTTGATTGTGTCAATGATGTTTATGGCGGAACAAAAGATCCATTAATGATCTCTTTGCTCTCTGAATTGAAAGTTCCTTATGTTTTGACCCACTCTTTTGAATCTAATTTGTATGGAAAGGAGTTGTTAAATGAAATTTTTACTTACTTTGCATCTAATTTGGAAAGACTATATTCTATAGGTGTAGATAATGTTATAGTTGATTTGGGTTTTGGATTTGGTAAGGATATGATTCAAAATTTCCAACTGCTTTCGGCTATCGATTATTTTAAGACTTTGAATTGTCCTATATTGGTGGGATTGTCGAGAAAACGAATGGTTTGGCAAACGTTAGGAATTTCTCCAAACGATGCGTTGAATGGAACGTCAGTTCTGAATACAATTGCCTTGTTGAATGGGGCAGACATTATCAGAGTGCATGATGTGTTGGAAGCAAAGCAAGTGGTTGATTTGGTTAGTAAGTATAAGGAGATTATAAAATAGATACGATATATGGGTGAACGATTTGTTTTACGTTGGGTAGATTTGATAGATGTAATCCTTGTGGCTTTTTTGCTTTACAAGACATACAAGATGTTGAATGGTTCTACTGCGATAAAGGTATTTGTTGGTATTATTACATTTATCTTTCTATGGTGGTTGGTGACAGCTGTTTTTAGAATGCAGTTGTTAGGTGCGTTTATGGACCAAATTGTAAATGTGGGAGCAATTGCATTGATTATTTTATTTCAAGATGAAATTAGGCAATGGTTGACATTGTTGGGTTCAAGACAAAGTTTTGTTATGAAATTTTTTATGCGTGTTTTTTCTACGAAGAGTACCGCTTTGGAAGATTCTGATGTGATGCAGATTGTTGTGGCATGTAAAAATATGGCAAAAGGGAAGGTGGGAGCATTGATTGTATTAAAGAACGAAAAAGATTTGAAGAGTATCGAGGTGACGGGTGAGCAAATTAATGCGACAATTAATTCTCGTTTAATAGAAAATATATTTTTTAAAAATTCACCACTGCATGATGGTGCAATGATTATTTCCAAGGATAGGATTGTTGCTGCTGGATGTATTCTTCCTGTTTCACATAGTTTTAATATTCCCAAAGCTTTGGGGTTGCGTCATCGAGCAGCATTGGGGATGTCTGAACGTTCAGATGCTTTGTGTGTTGTTATTTCAGAAGAAACGGGTCGGATCTCGGTTGCAAAAAATGGAGAGTTGAAATTGAATATTTCTCCGGAAGAGTTGGAGAAAGAACTTTCATCTTATAGTATGTGATTATGGTAGAAGCAAATAATATTTCCAAAAGTTTTGGTTCGTTAAATGTCTTAAATGGCGTAAATTTAAAGGTAGAACGCGGGGAGTTTGTTTCAATTGTTGGCGCGAGTGGTGCAGGGAAAACAACTTTGTTGCAAATTTTAGGCTCATTGGATACTCCGACAGCCGGAAGTGTCTCTATTAATGGGGTCTCATTTGGTAATTTAAATGAGAGGGAGATTTCTGAATTTAGAAATAAACATATTGGTTTTGTTTTTCAGTTTCATCAATTGTTGCCTGAATTTACTGCGGTTGAGAATATAATGATTCCTGCTTTAATTGCCGGGCGAAAAAGTGAAGAGGCAAATCAAGATGCTTTAGAATTATTGGATTATATGAATCTAGTGGATCGTGCGAAGCATAAGCCTAATGAATTGTCCGGTGGAGAACGTCAACGCGTAGCTGTGGCAAGGGCATTGATTAATAGACCGGATGTTTTGTTGGCAGATGAACCAACCGGTAGTTTGGATTCAAAAAATAAAGAGGAATTAAATCGATTGTTTTTGGATTTGAAAGTTCGTTTTAATCAGACTTTAATTGTTGTGACTCATGACATGGAGATGGCATCTATTTCGGATAGAATTATTAAGATGCAAGACGGGCGGATTGTTTTGTAATTTGTATAGGTAACTTCTACAAATTACGATTTTGTTTCTAAATGTAATAAATTCTATTTTGGATGCTCTACAAAAACATCTCGACCTATTTACAGAACTTACCAATAATGGAAGTTGTCTGTTATAGTCAATGTGGATCTATAATTGCTTTGGCATAGAACCTTAATTTGTATTATTTGCCTGAATTTTGACTTGTTTTTCGTTTTATTATTATATCTTTGCTTTCGAGATATAGTAAAGATGATTTTTGGAATTTGGATATTTTAGATGTCTTAGAATTTGTGTAGATGAAATGGTATATCTCGGATTAATGTTTGTTTAATATAGAAAAGTAGTAGTATGAAGATTGCTTTGATTGGTTATGGAAAAATGGGTAAAACCATTGAAAAAATAGCTATAAATAGAGGCCACGAAATAGTCTCAATTATTGATATTGACAATTTGGAAGATTTTGATTCTGCATCCTTTAAAAGTGCAGATGTTGCAATAGAGTTTACCAGACCTGATGTTGCCATATCAAATGTGCGGAGTTGTTTTAGAGCCGGAGTGCCGGTTGTTTGTGGTACAACCGGATGGAATTTGCAAGAGATAAAAGCTGACTTAGAAGCATCTGAGAGTGCTTTATTTTGGTCTTCCAATTTCAGTTTGGGTGTAAATCTCTTTTTTGCAGTAAACAAGTATCTTGCGAAATTGATGAATAAATTTGAAAACTATAATGTCGAGATGACAGAGGTACATCATATTCATAAATTGGATGCGCCAAGCGGGACGGCAATTACTTTGGCCGAGGGTATTTTAGAGAATCTTGATAGAAAAGAAGATTGGGTAAAAGAGGCGGAAACGAAAAAAACTGATTTGGTTATTAAATCAATAAGAGAAGGTGAGGTTCCCGGAATTCACACGATAGTTTATGATTCGGAAGTTGATACCATAACCATAACACATGATGCTAAGAGTCGGGCCGGTTTTGCTTTAGGAGCGGTGGTTGCCGCAGAATATACAGCAGGAAAGAAAGGTTTGCTAAGTATGCATGATTTGTTTGATTTTCTTACGAAGTAAAAAATGGATTCACAGAAAAAAACTTTTAAAGAACGTTTGCAAACTGCCGGATTAAAACAGTGGGCTAAATTTGCAGTTGTAGCTTTGATGCTTCTTTTGTTTTTGGCATGGTCCGGAGCGTGGTGGTTGTTACTATTTATTCCGTTGGTATTTGAGATCTATATTACTCGATATGTATCATGGAGTGCTTGGAAAGAATCTGAGAATCCGATTCTTAAAAATATAGCGGAATTAGTTGATGCGAATGTGTTTGCGTTAATCGCAGTATATTTGATAAATATATTTTTCTTTCAAAATTATAAGATTCCATCTCCATCATTAGAGAAGACACTTTTGGTTGGAGATTATTTATTTGTCAGCAAGTTAAGTTATGGTCCTCGTTGTCCGATGACTCCGTTGTCATTTCCTTTGGCTCAACATACTATGCCGGGGACAGAAGATACAAAGTCATATGTGGAGTGGATAAAGTGGGACTATCAGCGTCTTTGTGGTTTGGGTTCTGTGCAACGCAATGATATTGTCGTTTTTAATTTCCCGGCCGGAGATACGGTTGCAGTAAAAGTTCAGAATCCGGATTATTACACGTTGGTCAATGAAGTCGGTCGGGAACAATTATGGGGAAATCCTGCTTATTTTGGAGAGATTATAGCTCGCCCGGTTGATAGAAGAGAGAATTATGTAAAACGTTGTGTTGCGTTGCCCGGAGATACTTTCAGTATCGAAAATGGAGTTGTTCATATCAATGGGATTGCGCAAGATACCTTTGTAGGAATTCAACATAATTATTTAGTTGAAGTTGAAAATTCGAGGGATATAGATTTTGATAAATTGGGTATTAGAAAGCAAGATAGGCGATTAGTTAATGTTCAGAATAATGGTGAAGCATGGTTGTCGATGTTAGGATATCAAGACTCTGTGAGTGGAAGAGTTCGAACATTGGTTTATGATATTCCATTGACTCGAGAAGCATTGGAGAAAGTAAGACGAAATCAGTCTGTATTATCAATAAAAAAGGAGTCAGATTTGATGTCCGGAGGAAAGATGTTTCCATTGAACGGAAATCATAAATGGACTAAAAATAACTATGGACCGATTGTAATACCCAAGAAAGGAGTCACCATTCCTTTATCAATTGATTTGTTGCCACTTTACGAGCAAATTATTAGAAATTATGAGTTGAATGATTTGAAAGTTGAAAATGGTCAAATTTTGATTAATGATATTCCTTCTGATAATTATACATTTAAGATGGATTATTATTGGATGATGGGAGATAATCGAGATAATTCAGCGGATTCAAGGTATTGGGGATTTGTACCGGAAGATCACATAGTAGGGAAACCGATTTTTATATGGTTGTCTATAGATGAGGATAAACCGTTCCCTTCTTCCATCAGATGGAGTCGAATATTTACAATGGTTCATCCTAATTGATAATTTAGCGGTATGAATAAGAAAGTAGTTGTATTGGTTGTATTTTTTCTCTTCTTGTGTGGATATAGTTTATCAAAAACTGTATTGCGAGATGAGCCGGCATTTTGTGTCGGAGAAAAAGCAAAGTACACAATTTATTACAATTTGGGATTTATTTGGATTCATGCCGGAGATGTAGATTTTTCTGTTTCTCAAAAAAAATATAAAGGAGAAGATTGTTATCTTTTGCAATTGAACGGATATACCACAAGATCCTTTGATCGTCTTTATCGTATCAGAGATACATTTTCCACTATAATGCGTGTAAAAGACATGCAACCATTGTATTACAGGGAGGTAAAAAACGAAGACTCTTATTTCAGCGAGCGAGAATATCATTTTTCTTCCGATGGAAATCTACGTTGGAAAAGGAATCGAAAAGGAGTGTTAAGTTCTGATACAATCAAAGTTGGGAGGGATGTATTGGATTTAATTTCTGCTTGTTATAAATTTAGAGGAACCGAAGTATCTCAATTAAATTTGAATGAAACAATTCCTTTTAAATTGATTTTTGATGAAGAGGTTTCAGATTTAGGACTAACATATAAAGGGAAAGAAGATATAAAATTACGCAATAAGAATAAATATAAATCGTTAAAATTTGTACCGAAGTTATTAACGGGAGATATTTTTGAGAAAGAGGACGATATGGCTATTTTTGTTTCAGATGACGATAATCATGTCCCGTTATACATAGAGGCAAAGATTAAAGTCGGCAAAGTAAAAGTAATGTTAGACAATGTAGAGAACACAAAAACGCCTATGTCTTCGGAAATCACAAAAAAGGATTAGCCTATGTCAAAAATTTTAGTTATCGATGACGAGAGAAGCATCCGAAATACATTAAAGGATATTTTGGAATTTGAAAACCATGAAGTTACTCTTGCCGAAGACGGTTTGGTAGGATTGGATTTGTTGAAGACAGAATCCTTCGATTTAATTTTTTGTGACATTAAAATGCCCAAGATGGATGGAATAGAAGTCTTGGTAAAAATACGAGAAGATTTTCCGGATCAAACAATAGTGATGATTTCCGGTCACGGGACAGTAGATACAGCTGTAGAATGTTTACAGAACGGAGCTTTTGACTTTATAGTGAAGCCGATAGATCTTAATCGATTGTTAGTGAGTGTCCGTAATGGTTTGGAGCGTAAGAGTTTGGTGCATGAGACAAAGGTTTTAAAGAAAAAGGTAGCTCGAAAAATGACAATGGTTGGAGAGACTGAACCGATGAGACACCTGAGAAGTGTGATTGCACGTGTTGCTCCCACAGATGCACGGGTTTTGATTACCGGTGAAAATGGAACCGGTAAGGAGGTGGTTGCCCGTGAATTGTTTGAGTTAAGTAATCGTTCTTCTGCACCGTTTGTTGAGGTCAATTGTGCAGCCATTCCGTCAGATTTAATAGAGAGCGAGTTGTTTGGTCATGAAAAAGGATCATTTACCTCAGCAATAAAGCAAAGAATTGGTAAATTCGAGCAGGCGCATACGGGGACAATCTTTTTGGATGAAGTGGGGGATATGAGTTTATCTGCTCAGACAAAGGTTTTGCGAGTTTTGCAAGAGAAAGAGTTGACTCGT
>JAEIGA010000247.1_pt1 | contig 77071 bp, 68 predicted proteins | sample 9270691 | NCBI WGS metagenome assembly JAEIGA01 (sample SAMN17057246, study PRJNA624740) | gut metagenome | biome: biome; isolation source: fecal sample | host: Bos grunniens | place: China: Xizang | collected 2019 | reverse complement strand
GTTGAAATCATAATAAAAACAGATAAAATTATTTTTACACTGCAAAGTTAGAGTACATCTGTGCAGTCTTTCTGCACAGTAAAATATTTTTGATAATTAGATTTTATCTTATCGGCAATTTGTTCTCTAAACCACTGAGGCTCAAGCACTTCAATATCATCTCCAAAAGATAGGATTAAAGACTCAAGTTCTCTGTTTGGGATTACGTCTATGGCTACAATGCAATTTTCATTGTCAACTTTTCTCATTGATTCATGCAGCGGCTTTGATATGATATAAGGATACCTATTGGAAGAAAATTGTAGCTTCACTCTCACGACTTCCTTATCATACGGAATGGTTACGCCAATCACATCAGCAAAGTATTCATCTACGTCAACAATAATATAGTCATCAATGTATGGTATAGATGAATTTTCTACGGATTTAATTCGGTCTAAACCGATAGTTGAAATACGATGGTCTTTTTCGTTTAATCCAAGAAGAAACCACCGATTGTTGTATTGCTTTATGAAATACGGATGAATATCCCACTCACAATCCGACTTATTAAATGGAGAATAAATAATGTGTAGAACTTGTCGGTTGATGATAGCATTGAAGAGTGGTGAAAGGTATTTTAAGCCCTCTACATATGCATTTGATTCCATTGAAATAACACTTTTAGACGTGCCCTTTATTTTGAACTTATCTTCAAGGTTGGTAACAAGTTCTTCCATCCATTCACATTGTGGCAATCCCTTGAAACGATTAAGCAGAGATGTCATCTCTCTTAATTGCTTCATTTCTTCGTCTGTGATAGGTTGATTATTAATAGTAAAATCCCTATCAGCATAGCGATAATAGGCTTTTTTTCCGGAATCGCCACCTTTATATGTTTCTAAAGGAATTTGATAGCCGGCATCACTTTTCATAAATGCTATGTCATCAAAAATTTGACGACGACTAATACCCGGTGCGATAGGGTCAGAATATTTTTCATCACCTGTATATTGGTATAAAGCATCATTGCACGCCTCAATAAGATCATCAATAAAGAATTGACGACCAAAATTGCTAAAACATTTATCGAGTGCTTGATAACGGATTATTGCGTGCTTATTTGTTGCCATATATATAATTAATTTATAGCAAAGATAATACAAATAAATCAATCACAATCATTCTTAATGAAATATACTTTATTCATTGCTATCAAAGTGACATATATCTACTTGCCTCATTGGATTAGGGATTGTTGAGGAGGCGACGAAGGCGGCGGTAGTCGGGGCAGTATTGTGCAACGAGATTCCAAAAATCTTTACTGTGGTTGGGGTGCACGATGTGGGCCAATTCGTGGATGATGACATATTCGACACACTCTTGCGGCTTATAAGCGAGCATCAGATTGAAGGTCAAGGAGCGTGTGCTTGCACGACACGACCCCCATCGACTGCTCATCATTTTGAACGACACTTTGGCGGCACGGAGTCCCATGCGTTGCTCCCATTTCTCTAACATCGGCTTAAACTCTTCTATCCACGCACGCAACATCGCCGGATCGTGCTTTGTCGGCGTGGCTTCAGCACGCTTCTTCACTTTGCTGACTGCCTTGTCTATCCAGTCGCGTTTGCTTTCGAGCAGTTGCAACGCTTTTGCTTCGGAGTAGCCCAATGGCACCGACATTCTGACTTCGGCGTCGGGTGGAGCGACTTTGAGCGACACGTTGCGCACATTTTTCCACATCACGACGACCTGTTGTCGGCCTATCTGATAATGGCGTATTTCTGAGATTCCTTTCATATATTTTGTTGAGATGAGACGTTTGACCGATTGAGTCCGGCAATTGTCGGCAACTGTCGGCACAAGCATAGAGCAGACAATGACGGCAAATCTATGCTGAGTGCGGAAAAAACTATGGGCAACACCGAAGTGCTGCCCATAAGAGTTTGAAAGTAGTGCGTGTTATTAAACGATACCTTGTTCGAGCATAGCTTGAGCAACCTTCATGAAGCCTGCGATGTTAGCACCCTTAACGTAGTCGATAGTGCCGTCAGCCTTCTTACCGTACTTAACACAAGCAGAGTGGATGCTTTCCATGATGTAGTGGAGTTTTTCATCAACTTCAGCACCAGACCAGCTGATGTGCATAGCGTTTTGTGTCATTTCAAGACCAGAAACAGACACACCACCAGCGTTAACAGCCTTACCAGGAGCGAAGAGGATACCATTGCTTTGGAAAGTTTCGATAGCTTCTGGAGTACAACCCATGTTAGAAACTTCGCAGCAGCACCATGTACCGTTAGCGATAAGTTCCTTAGCGTCGTCACCGTTAAGTTCGTTTTGGAATGCGCAAGGAAGAGCGATGTCACACTTCACGCTCCAAGCCTTCTTACCAGGAGTGAACTTAGCAGCTTCTGGGTACTTAGTAGCCATGTCTTCTACCTTGTTGCGGTTAGAAGCACGCATTTCGAGCATGTAGTCGATCATTTCGCTTGTGATACCACCAGGGATTTCGCAAACACCGTCAGGACCAGAGATAGCAACAACCTTAGCACCGAGTTCAGTAGCCTTGAGAGCAGCACCCCAAGCAACGTTACCGAAGCCAGAAAGAGCTACTGTGCAACCCTTGATGTCTTTACCTGCAGTCTTAAGAACGTGTTCTGTGAAGTAGAGAGCACCGAAACCTGTAGCTTCTGGACGGAGGATAGAACCACCCCAAGTTGCGCCCTTACCTGTCAATACGCCTACGTTGTATTCGCGAGCAAGCTTAGTGTACATACCGAAGAGGTAACCGATTTCACGACCACCTACACCTACGTCACCAGCAGGAACGTCTGTGTCAGGACCGATGTTCTGCCACAATTCTTGCATAAATGCTTGGCAGAAACGCATAATTTCGCCGTCTGATTTACCAACTGGGTCGAAGTCAGAACCACCTTTACCACCACCCATCGGGAGTGTAGTCAAAGCGTTTTTGAAAGTTTGTTCAAAGCCCAAGAACTTCAACATTGAAGGAGTAACGGCTTTGTGGAAACGCAAACCACCTTTGTACGGACCGATAGCGCTGTTAAATTGAACGCGGTAACCGAGGTTAGTTTGAACTTCGCCTTTATCGTCTACCCAAGTCACACGGAATGTGAAGATACGATCGGGTTCTACGATACGTTCAACGATTTTAGCTTTTTCGAATTCTGGGTGTTGGTTGTACACCTCTTCAATTGATTCGAGCACTTCGCGAACTGCCTGCAAGTACTCATTTTCGCCTGGGTGTTTAGCTTCCAGAGCGGTCATCAAACTTTTTACTTCCATCTCTTGATATTTTGTTAGAGTAAATATTAATATTTCAAAGAATTACAGCATTGTATTCCAGCGACAAATTTAGGCAAAAATTCAACGTCGCGAACCTTTTTCTCAAAAAATTTATTACTAAAAAAGACCTTTCTGCCAATTTTTCCACAAGAAACAGCTCAATACACTATTATTCAATGAATTGTAATCTTAATTATTTTTTCAATTTTTCTGTCAGTAATGGGACAATTTTCATACAATCGCCAACAATACCGAGATCTGCCACGCCAAATATCGGAGCGTGTTTATCTTTATTGATTGCGATTATATACTCTGAAGCTTCCATTCCGGCCAAGTGTTGAATTGCACCTGAGATACCCAAAGCAAAGTAAACATCCGGACGAACTGTTTTTCCTGTTTGACCTACTTGACGATCGTGAGAGATTACACCTGCATCGACCATTGCACGTGATGCTGAAACTTCACCTCCGAGTACATCTGCCAATGCACCCAATTTTTCAAAGTTTTCCTTGTTTGCAACACCACGACCTCCTGACACCAGGATCTTTGCTTTAGTGATATCTACTGATTGTTTTTCAGATTTAACGGTTTTAACAACTCGTACCTTGAATTGTGACTTATCAAACGCTGGTTCGAAAGTTTCGATTTCCCCCTTACGTGCATCATCACGTTCCAATGCCTGCATCACGCCAGGACGTACTGTCGACATCTGAGGACGATGTTCAGGACATTTGATTGTTGCCATCAGGTTGCCGCCAAATGCCGGACGAGTCATCAACAAATCGCCATCTTCGCCAATATCCAAACCTGTACAGTCAGCTGTAAGACCTGTGCACACACGTGCTGAGAGTCTTGGTGCCAAATCACGACCGATTGTTGTTGCTCCGTACAATACGATTGAAGGTTTTTTTGCCTCAATCACTTGATGTATAGCCTGAGCATAAGGTTCAGTTGTATACTCTTTCAATTCTGGTGAATCAATAACCAAAACTCTGTCTGCACCATAGGCTATCAGTTCTTGTGCTTTATCCTTAATACAACAGCCTGCCAATATTGCCACAACCTGTTCGTTCAGTGAATCAGCCAATGTGCGAGCCTTGCCCAGCAATTCGAGTGCCACGGGCTGAATTTGACCTTCGCGTTGTTCCACATACACAAAGACATCTTTATATTGATTTTTTTCCATAACGCCCGTTAGATTATATGTTTTTCTTTCAATTTATTTACAATAATTTCGACAGCTTCAGTCTCGCTTACTTCAAACAATTCGCCTGAACCCTTGACACCCTTAGTAAACGATTTGAATACACGTGTCGGTGAACCTTTGAGTCCCAACTTAGATTCATCAACATCAATTCTGTCACAACCCCAAACTTCAACTTCGCGTTTGAAGGCCTCCATAATACCGCGAACCTTCATATAACGTGGTTCGTTTGCAGATGACAACACGGTGATTACACACGGAGATTCTACCTCAACGATTTGATAACCATCTTCGAGCCACTTTTTAAGTGTGAACTTTGCACCATCAAATTCGAGATTCTCAACATATGACACTTGTGGAAGTCCGAGGTGTTCTGCAACCTGAGGACCTACCTGTGCAGTATCACCATCGATTGCCTGACGACCTGTAATCAACAAATCAAAGTCAAGAGTTCTCAATGCTCCGGCCAAAGCATTTGATGTAGCCAATGTATCAGCACCTGCCAATTTTCTGTCAGTCAGCAAAATTGCTCGGTCTGCACCCATAGCCATTGCTTCACGCAGAATTGCATCAGCTTGAGGCAATCCCATTGTGATCACAGTTACATTTGCTTCATACTTGTCCTTCAATTCAAGAGCCATTTCAAGACCACTCTTATCGTCAGGGTTCATAATACTCGGCACACCTTCACGAATCATTGTTCCGGTTACTGGATCGAGTTTTATTTCTGTCGTATCAGGCACCTGCTTGATACATACTACAATATTCATTTTCTTCATTTCTAATCAGAGTCTATTTGAACATTGCACCGGCAATGACCATACGTTGAACTTCCGAAGTACCTTCGTATATTTCGGTAATTTTTGCATCTCGCATCATACGTTCAATTGGGTATTCGCGAGTATATCCATATCCGCCGTGGAATTGTACTGCCTTTGTCGTCACCTCCATAGCAGTCTCTGCACAGAACAGTTTTGCCATCGCAGCATCAACTGAATACGGTTCACCAGAATCCTTCTTGGCTGCTGCACGACGTACAAGCAAACGAGCAGCTTCAACCTTTGTTTTAAGGTCTGCCATTTGGAATTGGGTATTTTGGAACTGTGCGATCGAACGACCAAATTGTTTACGCTCTTTTGTATACTTAACTGTTTCGTCAATAGCACCTTGTGCGATTCCGAGAGCCTGCGATGCGATTCCGATACGACCACCGTCGAGAGTCTTCATTGCAATGGCAAATCCTTTACCCTCTTTTCCCAAAAGATTTTCTTTCGGAACTATACAGTTTTCGAAAATCAATTCACAAGTAGCAGAACCCCTGATACCCATCTTCTTCTCTTTCTTACCGATTGTGAATCCAGGCATACCTTTTTCTACGATAAAGGCCGAAATACCACGAGTTCCCATTGATTTATCAGTCATTGCCATTACGATGTAAACGTCGGCATACTGAGCATTGGTAATAAAGATTTTTGTTCCGTTGAGGATATAGTTATCACCATCAAGGACAGCTGTAGTTTGCTGACCTGCAGCATCTGTACCAGCATTTGGTTCGGTAAGACCGAATGCTCCTAGCCACTGACCAGATGCAAGTTTCGGAAGATATTTCTGTTTCTGTTCATCAGTACCGTGTTCCATAATCGGAGCAATACAGAGTGATGTATGAGCCGATAATACAACGCCTGTTGTTGCACAAACTTTAGAAATTTCTTCTACGGCCATTGTGTATATTTGATTTGTACCACCTGCACCACCATATTCAACAGGAACAGGAATACCCATCAAGCCGATTTCGCCCATCTTGCGAACGGTTTCTTCAGGGAAACGTTCTTGTTCGTCAATTTCGGCTGCCAGCGGTTTTACCTCTTTTTGAGCAAATTCTCTTATCATCTGCAGAAAAAGGGTCTCTTCTTTTGTCAGTCTGAAGTCCATTATTTGTTCATTTTAATGAATAAACGAGATTTCTCGGTATTCGGATTATTTTAATATGTAAAGAAACCTGCTCCGGTTTTGCGACCGAGCAAATTTGCTCGAACCATCTTTCTGAGCAATGGGTGAGGACGATACTTATCATCGCCATATTCACGATGCAGAACCTCCATAATTGCCAGACATACATCAAGACCAATAAGGTCACCGAGTGCCAATGGTCCCATTGGGTGGTTAGCGCCAAGTTTCATTGCTTCGTCAATCTCCTCTTTCGTAGCAACGCCGTCTGCCAAAATACCAACAGCTTCGTTAACCATCGGAATCAAAATGCGATTTACTACAAAGCCTGGTGCTTCGTTAACCATTACCGGAACTTTTCCGATTGATTCTGCCAATGCTTTAATCTTTTCAGCAACTTCGTCTGATGTTCTCTGACCTTTGATCAGTTCAACAAGTTTCATCACAGGTGCCGGATTGAAGAAGTGCATACCGATCACCTTATCAGGACGTGATGTGCAGCCTGCAATCTCAGTTATTGACAATGATGATGTATTTGATGCCAAAATTGCTTCGGGTTTGCAGATTTGATCCAATTGGGCAAACAAATCACGTTTGAGTTCCATTGTTTCAACTGCAGCCTCGATAATCAAATCATAGTCAGCCAATACCGAGTACTCGGTTGTTGTAGTAATATTTGCCAACACCGAGTTCATATACTCGTCTGTTACCTTACCTTTTTCAACAAGTTTTGATAACGATTTTGTAATTTTTGCTACGGCTTTTTGGTTTGATGCTTCCGAACGACTTTTCATCAAGACGGGAACACCTGCCTGAGCAAATGCTTGTACGATACCTGAACCCATCGTACCTGTTCCTATTACACAGATCTTCATATTATTATAGTTTTTATTTATTTTTAAATTCTGCCAAGCGTTTTGCTAAAAATGCAGCCATACCCTCTTTTTGATCCTCTGTCGAAAAACATTCAGCAAAGAGACGATTCTCAAATGCGATTGCTTCATCGGCATTCATATCATAACCTTCAGCTATGCTTTGTTTTGCTTTTGCCACGGCTATCGGAGCATTGGCTACAATCATTCGTGCAATCTCATTGACCTTTGTGAGCAACTCTTCATCGGGAACTACTGAATTTACCAAGCCTACTGACAGTGCTTCATCTGCACGCATCGTACGACCTGTATAAATCAACTCTTTAGCACGACCCTGACCTATGAGTTTTGCCAGACGATAGGTTCCAGAAAAACCGGGAATGATTCCCAACTTCACTTCGGGTTGTCCAAACTGTGCACGTTCTGATGCGATGCGGATATCACAAGCACACGCCAATTCACAACCACCACCAAGTGCATAACCATTCACGGCTGCAATCACAGGAATGGGCAACTGCTCAAGTCTGCGGAATACACCTGCCCCGAAACGTCCGAACTCGAGTCCCTCTTCGTAGTTCTTTGAACTCATCTCGCTAATATCGGCACCTGCAACAAATGCCTTACCTGCTCCGGTGATAATCAGAACTCGAACATCTGAACCTATTGAATCAACAAAGCGACCCAATTCATCAAGCACCTGCGTATTCAATGCATTAAGTGTACGAGGCGAATTTATTGTTAACGTACAAATACCCTCGTTTTGTTCTATGGCTAAAAACTCGTAACCCATTAGAGCATTGGTTTTAAATCTGGTGATATAATCAGCTCGGCTTCAGTTGCTGCCTGAATCTGTTCTACGGTAAATTCAGGGTGCAACTCTTTCAGAACTATTCCTTCCGGTGTAATATCCATAACACCCATTTCTGTTACGATCATATTGACCTGACCTTTGGCTGTCAACGGAAGTGTACACTTTTTCAGAATTTTTGGACTACCCTTAGCAGTGTGCTCCATCGCCAAAATAACACGTTTTGCTCCTACTAATAGGTCCATTGCACCTCCCATTCCGGGAACCTTCTTGCCAGGAATCATCCAGTTTGCAAGGTCACCGTTTTGGTCTACCTGCAGAGCTCCGAGTACTGTTACGTCAACGTGACCTCCACGGATAATTGCGAACGATGTTGCACTATCAAATGACATTGCTCCCGGAAGAGCCGTAATATGTCCTCCACCGGCATTTACAAAATGTGGATCTTCACTTCCGGCCTCAGGCGTAGGACCCATACCAAGAAGTCCGTTTTCAGACTGAAGTGTTACGTGCACTCCTTCAGGAATATAATTGGGAACTTCTGTGGGAAGTCCGATACCCAGATTTACTACGTCACCGTCGTGCAATTCTTTTGCAACACGTGATGCGATAACTTGTCTTACCTGTTCCTTGTCCATAGTTTTATATCTTTAAATTTTACTTATTCTCATTTCGACGAACCAACTCTTGTGCTACGAATGATGCCACATCGTCAGCATAGGTTCCCATTCCGAAACCTGCATCATAACCCAACTCCTTTGCCAACTCGTGGGTAATTCTCGGCCCTCCACAACAAAGTATTACCTTATCTCTCAATCCTTCTGCCTCAAGCATCTCAACAAGTTCGGTCATATTCTGGATATGAACATCTTTTTGTGTTACGGTTTGTGACACCAATAATGCATCTGCCTTCAACTCTACGGCCTTTGCAATGAAATCTTCATTCAAAACCTGCGAACCAAGATTGTATGCTTCAAACATCTCGTAACGTTCGATTCCGTAGTGGCCGGCATAACCCTTCATATTCATAATTGCATCGATACCGACAGTATGTGCATCTGTTCCTGTACTTGCTCCGACTACGACAATCTTACGTCCGAGATTTTCTTTGATATAATTATCAGTCTGGGGCATATCCATCGTCGTAGACTCAACCTTAGGAACGTGGATTTGTGTATAATCAACCGTATGTGTACAAGCTCCATAACAATTAAAGAATGTGAAACCGGGAGTCAACTCCTTATGGTACACAACCTGAGGATTTTCCAATCCCATTTTTTTGATTAACAGTTTAGCAGCTTCGACAGCTTCTGCTCCTGCCGGAACCGGCAAAGTGAACGACAACTGTATCTTTCCATCATTTCCCGTATCACCATACGGTTTAACATTTTGTGGATCTAAGGTTTTGTCGAAATCCTTATCTTCCATTGAATATAATCCGCCGCTCATTTTTTATCTCCTTTCATTATCTCGATAAATGGATTCATATATTCACGTCCTTTCGGGAATACGCCAGCAAGACCTTTCCCACCATTTTTTGGACGTTTTACATCTGCGAACATTCCCTGCTCGAGAGCTGAGAACAATCCGACTTTCTGTATCTTCTGCAACAATTCGTTGGTATTTGCTACGACCGTTTTAACACGTGTTTGAACCAGACCGCCCTCTTTAAATTCAACTTCATCACCAATCGAACGCATATTATTAAATATATATTTAGCATTTTCAATTGATAATGCTCGATCTGACATAAACGGTGTATGAATAGCCTCGGTCATCATTCCAAGCAACTGAATACCCTGACCTGTCCAGATGGCAATCTGATTGAACAATGCGTCCTGAATATGACCACGGAAAATATTACCCGTCATAAACTTGGTCGGAGGCATATACTTCAACGTTGCATTGGGGAAAATCTCGCGAGTCATCTGTGCTTGTGCCAACTCATACAGGAAACCGTTTTCCAACTCCGGATCCATCTCGAACGCGTGGCCAAGACCCATTTGTTCTGCCGGAAGTCCTGCCATTGCAGCCAATTGTTCGTTGATCAGGTCTGATGCGAGTACTGTGTGTGCCTCTTCAAAGGCATCGGCTGTTGTCAAATAATTATCTTCACCCGTATTGATAATTACACCTGCAAAACCGTTGATTACTCGTGAAAAATATTGGTCAACAAGTGTTCGCTGCATATTGATGTCGCGGAACAAAATGCCATACAACGCATCATTCAACATAACATCAAGACCTTCGAATGCCCCCATCACAGCAATTTCAGGCATACACAATCCCGAACAATAATTACATAATCTAATGTAACGTCCTACTTCTTGACCCACTTCATCGAGTGCTGCACGCATAATTCTGAAGTTCTCCTGCGTAGCAAATGTTCCACCAAAACCTTCAGTGGTAGCTCCATACGGAACATAATCCAACAGACTCTGTCCAGTTGTTCTGATTACAGCTATGATATCTGCTCCCTGACGAGCTGCAGCCTGGGCTTGAATTACATCCTCATATATATTTCCTGTTGCTACGATTACGTATAGGTATGGTTTTGTTCCTTCGCCTATTGTTTTTAAAAACTCTTCACGACGTTGGCGACGCTCTTTAATACGGTTAATTGCAGCATCTACGTGAGGTTTTAATGCTTCGAGAATTTCTTCTTTCGACCAAACTGGTAAAGTTTCAATATCCAACTCGCCACAAACAATCTTCTCAGCCAACTCTTGTGGAGTCAATCCGGTCTCTTTTACTGCATTACCTAAGTGATAAATCACACCATTATCTAATCTGCCATTTCGTTCGAGATACTCAACTACGGCATTAGGCATAGGAACTCCGTTGGAATCTACACCATCTATGCCAAGCAAACGACACAATGTTCTCTCAACCGCTACAGTAGAGTAGCCGTCTACAAAGTGTTGAACCTGAATCGCAATCTCTTTGGCTGCAATTCGTGCTCGTTTTACTTCGGCAAAATCAAGTCCTACTTTACTTTTCATCATTTATATTGTTAGTAATTTTTCTATCTTTTCGGTTATATCTCTGTTTACTCCGATTATGGTCGCTATACGCAGTGCTTCGTGCGGAACCTCTCCTGTTGTTACAGGCTCGGGTTGATAATTGAAATATCTCTGCACATTATCCTTTGTCACGACATCTCCATTTCGGCACTCAAGTCCTCGTATTCTCAATCGACAACATTCACAGCGGACATCTCCATAGTGTGTTGCTATCAATGAACGGATTCTATTTTCCGAAAAATATTCTACCACAGCTCCCACTATTGCTGCTCCCTCAACAGGATTAGTTGTTCGTGCCAACTCATCTATCGCAACCAAAGGCTTATGTCCATCGGCAATCTGCTCAACCACTCGATTTACAGCCAACATCTCGGCAGCAAATGAAGACAATCCACCCTTTGCGTCTGCTTTATCTCCAGATATGTAGACCACTCCATCACAAAGTTCTACTACAGCACTTGATGCCGGAACGTAGAATCCATACTGACACATCGCTTGTGACAAACAGACTGATTGCAATAATACACTCTTGCCACCCATGTTTGCTCCGGTCAGCAGTATTGGAGTCGTAGCAATCATATCTATATCAATATGTTGATACTCAACTCCACGACCTTGCAACACTTTCTTTACCTCAGGTTGAAACAAATCTCGGTAACAAGTCTTATCTCCTAACTCGGGTCGAACAAATCCTAATCTCACTGCTTGTTCGGCCAGAGCCGATACGATATCAATGTATATCACATCATTATATGCAGATATAATATCCGACACATACCACTGCAACTCTGAACTCAATCTGCATCTGATTACATCTTCACAGTTAGAAATCAACTCAAAAATATCATCACGTCGTTCTGTATTATTTTTCAGTTCATCTCTCAACCTCTTGAGTTCATCACTGTATGAATCATAAATTCTGAATGCCGAAACCTTATGTCCATCCGGATCCAATACCGACAATGCTGAACTTAAATCTACATAATTCACTATGTTCAATTCAAGTTGCTCACACCAACCGATTATATCCTCATAAAGCAATATAAAACTCTTTATCATAAAGAAATCGGTATCGTTCACAACCCCACCCTCTGACACCAGATTCAGAGTTGAATGTATATCCTTTAATTGAGACAACTTTGTTTTGAGTGATTCAAAACGCGGATCATCTACAATTCTCTGTGTTGCACTGATATGATCAAAACGTCTTTCAAGTTCCTCAGATGAAACTATCCAACCCTGTTCGAGAACTCTACGACGTGCCACAGCCGAACGAATATCCAAATCCTCGACTATATATCGCAGTCCCTCTATATGAATCAGATCTTGTTTCAACATTTTGACTTTACATTTAAGACTTCACAATCCAATTTTGCCGATAATTGTTCTATCACTCGGTCGGAATCCAATGTGTATCCACTTGGTGATGTCGGATTAACCGTTACTGCCAACAATCTCGGACGTTGCAATACGTAAATCTCTCCCCCACTCGATTCAAACCTATCCATAACCTGCTGATCAACAAATAATCTCGTAAAATCAGGTATTACAAGTTTAAAACCTCGACCCTTAGAAAACTGTGTAAAACGTTCCATTATACCATCTGTAACGGCTCCGGCTACATACAACGTGTCACACTTCTCAAACCACTCTCTGTCAATCATTTTCAGAGCTACGGCCGAATCTATCTCCGGATTCATAATATCGCCTGTTGAACTATTCAGAAATCTTGCACCTCTGATATTCTCATCGAAATTCACTCCTCTCCACTGCGGCAACGAAATCTGTTTGCACACATACAATGTTTTGCGTACCAATGTCGACAAGTTTGCTGACACGGCTGCACCCGTTGCCAGAACCATACCATCTGTTACAGCCGGCGATGCCGTACTGCGACGCCCCAAGGCTCCATCTACCAGCACAGTTCGAGCTCCGAGATCACGCATCAATTCAATCACCTCTCGTGTCGCAGTCGTATCGGGTGGCCCACTCAGAATAACCTTGCCTGATTCTGCTACCCGACCTACAACCAATCGTCCCAATGAGGTATGAATCTCAGGCATAGCAACCACCTCAGAGCCCAATCGCCTAGTCAGGTAATGGCTTTCTGAGGTGGTAAACAACGTACCTGTAAACAACTCTATCTCAGGCTTATGTGTCATATATATCTGATCGACACTCTCGCCATCAATTCCTATCGAAGTTACTCCGATACAGATTCTGCGTTCGTTCAACTGACCCAATATCCAATTAAGACTCTCTGTCTTGCCTGTATTTTTTTCGAGTCCCACGACCGATACGCTGCTGCAACTTAGTATATCTTCGATAAGATTCATTGTCTATTATTTCTTGCTTCTTTCGTGACGTGCAAGGTGACTCGGCTCAAGTGACAACTTATCACCATTCAAAAGACTTGCAACTCCCTCTGTACGTCTCTTCTCACACTCTGGACAATGACATTCGTTATGATATTCACTCGGCTCGGTATATGTTGTGATTACGCCTTCGAAGTTACGCAATACAACTCGTCCCGGTGCTTGTGAAATAATATAATTAGGCATAACCGGTGTTTTGCCACCGCCACCCGGAGCATCTACGACAAATGTCGGAACTGCATAACCTGAGGTGTGTCCTCTCAGTGATTCGATGATTTCAATACCCTTTGATACAGGTGTACGGAAATGTTCGAGTCCCATTGACAAGTCACATATATATATATAGTATGGTCTTACACGAATCTTAACCAGATTTTGAACCAAACGTTTCATCACGTGTGTGCAATCATTTACGCCACGCAACAATACCGACTGATTACCCAATGGAATACCTGCATCAGCCAACATACCGCAAGCTCGTGTAGATTCAGGTGTGATTTCATTAGGATGGTTAAAGTGGGTATTCAACCAAATAGGATGATACTTCTTCAACATTGCACACAACTCAGGCGTAATACGTTGTGGCATTACAACCGGTGTACGAGAACCGATTCGGATAATCTCTACGTGATCGATAGCTCTGAGTCGTTTGATGATATATTCCAATCTATCATCTGAAACCAACAACGCATCTCCACCAGAAAGCAATACGTCACGCACTTCTGTGGTCTTTTCAATATACTCCAGTGCTTTTTCGATACGTTCTGACGGCATTGATGAGTCACTTTGTCCTGCAAAACGACGACGTGTACAGTGTCTGCAATACATCGAACATTGGTCGGTAATGAGCAACAACACTCTGTCTGGATAACGATGTGTCAAGCCCGGAACAGGAGAATCTTCATCTTCGTGCAGCGGATCCAACAAATCTGCCGGTGAACGGTACAACTCCTGAATCGACGGAACTGCTTGACGACGAACAGGACAATGTGGATTCTCAGGATCAATCAATGTCAGATAGTATGGAGTGATTGCCATACGCAGTGTCTTCAAAGATTCTGAAATACCATCTTCCTCTTCTTTAGTCAGAGTAAGATATTTTTTCAAATCTTCAAGTGTTTCTATACGATTGCGTACCTGCCACTTCCAATCGTTCCACTCTGCATCACTTACCTCGGGGAAATATTTTTTTCTTCTTTCAATGTGATTACTCATTACCTATGCATAAAGTTCTGTGAATACTTTTCTCAACTCTTCGTTTTCACGCAACTCTTGAAGTGTAATTTCTGCGTGTCCTTTTGTATAGCCGTTACCTACAATCATTGTAACATCAGAACCTACACCTTCTGCTCCGAGAGCTGCCTTTGTGAAGCTGGTTGCCATAGAGAAGAAATAAACTATACCATCTCTCTTTGTACAGATGATACTTGTCATTTCTGTATTCGGAATATTTACATTGTTAATTGTAACGTCTGCCATTTGACCCTTTGTCAACTCTTCAATCTTTTCAAGTACAGGTACAGGAATTGTTGCGTCTGCACAGAAAACATCATCACAGAATCCTAAACGAATCAAACGATCTGCACTCTTTTGGCTGTGACACAAACCTATTACACGACCTGTTACTCCTGCACGCTTCTTAGCTTCATAGCAGCACAACATACCTGATTTACCACCTGCTCCGATAATGAGAACTGTATCACCAGGTTTTACCAATTTTGCAGTTTGTGCTGGTGCACCTGCTACATCGAGTGCTGACAAAGCCAATTTTTCAGGAAGATCTGACGGGATTTTTGCATAAATACCTGTTTCGAACAAAATTGCCTTTCCTTCGATATCAACCTGGTCAACATCTTTACGAATTGATTTAATTTTGTCGATACGCAACGGTGTCAATGACAATGATACCAATGTTGCAATCTTATCTCCCTCTTTCAAATCAATTTTATCTTTCAGTGCATCACCAATCTTTTCAACTTTACCAAGCAACATACCACCTGAACCTGTTACAGGATTACGGTGTTTACCTTGTTTTGCAACGATGTCCAACATAATCTCTTTAATTTTTTCTTCGTCGCCACCTGCTTGTTCGTTGATTTGGGTGAAACTTGCAGAGTCAATATTCAATGTCATTACGTCAATGAGAATCTCGTTGTCGTAAATTTCATCCATATTATTATCAATCTTATCCGCTGGTTGTGGAAGTACACCCTTCGGTGAGATTACTCGGTGAGTACCGAATTTATTTCCCTTCTTTTGCATCTCTTTAAATTTTTATATTTTTTATAACTCTTTTTTTTATTTTGTCAAACCCAAAATTTGACGTGCTTCTGCCGGAGTCGCGATTTCGCGTCCCAATTCCTTTGCAATTCTCACAACTTTCTCTACCAATTCGCCGTTAGATTTTGCAAGAACACCTCTTGAAAGATATAGATTATCTTCAAAACCTACTCTGACGTTACCACCCATTGCGATGGCTGCAGCTGCAAGTGTGAATGCGTGACGTCCAATTCCTGTTGCAGTCCAGGTTGAACCCGCCGGAATACCATTTACCAACCAGCAAAGATTCTGAACTGTTGCCGGTGTACAGCCCGGAACACCCAATACGAAGTTGAATTGCATAGGAGCTCCAGGAACTTGTCCCTTTTTAGCCATTGCGAGAACTGTATCAAGATGACCCATTTCAAAACATTCATACTCTGGTTTGATATTGTTTTCAATCATTCTCTTACCAAATTCTCTCATCATCGGCATTGTATTTTCGAAGACATCGTCACCGAAATTACAGGTACCGCAGTCCAATGTTGCCATCTCAGGAAACAATTCTGTCGGTTGAAGACGTTCTTCAGCAGTCATTCCTACTGCACCACCTGTTGACGGAATAAGAATAACATCAGGACAAGCTGCTTTAATTGCGTCCATACAAACTTTAAAACGTTCTTTACTCTGAGTTGGAGTTCCATCATCTTCACGAACGTGTACGTGTACGATTGCCGCACCAGCATCTACAGCCGATTTAGCCTCTCTAACAAGTTCTTCTACTGTATATGGTACTGCAGGGTTTTGTTCTTTTGTTACCTCTGCACCACAAATAGCAGCCGTAATTATAAGTTTTTCCATCTGTCTGATTTTTTAAGTGTGATTATCTTATTTCTTACGCTGACAATCTTTGGGTACTACACAAGTACCTGTTGCACGACATACTACAATAGGTTCTGCCAATACATCTGCAGCAGATGCCGAAATATCTGTTCTGGGAGCAATAACCTTACGAGCTACAAAACTCATCTTGCGAGATGTATTTCCTACGTGTGTGATTTCTCCTTCAGCTTCGATGTAATCACCTGCATAGACTGGTGCCAAGAATTCTACATTATCGTATGCACAGAACAATCCTTCATCACCATCATTCATAATGAGAAGTTCTGTTGCAACATCTCCAAATAGTTGAAGCATACGTGCTCCGTCAACCAAGTTTCCGCCATAGTGTGCATCGTGTGATGCCATACGTAATCTGATTAATGATTTCATAATCTATACTTTTTGCAGGTTATTTAACAATTTTATCAATAAAGATTGCAGGTGTATGAACCTGTTCGGGTGCAATCTCACCTACTTTAACAATTTGTTCTGGTTCAGCAATCACGAGGTCTGCAGCTGCAGCCATCAACTGATTGAAGTTATTAGTAGTTCCCTTATACACAATATTACCAGCTTCATCGCAAATTGTACCTCCTATGATAGCAACATCTGCACGCAATGGTTTTTCGAGCAGGTATTCTACTCCGTCTACCATAATTTTTTCTTTACCCTCTTCGATGATTGTTCCGAGTCCTGTTCTGGTCAACACACCACCAAGTCCTGCACCACCTGCACGTACACACTCAGCAAGAGTTCCCTGTGGATAGAAAGTAACTTTCATTTCACCAGAATTCATCTTTTCTCCTGTAACAGGATTTGTTCCTACGTGTGAAGCTATAACGTGTTTAATTTGACCACTTACAACCAAACGACCAATTCCTCTATCGGGGTAACCTGTGTCGTTACAAATTATAGTAAGGTCTTTTACTCCGCTTTTTTCCATCTCTTCGATGATGCGGTTTGGAGTTCCGTTTGCCAAGAATCCTCCTACCATTACGGTCATACCGTCTTTAATCAATGCGGCAGCCTCTTTTGCGGTAATAAATTTATCCATATCTATTATGTTTTGAATTAGTTACACTACTTTTAAGATTCACAAATGTAATAATTTTTTTTGTTTATTTTTATTTTTTCAAAAAAATATATTGCTTATTTTTTACGTTAGTTTTAAAATATGTTAAATTTTTATTAAAACAAAGATTAAATTCTATAAATGTTGATAAGTTGTCAAAAATACGTATATAACTTGTCTATCTATTTTGAAAAAAAATGCTTGCAACTAATAAAAATTTGTATATCCAAAATTATTTTTCAAATAACGAAAAGAGTTATTGATTTTTTTCTAAAAATATATTGAATACAATTTGTTGAAAATTTCATTATGTCAATATGTCAACAACAATTTCAACTATTGTTTATTTATCAATGTAAACTACAATAAATAAGAATTTTAATGTAAAAATTTATTAACAATCAAACTATATTAATGATGATAAATTTCAGACAAAAAAATTACTAACATTACCAACACATATTATTATTACCATTGATTTTTTTATTCTTATTGAATTATTAGAAATTTTGAAAAAAAAATGTGTGTTGATAAAAAATCTTGAATCAAAAATTTAATAATTAAAAATGTGGCTTTTTTTGATTAATTTTGCAGTCAGGAATTTTAAAATCTAAATAACTAAATATTTGATTTTATGGATAATAGAGAATTAATTACCGAAATTAACAGGCTGAAAACAGAAAAAAATGCCATTATTATGGCTCATTATTACACACGTCCTGAAGTTCAGGATATTGCTGATTTCGTTGGTGATAGTCTTGCTTTAGCCCAAGTTGCTGCTAAAACAGATGCTGATATCATTCTGTTTGCCGGTGTTAATTTTATGGCTGAAACTGCTAAGATACTATCTCCGAAAAAGAAGGTGTTGATTCCTGTTCTTGAGGCAAGTTGCTCTCTTGCAGACTCGTGTCCTGCTGTTGAGTTTAAAAAATTCGTCGAAAAATATCCTGACCATATCGTCGTTTCATACGTCAATACCTCTGTGGGGGTAAAGGCTCTAACAGATATAGTTTGTACTTCGAGTAACGCAATTAAGGTGATTAATTCGATTGACCCTAATAAACCTATTATATTTGGTCCGGACAGAAATCTTGGTAACTATATCAAAACTATTACGGGACGTGATATGAAAATATGGGACGGTTGTTGCCACGTACACGAAAGATTCTCTGAAAAATTGATAGAAGAGCTTAGAAATAAGTATCCGATGGCTAAAGTAGTTGCCCATCCTGAATGTAAAAAATCGGTATTAAATGTGGCTGATTTTGTAGGGTCGACTGCTGCTATACTTGACTTCGTTAAGAAAGATTCTGCTGTTGAATTTATTGTGGCTACAGAATCTGGTATATTACACAAAATGTATGAAGAGTGTAAAGATAAGAAATTCATTCCGGCTCCACCAGAAGGGGACGCTCGCAACTGCAATGACTGCGACTATATGAAAATGGTTACACTCGAAAATATACTTGAAACTCTGAAAAACGAAACGCCCGAAATATCTCTTGATCAAGAGATTATCGAGCGTGCTAAATTGCCTATCGTTAGAATGTTGGAACTCTCTTAATTGTTAAAACGGCAGATCATCTTCTTCAATTGATGTAGATGATGGCTGTGTAACAGGTTCACTATAAGAGGTGGGATGTGGAGCAGGGGTAACAGATGAATTACCTGCACCCATATTTCCACCTCCACTGTATTGTCCTATAGGGGTAGCTGATTCTGATTTACGGCCAAGTAATTTCATTTCATCTGCTAAGATTTCTATACCTGTTCTTTTAATATTATCTTTATCTGTCCATTCGCGGCTGCGAATTTTTCCCTCGATGTATATCTGAGATCCTTTGCGTACAAAACGGTCTGCAACATCTGCAAGACCTCTCCATAATGTAACGGTGTGCCACTCGGTGTGATCTTTGTAGGTCTTTGTTGACTGATCGTAAATTCTTTCTGTTGTAGCAACTCGCAAACGGGCTACCTTCACTCCGCCATCAAACGACCGAACATCTGGATCCTGACCCACATTTCCTACCAAAATTACCTTGTTTATCATATTTTTATAGAAAATTAAAGTTGTTCTAACATATTTATTATCAATTTAGACAATCTCTCTTCTGCTGATTGTCCAACTCGGCAGTTTTCTTCGTGAGAATCTTTTTTTCCACTACCGCCTATGTTTGTTATGACTGAAATTCCAAATACAGGTAACTGCATATGTCTTGCAACTATTACCTCTGGAACAGTCGACATTCCCACGGCATCTCCGCCGATTGTTCTGATGAATCGGTATTCAGCATTTGTTTCAAGTGAGGGTCCACTCAATGCAGTATAAACACCTTTCTTAACATCTATATTTAATTCTTTGGCACACTTCTCAGCCAGTGATATCAATTCGTGGCTGTATGGTTCACTCATTTCAGGGAATCTTACTCCAAATTCGTCCATATTTTTTCCGATAAGTGGATTGGGAATAAGATTGATATGATCGTTAATAATCATAATATCTCCTGCAGAGAATGTCTGATTAACTCCACCTGAAGCATTCGATACAAACAGATAGTTGATACCCAATAGTTTCATTACTCTAACAGGAAACGTAACCTCTTGTGTTGTATATCCTTCATAGTAGTGGAATCGTCCCTGCATTGCAACAACATTAACTCCGCCGAGTTTACCGAAAACAAGTTTACCACTGTGTCCTGCAACTGTTGATTGTGGAAAATTGGGTATTTCTGAGTATTTTATCTCTACAAACTTTTCTATTTTTGTAGCCAATCCACCGAGTCCAGTACCCAATATTATACCTACTTTGGGTGTAAAATCTTTTAAATAGTTAGTCTGAAGAAATGATGTTGTATTTTTGATTTTCTCTAACATACGTATTCAATAAATTATGAAAATTATCTCTTCTGTCATCAATAAATTGTATTCCGATTGGTGCGTAGTATAATCTATCTTGAATAGTTTTACTGATTTTGTTTTTATTACTCAATTTAACCGAGTCCTTTTCGGTTACCACAACTATTGTATCATTCGGATACTTACTGAGAATCTGTTCAAGTTTCTTAAGGTCATAAACCTTATATGCGTGGTGATCGGGATACTCAATCTTCTCTACAATTTCATACTTGCTTTCGAGATACTTATACAAAGATTCAGGACGTGCTATACCGGTCATTACTATGACTTTACCCTTATCCTTGGGTTTGGGTTGATGTTCACTCCAGAACATAGGCATAAGCTCGTCATAGACAATTTCTGTGTAGTATAGATTCTGGAATGGTAATAATGCAAGTTTCTTTTTAGTTATTCTGAGATCCAGAGGTGTAAGTGTTCTGTTGACCTTAGTCATTATGACTACGTGAGCTCTGTTCATCTGTTTTTTCAGGTCTCTCAGAGTACCAAGCGGCATCAGTTTATCTTCGTAGAAAGGATTATTGAAATCTACTAGAACAATATTTATCCAAGGTTCAACGTATCGATGTTGGAATGCGTCGTCTAATATTATAAGGTTGATTTCGGGGTGTAATTCCCTCATTTTTTTTATACCATCAACCCTCTTTTCACATACACAAACCGGAATATTTGGAAATTTTTGTTTTATCTGTTTTGGTTCATCACCTATTTCCCTGTAAGAAGATTCGCGTGTAGCTTCGATAAATCCTTTTGTTTTTCTGCCGTAACCTCTTGAGAGAATACCCACATTGTACTGTCTACTGAGATATGAGATAAGATACTCAGTATGAGGAGTTTTTCCCGTACCACCAACAGCAATATTACCTACACAGACTATCGGAATATTAAACTCAACACTCTTGAGTATTTTCAAATCAAACAACTTGTGTCTGATGAATACTCCGAGACCGTAGAGCCACGATAGTGGTGTTAATAATAATTCTTTCATTTGGTATCATTAAGTATTACAGAATCCCTCAAAGTTAAGAGTAAAAAATTGATTTTCAAAATAATTTCTGTTTTACATCATTTTTTAGCAAAAACATCTCATTTTTGTTGACCGTATATTGATTTTTTAATTTATCATTTTATAACAAATGATAAAAAATTGAATATTTTTTCTAAATACTTTATATTTTCGAATATAGGATATCACCTTTGCAGCCCGATAAGTGAAATTATTTTACTTAAAATCAAGATGTTAATAAATAAAATCAATATACTTCCAAATTTTAAAAGAGAAAAAAGTATACAATTTCAAATAGTTCGGCTATTTGTGAGAGATAAAAACAGAATAAAGTTTAAAAAATAGAATTATGAGGAGAAAAATTCTACTAATGTCCATTGTTATAATGGCGTGTTGCAGATACAAATACCGATCATAATATTTATCGTGGCCACGAATATCGTGTGAGATTGTATATCACACAAAATGGTGGTTCGTGGGATAATGCTACCAAAGATGAACCTCATTTTATAGTTTTTTGTTTTTCCACAGAAATTGAATAATTTTACGGAATATTTAGAAGTACTGATTATGGAAAAAGAAGAAATTGAAATCCCATTGACTATCGAATTATCAAAAGAGATCGGTGAAGGTACCTATGCCAATCTGACGGTCATATCTCATTCGACATCTGAGTTTATTTTGGATTTTGTCAGAGTAATGCCGGGATTGGAAAAGGCTCCCGTCAAAAACAGAATTATTTTGACTCCCGAACACGCCAAGAGATTGCTGATGTCTCTAACTGAAAATATCTCGAAATATGAGCAGATTTTCGGCGAAATAAAGATCCCTGTACCAATCAACAAAGGATTTAATGTGAAGGTCAAGGGCGAGGCTTAAATACCCGTATAAAACGCAAAAAAATAACCCGCGAGATTGTTCGACGGGTTATTTTTATATCGGGTAAAAAACAGATTATTTCTTTGTCGAGGCAGCAGCTTCTGCAGCATAGTTTCGTTTTTCCATTGGTTGTGTAGGATATTTCAGTCCTGCTTCTTTCAGCAATGCATCAATCTTTTCAGCCTCTTCATATGGTGCTGAACCCGGATTAATCTTGTTGTAACGAACTTTACCTTCTGTGTCAATAATCGCAATGTGAGGTATTCCACGAACACCATAGTCGGGATTGTATACTTCCTGTTTCGTGAATGCTACATTCCAAGTCATATTCTGATCTTTTATAAAGACCTTCATTAGGTTTAATTCTTTTTCTGGATCACCTTTTGTGTCAATTGTTTTGTTGTTTACACGGTCGATGTGGCGTCCCTGTATGCTGGTAACACCGATGAACACTACGGGGTAATCTTTGTATCTCTCCTGAAGTTTTCTGATATTGGGGAAAGATCTCACACACGGAGTACACCAAGTTGCCCAGAAATCAACAATAACAATCTTGCCTCGCAAATCTGACAGATTTTTCAGTTCCATACCGGCACTATTCCAGATAAAGTCAAGCTCAGGAGCAATGCTACCAATCAGTTCGCCTCGTGCATAGAGGGTGTTGAATGATGCATATGTCTCTTTAAGATTGTTGACATTCAAGTCTTTGTCCTCATCAATGATTTCACGCATTGCAGCAAGAACCTTCTGATAGTACTCTTCCTTCAACTCTTTCGGGAAAGCTTCTCCCGCAGCCAAAATTTTTCCCCACACTTCGCTTGTCAGAGCATAAAATCCGAAAACCGCAACCTTTGAGTCAATATGTGGCATTATATGTCTTATGAGTTGTTCGGTTTGAGTAGCGTTCATTTCGATTTTGCTGACCAATTTCAATACAAAATTACTGTTGCTCAAGTGTATCATAAGATACGGATTTGACAAAATCTTCATATAACGTTCGAAGGTCAGAGGTGCCTCTTTGCCTTCGAGATTATACATAGCAAATTGCAACAGACAAGAACTATCACTCTTCTGTTCGGCCATTTTTGTGAGTGACGGCATAATCCACTCACTCACAATATTGATATGTGCGTATCGTAAAAGAGTAAGCATCTGCTTGTAGTTTACCTTCTTAATGTCGTATTTAGAGTCAAATTCTTGCAGATATGCCTTCAGTTTCGCAGAATCCTCTGCAGTGAAGTTTCCTTCGTTGTAGAGTTTGTTGTAACTACTAAGTGTTGTTAAACACTCCTTGAATTTTTCGTTGTTCATTGGCTTGCTGCAACAGCTAAAGCAGACGACCAAAAACAATAAAAGCAAATTTTTAATCATCGTCAGAAAGTTAATAGTTTTATACAAAGTGTTTTATTTCAGTAGATTATAAACTGTCAATAATCTGTTGTGCTGCGTCGTTGAAATATTTTTCCACACCTGTTGAACCCGCATCGGTAATTACACCATTGTCTGCACTTTCACACACACTCTGTACCAGTGGAATCTGTCCTAGCAGTGGAATTCCAATACGTTGAGCAAGTTGCTTACCTCCGTCACGTCCGAAAATGTAGTAACGGTGGTCGGGCAATTCGGCCGGTGTAAACCAAGCCATATTTTCGATCATACCCAATACTGGAATCTTGATGTTTTTATTTTGGAACATCTCTATTCCGCGAATAACGTCAGCGAGGGCAATCTGTTGAGGTGTACTTACGATGACTGCTCCATCGATGGTAATTTCATTAACCAAAGTCAGGTGTACATCGCCAGTTCCCGGAGGCATATCAATCAGCAGAAAATCCAATTCGCCCCAAAGGGTATCGTGAAGTAGTTGCTTCAATGCACTCGAAGCCATCGGTCCTCTCCAAATCAGAGCCTGGTCTGATGGCAGATAGAATCCGATTGAGTTGATTTTTATGCCGTTCTTTTCTGCAGGAACGATGCGCTCACGACCTTCAACTTCTTGTGTGTATGGACGATAATCTTCTATGCCGAACATTTTAGGCATTGATGGTCCGTAGATATCTGCATCAAGAATTCCGATTTTATAGCCTTTGCGATTGAGAGCGACTGCTAGGTTTGCAGTTACGGTAGATTTCCCTACTCCACCCTTTCCGCTGGCTACAGCGATGATTTTTCCTGCTGTGATCTCACTCGGAGTTTGGTTCTGTGGCTGAGCAACTTCAGGCTTGTTTACTTTGATTTGAAGTTTACCTTCGAGTTCAGGAAATTTGGTTAAAATCGTATTGATAACATTTCGTTCAATTGCCTTTGAGAAAGGATCTTTTGCTTTGCGGAAAGAGATTGTTACAATCAATTTATCTCCACTTTCTTCAAGTTCTACCATTCCTAAGGAAACGATGTCTTGTTTGAATTCCGGATGCTGTACAATTGACAGGGAATTTTTAATCTTATTGAGTTCCATAAAAACAAAATTATTTTGTTGCAAAGTTACAACTTTAACTCAAAAAGTTGTAACTTCGCGGAGATAAACATAAAAACTTAGGCATATGAAGAATTTTGTACAAACTTTTTTTGCATCATTGTTGGCCGTTGTTGTTGCTTCGGTATTTGTTGGATTTTTGAGTGTTGTGATTATGGCAGGAACAATAAGTACGATGAGTATTTCAACAACATCCAAACCTGTTGTGGTTAAGGATTCAACAGTTCTGGTTGTTGATATGAAGACGGTTTTTGAAGAGGGTGTCTACCAAAATCAATTCGGAAATGTGTCCCTTGAGATTGAAAGTTCACTGTTGAAGGTCAACAAGGTAAACTATCTGAAGGCATTGGATGTTATACGTTTCGCAGCTAAAGATAATAAAATTATCGCAATGCGACTGAATCCGAATGGTATGTCATTGAATATGGCTCAGATGGTTGAATTCAGAGAAGTTCTGGCTGAGTTTGCAAAAGAAAAACCAATATATGTTTATGCAGATACGTTCAATTCGCTAGGGGAGTATTACATTTCGTCTGTATCCGATTCTATAATGCTCAGCCGTTTGGGCAGTCTGCCTTGGTGGGGATTAGCTAGTGGTGGGATGTTTTACAAAGGTTTGTTCGACAAATTTGGTATAGATGCTGAAGTTTTCCGTTGTGGTAAATTCAAGAGTGCCGTCGAGCCATATACCGAAAAGAAAATGAGTGATGAAAACCGAAAACAAACCGAATTGATGTTGAATACAATTTGGGGATACATCTTAAATGATGTGGCAAAATCAAGAGGATTGGATTCGGCTAAGTTACAACAATTGGCATCAGATCTCGCAATTGCAACATCTAAAGATGTGGTTAATCACGGATTTGTTGATAGAATAGGGGGGCCTGAACAAGCTTCTGAAATGTTGTATAACCTTTATGGTGGCAATAAGAAAATGTTGAAAACAGTGTCATTGAAAAATTATATGTCGACATTTGTTCTTGCGAATAAAGGTAAAAAGTCTCAAAATGTAGGCAAAAACAAGGTGGTAGTTATTCAGGCTGAAGGTGCTATTATGCCGATTGCTGCTTCAAGTAAAAATATAACTCCGGGAGATATGCTCTCAAAATTGAAATCTGTTGAAAAAGATAGTACCATTAAAGCTGTGGTCATTCGAGTAAATAGTCCTGGAGGAAGTGCGTTGGATTCGGAAATTATATGTTCTCAGGTTGAAAAACTTCGCAAAGTAAAACCGGTAGTTATTTCGATGAGTGCTTATGCCGCATCTGGTGGGTATTACATTTCGGCACTTGCTGACAGAATTGTAGCCTCACCTTTGACTCTGACAGGTTCTATTGGTGTATTCTCGGTGGCAATTGATCCTACAAAAGCACTGAATAAACTCGGAATAACATTCGATGTCGTAAAGACAAATAAATCATCTGATATCGGATTCGGTTCGATGACTCCTGCTCATCGAAATTTTTTACAAAAATCTATTGACGAGGTGTATACACTATTCAAAGAACGTGTAGCTACGGGTCGAAATATGACTCTTGAACAGGTTGAATCTATTGCAAGTGGTCGTGTATGGACAGGTATTGAAGCAAAAAGGGTAGGACTGGTAGATGAACTCGGAGGGTTGCGCGAAGCGATCTTGATTGCTGCTAAACTTTCAGGAATTGAGAATAATTATACTTTGTCACTGTTGCCGAATAAAGATGACTCGATGGATAAAATGGTTAATATGCTGAAGAAATTTGTGAAAATCGATGCAAATATTCAGAGAAGTGTGCTGGACGAATATATCGAACGTGTGAAGGCTGTTATGAATATGTCGGGTAAGGTTATGGCACTATCTCCCGTAGTGTTTAATATTGAATAATAATTACTGAAAAGATGTTTATTGCACAGAAAAAACGTGCAGAGAATATTGCTGAATATATACTCTATCTCTGGCAGTTGGAGGATTTGTTGAGAGCCTTGCAATTCAGCCCGGAGGCTATATGGAATCAGTTGGTGGAACCACAGTCGGCTCTATTACCCGAGCAGAAACAGCAATTGTTTATGTGGTATATGGAGCTTGTTTCATTACTGAAAGAGGAGGGAAAGGTCGAATTTGGACATCTTCAACATACGCTGCACTTGATATCTGATATGCACGACTTGCATACCGAACTGTTGATCCAGCCCATAGGTAAAAAATACCGTGAGGTCTGGAGTAGGGTGGGAGGCGAATTACCTCGTCTGAAGGCTGTGTTTAAAAACTTGAATGTTACGGATATAGAGATCTGTTTCAGGGCTCTGTATGCAGTGATGCTTTACCGAATAAAAGGGGTGCAAGATGACCATAGTCAATATATCAACGATGTAATAACACTAATCTCACCACTCATTGCGATGTTGTCAGATTTCTACCTGAAAAACGAACGCGGTGAGGTTGATATATATCGTGAAGAATAGAAGTTAATGCAATGATTCTCAAGATATTATTTATAGTTTCGATCTTGCTTCAACTTGTGGCAGCCTTGGTTGCTATACGATTGATTCGGGCAACGAAATATAACGCTTCGTGGATTCTGATTTCGATCGCATTGACCATTATGACTCTCACTCGAATCGGCGATTTTGTCAGATTCATTATAGGAAAGGATTTTGCATTGTCGGTTGAGGTGATTGTCTGGCTAGGAATCTTGGTTTCGTTGTGTTTTACGATAGGGGTATTTATGATTCCAAAGGTGCTGAACTATATTTTTGATATGGAACGCCAAAAAAGAATATCATCAGAGAGAATCGTAAATATTGTGATTCAGACTGAGGAACGTGAACGTATGAGATTCTCGAAAGATATTCACGATGGCTTGGGACCGCTGTTGTCATCGGCCAAAATGTCGGTATCGGCACTTGCAAGTACTCAGATGACAGATGAACAGACCGAGATAATCAAAAATACGAATATGGTTATTGACGAGGCTGTTAAGTCGCTAAAATTGATTTCGAATAATCTTAGTCCTCACATTCTCAATAACTTCGGCATTGAACGTGCAGTCGAAAATTTTATTCGAAAATTTGAGCGTATTTGCGATTCAAAGATTACATTTGTGTCGAATCTCAAGCATATCAGATTGCAGAGTAATATCGAAATCATTCTCTATCGAATTATCTGCGAAATGATAAATAATACGATTAAACACTCCGGAGCAACTGAGGCATACATCGAATTGAAATTGAATGATACAGAATTGGAGTTAATTTATAAGGATAACGGGTGTGGATTTGATGTTGATGCTGTGACTCATAATAATTCTGGTATGGGACTCTCAAACATAATTTCGAGGGTCGAATCAATTAAGGGTGAGGTGGTAATTGAGAGTTCTGAAGCTCGCGGAACTGAATTTCTCGTTAAAATTCATAGTGTTAAATGGAACGAAGTACAGTAAATATCCTATTGGTTGATGATCATACATTGTTTCGCAATGGCTTGAAAACTCTGCTCAATGTAATCAGCGGATTTCGCGTTGTTGGTGAGGCTGCAGACGGAAACAAATTACTTGAATTAATTGATGATGTAAAGGTTGATGTGGTCTTGTTGGATATTAGTATGCCAGGAATGGATGGTATTGAGGCTGCACAAAAAGCTCTGGAAAAATATCCGGATTTAAAGATTATTACGCTCTCGATGTATGGTGAGGAGGACTATTATTTCAAGATGGTTTCGTTAGGAGTAAAAGGATTTCTACTGAAGAATTCGGATATAAATCAGGTGCGTGATGCTATTATTACGGTCGTAGAGGGTGGCTCATATTTCTCTCAGGAGTTATTGTTCAATTTGGTGAGCAATTTGAAATCAACCGTGCAGATCGAGTCCGATGAATCTGCCGATGAATTTGTGGATCATAGTGATGAAAATGAACCACTTTCGCAACGTGAATTGCAGATCTTATTGTTGATTTGTCAGGGATTGTCTAATGTCGAAATTGCAGATAAACTCTTCATTTCTAAGCGTACCGTTGATAAACATAGGGCCAATATCCTTGCTAAAACAAAGTGTAAAAATACGGCAAATCTTGTGGTCTATTCAATCAAAAATCAGTTGGTCGAAATTTAGTTAATTATCACAATATAAAACGAGCAACCTCTCTCGTGGTTGCTCGTTTATTGTCTTTAGGGTTAGACCTTCTTTAGTTCGATACGCATTGTTGTTCCGTGATTAATCTCCGATCTCAGTACGAAGATGCGTCCGTGGTGGTTATCGCGAATGATACGTTTACTCAACGATAGGCCCAATCCCCAGCCTCGGGTTTTAGTGGTATATCCCGGTTCGAATATTCGCTTAAATGAGGACTTTGGGATGCCCTTTCCGGTATCGGTTATATCTATATGGAGGTGACGGTCGTCCTGTAACATTGAGACCGTAATTTCGCCCTTTCCCTGTAATGCATCTATCGCATTCTTTATGACATTCTCAATTACCCACTCAAAAAGTGCGTCATTGATCATACATACAATCGGAAATTGAGGTTTATTGAAGTTTAATGCGACATTCTTTGGCATTCGCGTATTGAAATAGTTGATACAGTTTTCGACAATCGGGCAGACATCTTTTTCGCTAAGAGTTGTTGATGATCCGATTTTCGAAAAACGATCAATAACTTTGAGCAGTCGTATCAAGTCCATATTCATCTCGTCGGTTACCATTGGGTCTACTGGTTGAGTTTTGAGGTACTCGAGCCAGCCAAGCAGAGATGAGGTTGGAGTTCCAAGTTGGTGGGCTGTTTCTTTTGCCATACCGATCCAAACGCGATTTTGTTCGTCGCGTTTCGAAAACTTGAAGATAAAGTAGGTGAATAGCAGGAAGATAAGTATTACACCAATTTGAATATACGGGTAGTAGTAGATACTCTTGAGTATTGCCGATTCGTCGTAAAAGAGATAAAATGTATTTACGTAGCTCGGAATCTCAATGCGTGGATTTTTCGCCGACATCATTTCGAGTTGATTCATCAGTTTTTCTTTATTTTCAATGATGTCGCTCGGAATAAGATGATAGTTTATTACCGATAGATTTTGGTCGATGAGAATAAACGGAATCTTATTATTGGCGTGAATAATCAATTGAATCAGAGGGTCCTGATTATTGACATCTCCCAGTCGGCTCATTGCATACGACCAGAGGTGTACCTCGTTTTGCTCCTTCTCGCGTAGCTGGCGTGCAAGGTGGTTGGTAAATGTCAGAGATGATAAACCGATAATTAATCCGACAACTATTAAAACCATCTTGCCTCGATAGGTGAGTGTGATTTTATCTATTGTCCCTTGATGCGAGAACAGGTGTACGTGTTCTCGAATAAACTCTTTTGTTCGTTCTAACGAGTCTTCGATGTTCGCATTTATTGTTGATCGGTTCAGTTTCATCATTTGAGAAGGTTTGGATTGTCGCTATTTTCTCTCGGTATCTTTATTGAGCAATCGTTCTAATTCGGTGTTGTCGTTTAGGATACTGATAATCTGTTTCAATTCATTATCTGATGTCAGAGAATGGCGAATTACGCCTTGACGATATTGGTATCGGATTATAATGTCATTCTCAATCAGAGGCTGTATTTCTGATCTGAATGCAATGAGGTACTCTTTGTTCTCTGAACGCATCTCATTTTCGAGGGCCTTGAGTTGATTTTCAATTTTGTTGATATACTTTTCGCGAGTAGCTATATTGCGCAATATTTTGATTGCCCCCTCAGTTTCTGATTTTAGCTCGATTTTCTTATCTTTTGCGAAATCGACGAATTCCTGGTACTCAGAATCTGTTAAAGTGAATTTTTCGGGCATTTCTGAGCCTCGCAGCGGGTGTTCTTTGTAGTACTTCCGGGCAAAATCCTCGATAATGCCCTGACCGAATAGACTTATTGTGAATACACTATGGTACTGCGGTTCGATTTTAAGGTCTGGCATAATACCGCCTCCATCGTAGACTTTGCGTCCCTTGGCTGTTTTGAATTCCCTAATCAGCGAATCTGGAATATGTTCAATCTCGCCCTTATTGTTACGTTTGCTGTAGTTGATGGCTTGAATGCATCGTCCGCTTGGAATGTAGTATTTGGCAGTGGTGATTTTCAAATATGAACGATGTCCTACGTGACGTGTTGCTTGAACAAGGCCTTTGCCGAAACTACGTTGACCACAGATGACTGCACGGTCGTAATCTTGTAGTGCTCCAGCTACGATCTCAGACGATGAGGCTGAGTGGTGATTGATCATTACGGCCAACTTAATTGTTGTGTCAATGGGTTGATTCTCAGTGTAATAACCATGCTCTGATGATTTGAGTTTACCTTTAGTAGATACTACTTTTGTGTTGTGTGGAACAAACAATCCAACGATGTTTACTGCTTCGGAAATTAGTCCTCCGCCGTTGTTTCTGAAATCGAGAATCAACGATGTGATTTTGTATTCGTTTTTCAGTTTTGTCAGTGCTGTGGCGATTTCGTTTGCTGCACCTTCGGCAAAGGTTCTCAGTGCTATATACCCTGTACCTGGGGCAACAATTCCACTGTATGATACGCTTGGAAGTGATATTTGTTCACGTTTGATTGTCAGAGTTTTACGTGTACTGTCCACAGATTCGACCTCAATCTTAATCGTAGTTTCAGGATCACCTTTCAGCATTGAGCTGATTTTTTCTGAAGTAAAACCTTTAGTTGACACTCCGTCAATGGAGATAATTTTATCGTCGATTTTGAGTCCTGCTTTGTCTGCGGGAGAACCTTGATATGGCTCGGCAATTATCACATAATCGGCTCCTTTGATTTGACTGATTATTGCTCCGATGCCGCCATATTTACCGGTAGTAATTATCTCGAATTCCTGCATATCTTTTTCGGAAAAGTATTCGGTATAGGGATCGAGGTGTTTTGACATTCCCCAAGCTGCAGCTTCGACGAGACTATCAGGATTAATAGGATCGACATAAAACATATTGACCTCTTTGAAGATGTTGAACAGAATTTCGAGATTCTTTGTAATCTTCAAATCGGGATTGTTGTTCGCCGAGATTCCTACTACAATTGCCGCAGATGCGATGCAAATAAGAAATATTTTTAACCTTTTCATTTTAATTCCTCGATTGTTATTATGCAGTCAGACAGATATTTACTATTGCCGTAATTTATCGTAACTCGATTTACTATTGTTTATTTTGAATATAAGTCTGTATTCTGAAAATGAGAATAACGACCTCTTTTCTTGGGCCTGAAATTTCAGTAGTTTCTTCGTTTGTAGTGTTAATTTCGATTTGATCTTCGAAAAGCCATCTGAGTTTTTTGCCGAGAGTTTCGCCTCTGAAAATCATTGAATTTTCACTTTCTTCAACGAGTTTGTAATTGTTTAGTGACAGCACTCTGATAACATCTTCGCGGTGATATACTGCGTTCAGATTGATAGTTCGTTTCGAGTATCCGAAAATTGGATAGATTGCTGAGAGTCCTGCCAGCAGCAGAATCATTTGATTCCATTGTTGCGATGTAAACAATTCTTTGTATGTTTTTACATCTGTTGCATCTAATGCCATCATAATACTTATGATTACTGTGGCTAGTATTGCGTAGAATAAGAATTGTTTTATAGCTCTTGTGATGTAAAGTTTCATATTGTGAAGGTTTTTAATCAATTGATTTGGTTATTTTCATAGCACAGAAATTAGGCCCGCACATAGCACAGAAATCTGCTCCTGAATCTTTGATCATTTCCACGTGGAACATTTTTGCGCGTTCAGGGTCGAATGACAGGTTGAATTGGTCTTTCCATCTAAAGTCGTACCGAGCCTGGCTCATTGCGAGGTCGCGTGCGATTGCGGCAGGGTGTCCTTTGGCGATATCTGCGGCGTGGGCAGCAATCTTGAATGTCACTACGCCTTCTCTCACGTCGTCGCGATTGGGAAGTGCTAAGTGTTCTTTGGTTGTAACGTAACACAGCATTGCAGTTCCAAACCAGCCAATCATAGCACCACCGATTGCGGCAGTGATGTGGTCGTATCCTGCACCACAATCTGTTACGAGTGGCCCGAGGGTATAGAATGGCGCATTGTTACACAATTTTTGCTGCAGTTCCATATTTTCTTTGATTTTGTTCATTGGAACGTGTCCCGGACCTTCGATAATTACTTGAACATCAAGTGCTTGTGCACGTGCTGCTAGTATGCCTAATGTTTCAAGTTCTCCGAATTGAGCTTGGTCGTTTGCGTCGTCAATACATCCAGGTCTTAGTCCATCGCCCAATGATATAGCAACGTCGTATTGTTTTAAGATATTGCAAATTTCGTCGAAATTTTCATAGGTAAAATTTTCCATATTTCGAGCAGACATCCACTTTGCGAGTATTGAGCCTCCTCTTGAAACGATTCCTGTTGTGCGTTTTTTTGCGAGTTCGATGTGCTTTTTGAGGATTCCTGCGTGAATTGTGAAGTAATCAACGCCTTGTTCGCATTGTTCAATTAGTGTTTCGCGGAAGATTTCCCAGGTAAGATCTTCGACATTCCCATTGACTTTTTCGAGAGCTTGATAGATTGGTACAGTCCCGATTGGGGTAGGGCAGTTTCTGATGATAGCCTCTCTTGTTTCGTGGATATTTGCTCCGGTTGAAAGGTCCATAATTGTGTCTGCTCCCCATTTAGCAGACCACATTGCTTTTTCAACCTCCTCTGAAATGCTTGATCCGAGGGCGCTGTTGCCAATGTTTGCATTAATTTTCACTAAGAAATTGCGACCAATGATCATAGGTTCTGCTTCAGGATGCATTCTATTAGCTGGAAGTGTAGCTCGTCCTGCTGCGATTTCTTCACGAACAAATTCTGGTGTTATTGTATTTTCGATTCCTTGGCTTTCGCGAATTGCAACATATTCCATTTGTGGAGTAATGATTCCATTTTTTGCGTACCACAGTTGTGTGTGGAATTCTTTGTTTTTTTTACGCCATTCGCATTTGACTTTTGGTAATCCCTGTTTTATGTCGTGTTTAAAATCGGCATCTCCATAAGGGCCTAGTGTGTCGTATGTTATGAATTTTTGGCCATTTTGAAGTTGAATTTCCTTCATCCCGACACTAACATCGTGAATTTTCCCCTTAATATAAATTCTTTTTGTTTGCTCCTGGTGAAATATATTTTTTGTCTTCTGTTTCATATCCTTGTGTTCCACGTGGAAACTTTTAAGTGTTTTTATGTTTGTTATCTTCCAAAATAGACCAATAAAACATTGATATCAGCGGGGGAAACACCTGGTATTCGGGACGCTTGTCCGATTGTTGCTGGTTGAATTTTGCTTAATTTTTGTCGAGCTTCGATGGATAGCGAGTGTAGTGCATTGAAGTCGAAATTATCTTTTATTCGTGTATTTTCGAGTCGATGCATCTTCTCGGCAGCACTTTTTTCACGGTCTATATATCCTCCGTATTTGATAAGTATTTCAACTTCTTCTATTGTTTCGCTGTCAGGCTCAGAGATCGCTTCGGCAAGTTCGGGAATGACTTGACTTAATCCATTGATTGATATCTCATTGCGAAGTATTAAGTCGTATAATTTTCGTTTCTGAGTCAGGATTGGGGAGTTTTGTTGGATTAAGAAATCCTTTACGATTTCAGGCGTAACACTAAAGTTTTTAATAAACTTCAGTATCCGATTTATGTCAGATTCTTTTTGCTTAATAGCTTCAAACCGCTGGCTATCAGCGAGTCCAATCTCGTAGCCCAGTGGTGTCAATCGCAAATCGGCATTATCTCCTCTTAGTAGGATACGATATTCTGCACGACTTGTAAACATACGATAGGGCTCATCAACGCCTTTTGTTACGAGGTCGTCTATAAGCACTCCGATGTATGCTTGATCGCGTTGTAAAACTATCTCTGAGAGTGAGTTAAGTTTGCGGTGGGCATTAATTCCTGCCATAAGTCCCTGAGCAGCAGCTTCTTCATAGCCGGTTGTGCCATTAATTTGTCCTGCGAAATAGAGCCCATTAACAGCCTTTGTTTCCATTGTATGTCGCAGACAGGTTGGCGGAAAGTAGTCATACTCAATAGCATAGCCCGGTCTGAATATATGAACATTCTCAAAACCTTCGATTTTTTGAAGTGCCTCAATTTGCACCTCGAGTGGCAGTGATGATGAGAAACCGTTTAGGTAATATTCCTTCTCTTCGAGAGATTCGGGTTCAAGGAAGAGCTGGTGTTGATCTTTATCTGCAAACGTGTTGAGTTTATCCTCGATACTTGGACAATATCTTGGACCAATTCCCTTGATAGTTCCATTGAATAATGGTGAATCGCTGAACCCTTTTCTCAGTTCATCGTGTACTTCTGACGAGGTGTAAACAAGATAGCAGGGACATTTATTTTCAATAGGTGAAGTCTGCTTTGAAAAAGAAAATTTTGATGATACGTCGTCTCCCTCTTGAGGAGTCAGAATCGAAAAGTTTATGGTGCGTCCATCTATTCTGACGGGAGTTCCCGTTTTCATACGGCCTGCTTCAAATCCGAGTTCTACGAGTTGTTGAGTGATTCCCGTAGAGGCCTGGTCACCGGCACGTCCTCCTGATGCTTGACAACGCCCTACGTGCATTATTCCGTCCATAAAGGTTCCTGTGGTCAGAATGACTGCATTGGCTTTGAAATGGACTCCTAATTGTGTGTAGACACCTTTAATGTGGTTATTCTCTATGTCGAGTTTTGAGACAGTGTCTTGCCATAAATAAAGATTATCTGTATTCTCTAGAGTCGTTTTCCATAACTCAGTGAATTTATATTTGTCACATTGAGCTCTGGGGCTCCACATAGCCGGACCCTTCGAACGGTTCAACATTCTGAATTGTATGGCAGATTTGTCGGTTATGATACCCATCTGTCCACCCAAAGCATCAATCTCCCTTACGATTTGTCCTTTTGCAACACCACCGATGGCCGGATTGCACGACATATGTGCAACTTTGGTCATATCCATCGTGATGAGCAATACTTGTGAACCCATTTTGGCTGCAGCAACTGCCGCTTCACAACCGGCGTGTCCTGCACCTACAACAATTATATCGTATTTGAATTTCATTTAATAACGTTCAAGCCAATAAGTTTCCTGTGATCTCATAATCTGAGCCTCTTCGTTGGATTTATCTTTGAATCCGATGAGGTGCAATACTCCGTGGATAACTACTCGATGCAGTTCTTCGTAGAAGCTTACTCCAAATTTCTCGGCATTGGATTTTACCATATCAATACTGATAAACAGATCTCCCGAAATAATATCCTCTTCACAGTAGTCGAACGTGATTATATCGGTAAAATAATCGTGATTGAGATACTCTCGATTGATATTTATGAGATAATCATCTGAACAGAAGATAATTGAAATGGCTCCTGTTTTTTTGTCAGCTTCAGTGATGGCACGATTTATCCAGTTGCGTGTATTAATTTTCCCTTTGTAGGTAAATGTGCAATCCTCTGTATAAAAATCTATTTTACTCATAATCGTGCTTTAGTGTTTATCTGCGGAACCACAACGAGGGATTGAGTGTCGTTGCTGGAGTTGACTTTTCGGGTGTTTCCATCCACAATTCGAAGTGTAGTTCAGCATCGTTTTCGGTGTTCAGTGTTCCGATTATGGTTCCTCCCGAAACCTTTTCACCTTGTTTTACATTTATGGTTTGCAGATTTGTATAAGTTGTCAGATATTTTCCGTGTCGGATGAGTACAGTATAGTTAAATCCCTTATTGTGAATAACGTGCACAACTTCGCCTTCGAACACTGCACGAACTTTACTACCTGGTTCGGCTGCGATGTTGACACCCGTATTGTCAATAGTTAATCCTTTCTGTGTTGGGTGCTCGTGCAATCCATATCGGTCGACTATCACACCACCTTCGATCGGATAGGGAAGTTTGCCTTTATTCTGGTCGAATCGGCCTGTAAGTGCATAAAATTCTGCTGAACGGGCACTCTTCTGACCTTTTCGGGCTTCGTTTGCGACAAGACGTTCGATTGAGCGGTATAACTCTTCAATCTTCTTTTGTTCTTGTCTGATTTTATTGTTGAGACGTTTTTCGGTAGATTTCAGTTCTGCAACGATTTTCTTTTTTTTAGCCTCGTCTGCCGATAACGATTTCAACTCTTTATTACGTTGTGTTTTGAGTTTATCCAATTTTTGTTTTTCTACATTCAGCGAGTCAATATCAGAATTGAGTTTTACGGTCACCGAATCGATTTCGGCTGCCTTAATCTCTCGCATCTGGGTATATTGTTTGACATAATAGATACGCCTGAATACGTCATTGAAATCTTTTGCTGCGAACAGAAAAGTTATATAATCATTTAACTTATAGTGCTTATATGTAGTGTAGAGCATTTCGGCATACTCATCTTTCAGACCGGATAACTCCTTTTCGAGAGAGGTTATTGACTGAGATTTGTTCTTTACATTTTTATTTATTTTTGAGCTCTGTCGGTTCAGATTATTGATAATCGATTTACGTTGGGAGATATTATTTCTGACGAGTTTAAGTTGTTTTTCGCTACTCGCAGTCTTTGACGTTGTTGATTTGAGTAATCGGTTGGTTGCTTCGATTTCCTCTTCTGCTCGACGAATCTCCTCATTCAGCGACTCGATGGTCTGTGAGTAGAGTGAGGGAGTCATCAGTAAACAAAATATTATGAAAAGGAGTTTTTTCATTAATCAAGTTTTTTTATTCGTGGTTCGATGTCTTTGATATTGGCACCGGCTTCGAGGGCCTTTCTCCAATATATTCTCGCCAAGTATTTTTGATTCGATTCGAACAGAACGTCTCCATAGTGCATCAGCAAGACATAGCTGTTGGTTGTATCGAGAGATATAGCTCGTCGCATTATATTGAGAGCTTTCTCCACTTGTCCCGATTTGAACAATACCCAGGCGTATGTATCGAGATAGATTGGATTGGATATCTCACGAGTCATCATTCGTTCGGCGAGTTGCAGTGCTTTGTTCAGCTGGGTAGAATCTTCACTCAGCAGATAACTATAATTGTTAAGTACCGCAATATTCATCGAGTCTATTGCTAAAGCTTTTTCGTAGTATTTGTAGACCTCTTTTTTGCTTATATTTTCAATTTCGTTTGTTATGTCGCCCATCATACAATAAATCGAACATCGGGTTGAATCATCTTTCGCAATCTTTAAGATTTTCTTCCACTCTTTCAGTGCTTTATCTTTCTGGTTAATAGTGTAGTAATAAGATGCTTTATTCGATGCAATATCAACATTCTTAGGGAATTGTTTGATGGCACGATCAATATAAACCAATGCCGAGTCGGGTCGTTTCATATACAATTCTCCTTGAATGACATACTCATAGGGCGAAATTAGTTCGGGGTTTTGGGCAATCCACTCTTTTTGGTATTGTATTGCCTGTTCGGTTTTGCCACTTGCAATAAGATGGGTTGTATAGGTCATTTTGACAGCACTGTCTTCGGGGTGAGTCCTAAGCAGCGTATTGACAAGATGGTCGACCTGAAAGAAGTGATTTTGGTAGAACGCTGGTGAATGGATATAATTATTGAAAAATTTGATTTTATTCTTTGCAGGTAACTCTTTCAGCTCGAATAGTTTCTGTGTTGTTTCCAAAAAATTGTGGTAGTTGCGTCTTGATGCATAGAAGTTACACAGAGCAGAGAGTACCTCAATATTTTGAGGTTCAATTTCGAGTGCCGAGTTAAAGGTTTTGATTGCAGCCGAATCACTCTGCGGAGAGTTTTTCATCGAATATGCCTTACCGAGGAATATCAGATTTTCAATGTTGTTTGGTGATGTTTCGGCCAACTGTTCAGCCTCTTTGATTGCCTTATCATAGAGTTGCATCTTGAACAGAAGTTCTCGTTTAAAGTGCAGTATACTCTCTTTGGCTCCGAATTTATTCTGAGCCTCGGTCAGTTCGTTCAGAGCTGCATAGGTCAATCCTTTGTGGTTGTATATGGCAGCAATGTACGAGTAGATGTTAAGATTATTCGGAGCAAGTTTTTTTGCTTTAAGCAAGGTCTCAAGAGCCTTATCTGCGTCGTTGGTTTTCAGCAGAATGTCGCAGAGCAGGTAGATTGCCTGAATGTTTGTAGAATCGGCATCGACTGCTTTTCTGGCATATTGTTCGGCAAGTTGCAGAGAGTCGGGATACAACTCACCCATTTTCATCCACAATAGTGAATTGTCAAACCCATTCTGCAGTGCGGATTCGAAATGCGATCTGATAACGTCGCGATCTGAATCTTTTAGCAACATTGCCCTCAAACCTGTGTAGAAATGATCTCGTGCAACAAGTTCATCAGGTAGTGGTGTTACGTTGATTTTTGTTATTTCGTTTTTTGAAGAATCTGTTTTCGGATTTAACACAAGTCGATTTGTGCCGCAACCGATTAATACCATTGCGACACATAAAATCGAACTATATACAATTCCTCGCATTCTCATATTCACTTGCGAATTTTGTTCCAAAAATCTGATTCGCTGCCAATATTCGAGAATAACAACGTTACAGAGCAGCCTCAAATTGTTCTAGGAATCTCAAATCGTTTTCGAAATAAAGTCGGAGGTCTTTAACTCCGTATTTCAGCATAGCGATACGTTCAACACCCATACCGAATGCAAATCCTGTATATTTTTTGCTATCAATTCCACACGCTTCGAGTACGTTTGGATCGGTCATTCCTGCACCCATAATTTCGAGCCAACCGGTCTGTTTACATACAGGACAACCCTTTCCGCCACACAAGTTGCAAGAGACGTCCACTTCGGCACTCGGCTCGGTAAATGGGAAATAGGACGGACGCAGACGAATCTGGGTTTGTTCTCCAAACATCTCTTTTGCAAAGTATAGAATTGCTTGTTTAAGATCTGCGAATGAAACATTTTCATCAATGTACAATCCTTCAACCTGGTGGAAAATACAGTGAGCACGGTAAGAAATTGCTTCATTTCTGAATACGCGTCCTGGGCAAATTACTCGGATTGGTGGTTTTTGACGTTCCATTGTACGTACTTCGAGTGACGAAGTGTGTGTACGCAGCAAAATATCCGGATTCTTTTCGATGAAGAATGTGTCTTGCATATCACGAGCAGGGTGTTCCGGTGGGAAGTTCAAGGCTGAGAAGACGTGAAAATCGTCTTCGATTTCAGGACCGTCAGTTAGTGTGAAACCAATTCTTTTAAAGATGTCAAAGATTTCGTTTTTAACCAGTGAGATTGGGTGGCGAGAACCGATTCCGTCAGCAGATGCAGGGCGGGTCATATCGGTACGTTCGCATTCGATCTCCTGAGATTCGAAGTCTGTTTTGAGTTGGTTGATAGTGTCTTGAGCAAAATTTTTGAGTTCGTTCATTTTCTTACCGAGTTCACGTTTCATTTCCGGAGCTACGGTTTTAAACTCTTCGAATAATTCTGTCAATTCACCTTTACGGCCAAGAATTCTTACTCTGAATTCTTCGATATCAGCTTGAGTTTTGGGTCTAAATTCAGCGATATTTTGGCGTATTTTTTCAATTTTATTAATCATTGTTCCCTTATTTATATCGTGTGAAAGAGTTTTAACCTACAAATGTCGTGTATTTTTTCCAAAAAACAAAAATTTTCATTATTATTGCACGATATTCTGCACGTTTGACGGATTATGAAAAGGGTTTTTCACATAGCATTAGGCACTGTCTCGACGATTGTGCTGACGGTAGTTGTCATACCGTTGGTATTGTCAATAATGTTGAGCAATGTTCGAGTGCAGAATTGGGCCGTTGATTACGTGTCGAACAAGATCAGCAATAAAATCGGAACTCGGTTTTTGGTCGATCACATTGCCATACGATTGTTCAATCAGGTAGAACTGAATGGTGTCTATGTGGAGGATTATAACAAAGACACATTGTTGTATGTGGGCACTCTCGGAGTTGGGTTGCGAGGGTATGATTTTGTGAATAATCGTTTAATGCTAAGTAATGTCAAACTCGAAAAGACTAATTTATTTCTGCAGCAGGACTCAAATCGAAAAATGAATCTGTCTGCGATTCTTGATAATTTCCGTTCGGATAAACCAAAAACTCCATCTGAAAAGCCATTTGCTCTTTCAGCTACTGTACTGAACATCAGTGATGTGCATTTTAAAATGAGACGACATTACATTCGTCCTAAACCTTCGGGGGTAAACTTTACAGACATTGACGTGTCAAAATTTTCGTTCAATGCTCAGAATATCGAATTGATAGGTGATAGCGTAAGGCTGTCGTTGGATAGTATGTCATTCCGTGAGAAGAGTGGTTTTGTGATGCACGTTTTTCGCAGTAGTCAGATGGTTGTGTCGTCGACAGGAATGAGATTCGGGCAATTGCACTTCAAAGCAAATACTTCCCACCTCAATTCTAAGCAATTTAATATGTTTTATGATTCGTGGCGGGCATTTAACGAATTTACATCGAAAGTCTCTTTCGATGCAGATTTGTTTGATACAGATGTCGATTTTGCGACGATTGCCTGTTTTGCACCGAGTGTAGCACGTTTCACAACGGGCTTTGCCATTGAGGGTAATGTTGAGGGACCGGTTAGGTATCTCAGAGGAAAACTAAATCGCGCAGTGTCGGAGAATACTAAATTAGATGTTCGATTCTCAATGAAGGGATTGCCGAGTGCATCGAAGACCGATTTTATGTTTGATGTCGGTAGACTTGAAACTACTCCATCAGAAGTAGAACGCCTATATAACGTATTCACAGGAAAAAATCTGAATAAGGTTTCGTCGAAACTTGCGACTCTGGGAGAAATCGTTTTTTCAGGATACTTTGAGGGATTCTTCTCAGATTTCAAAGTCAACGGAAATGTTGATACCCGATTGGGAAGTGTGGTTTTCGGTGGCAATATCAAACCTGATTCGATGTACCGTAAAAACGTCAACGGATTTGTAGATGTAGATAATTTCAATATCGGGCAGTTTTTAGGAGTCGAAATACTCAAAGACGTGACACTGAAGACAAAGGCTCAGGGGTATTGGAGTAATGATGATTATAGATTCTATGCTCAGTCTGATATTGATAATCTGGATTTCAACGACTACAACTATAAGGATATCGAAGTAAAGGGATTCTTCTCGAAAGGAGTATTTGATGGTTTTGTGGGAAGTTCAGACCCGAATTGCAGTTTTAATCTGAATGGGAAATTTGATTTCAGAGAATTGCAACCACGATATGATTTCGATTTAAAACTATTCAACGCCAACCTGAAAAAGTTGAATGTCAATAAACGCGATTCGGTTTCGATGTTGAGAGGAAACCTTGTGGCTGCGGCATCAGGTTCGGAGATGGACGATGTTAACGGTTCAGCGAGAATTTACAATATGGTCTATGTCAATCATTTGGATACGGTGCGAATCGGAGAGGTACACCTTCGAGCTGAAAATAGTCAACAGAGCAAATCTATACAGTTGAATTCTGATTTTGCTGATGTGGGACTGAACGGAAGATTGAGTTACAACAAGATGTTCGATTATCTGAATAACACGCTGCTGAAATATATTCCGTTATTGTCAGACCGCCGAACTATTGCCGATACGGTGAGAACTCAACAGATTGTGAATAATCCCCAATTGGCCTACTATATGCTGAATGTCAATGTGAAGAAGGCTAATAATGTGGCAGGAATCTTTGTGCCGGGACTTGAACTTGCCGAGGGTACGCAGTTGTTGTTTACTTTTAATCCCGAAATTGATAAATTTTATTTAAATGTCGATTCGAAGTTTATCCAAAAAGAGAATCTTTATCTCGAAAATATAGGATTGGCTTGTCACAACGATTCCGACTCGATAACCCTGTATGTCAAGGCTGATGACATAATGGTAGAGGGAATTGAGATGCCCGAATTCAAATTGATGGGTGGTGTGAGAAATAACCTGCTCAGGTTGTCTCTTGGTTTTAAAGACACAATGTATAGGGCATCGGCCAGGGTAAATACGACAGCTCTGTTCGGTCGTGATTCGTTGGACAGACCAAAATTGACTGTCAATTTCGAACAATCGATGTTTGCTCTCGAAGACGATACGTGGTTGATATCGTCCGGCCCGATTGACTTAAAATATGATGGAATCGAAATTTCGGAATTCCTTGTAAATAACCGAAATCAAAAATTGAAAATATATGGTGAATATTCGAGATTCGATAAAGGTACTGTAAGTTGCGATCTCGATGGATTCAGTGTTAGTCCATTCTCTCGATTTGTTACTCGTTTGGGGTATCGTTTCGACGGACTGCTTGACGGTAAGTTTTTGATTCATACAAATTCACAGAGAAAATATTTCTATTCGGATATAAACATCAGTTCGTTCCGTGTGAATGATATCGCCTTTAAAAACAGCCGCTTCCGTAGTTACTGGGACGAAAATGCAAACCGAATCTCGGTGTCATTGATTAACGATGATAAACAAAAATTGATTTCAGGCGGATATAATCCTCAGGGCAAGATTTATGATTTGAAGTTTGATTTCCCGAAGGTCAATTTTGCATTGTTACAACCGATACTAGATGGGGTGCTGGATAATATTCGTGGTGAGGGAGATGCACAACTGCAACTCAAAGGTGCAGGAAACAAACCGCGTCTAGAGGGATTTGTGAATGTTCCGAAGTTTGATGCAAAGGTTGATTTTACGAAAGTAAACTATACAGCCAGCGGGCAGATGATTTTTGATGAGTCGGGATTCTATATGAAAAATGGTGCCGTAAGTGACGGAGCCAATGGAACTGCCGTGCTGGATTTGATTTTCAAACACGACTATTTTAAGAAGTTGACCTACGAAATTAAGGTATTGCCGACCCGAATGCTTGCTCTGAATACGACAAGCGAGGATAATAGTCTGTTTTATGGTAAGATATATGCATCTGGAGCAGTCGGTATAAATGGCCGTTCCGGACAGGTGACAATGGATATAGCTGCCACGACGGAGAATAATTCCGAATTCTATATGCCGTTAAGTGACAGGGTTGAGACTGCATCGACAAGCGATTTCGTAATCTGGAGAAGGAAAAGAAATTCGACAACAGATGATGATAATTCGTTGGCCCGCAGACGTATGATGACCCGTCGTAGAAATGAATCCAGATCGACATCATCTAATCTGGATATCAATATGGCAATAAATGTCAGACCGAACACTCAGGTGCAGTTGCTCATCGACCCTAAGGTAGGAGATATCATTAAGGGGCGAGGCGAAGGACAATTGAACCTGACAATCAATCCCAAGAATAACGTGTTCAATATGATAGGTGACTACCGTATTACCGAGGGAAGCTACCTGTTCACCCTGAGAAACATCGTTAACCGAATGTTCAAAATAGATGATGGTAGTACAATTCAATGGACAGGAGACCCAATTGATGCATTGCTGGATATTAAGGCTGTGTATAGTGTCAAGACATCAATTGCGCCATTAGTTGTTGGGAATAATTCATCAGATTTTGACAGAAAAATTCCTGTCGATTGTATCATTAGTCTGACAGACAGATTGTCACAACCGACCATTACGTTTGACGTAGTGGCTCCGAATGCCGACACCGAGACACAAAGTATTGTGCAGTATAATCTCAATACACAGGAGATGAAAGCTACTCAGTTTATGTGGTTGTTGCTCAAGGGTAGTTTCTATACGGATAATAATTCAAGTTCGACCAATATCGGTGCAGCAACTACTGCGGCTACGGGATTTGAATTTTTGTCTAACCAATTGAGTAACTGGATTTCGAATGATAAGTATAATTTTGGAATCAAATATCACCCGAAAGATGATACAAAAAATACAACAAGTGAAATCGATATCGCATTTTCGACCAACATATTTGACGATCGACTGCAACTTGACATCGAGGGTAATTATGAATTGGAAGACAACAGATCAATGATGAATAATAATTCTAACAACTTGACAGGTAACTTCTTCCTAACGTGGTTGTTGGATCGTAGCGGTAAGTTACGGGCAAGAATATTTACCCGATCCGTAGACCGATTCGATGAGTCACAGGGGTTGCAGGAGAGTGGTGTAGGATTCTATTACCAAGATGACTTTGACAAGTTCCGCGATTTATTTGGTAAGAAACGTCGTCAGCGTGAACAAAAACGTGCAAAAGAGGTTGCAGATTCGATTAAAAATAATAGTACTAAATAAAAAATCCTGCCCAAACGGAGCAGGATTTTTTTTGTATGTTTTCTTGTAGAGAGTTTAGATTAACCGGCTACGCTACATTCAATTCCGAGAGCTTCAACCCGATGGGCAATCTGTTTCAAATCTTCAACAGAAACCTTATGCAAATCATCTGCCGGAGTGTCTCGATCGATTGTATATATCATAACTTTCTGAGGTGCAATAACTTTTACTAGATCGAGCCACGCTGCAACTTCAGTTTCGGTCGTATTATCAACAACGTTGCCGTCGTAGGTGCCTCGCAGAAACATTGTCTGTAGAATCATTTTGCCCTTGAACTCTTTCATCATTTCAACGGTGCGGGCTACGGAATATCCATTAAATGGCTGATTGATAAGTTGAACTGTCTTGTCGAATGCAGAGTCGAGTTTCAGAATGTTGTCGTCAACTTTCAGTAGTGCTTCACGAATTTTTGGACGATCAATCATTGTAGCATTGCTCAGAACTGCAATCTTTGCCTCAGGAAAGTACTTGTCTCGGACCTGACAAGTTGCCGTAATAATTTCTGGGAAATCAGGGTGTGTCGTAGGTTCACCATTGCCCGCAAAGGTCATTACATCGAGGTGTTCACCAGCAGAGTGCATCTGTTGCAATTTCTCGCACAATTGACTAATAACTTCATCTTTGGGATTGAAAGATTTTTTCCCGTTACCCTTCCAGCCGCATTCACAATAGATACACTCAAAATTACATAATTTCTGGTCCAGACTCAGTAGGTTGATTCCCAATGATATACCGAGTCTTCGGCTACGGATTGGTCCGAAAATGACATTTTCAAAAAGTGCTGTTGCCATATCTTTAATTTTTTTATTCTACATACAAAACAAGTCCTTTAAGGTATTCGCCCTCAGGGTGATAGATATTAATAGGGTGGTCTTCGGGCTGAGTCAATTGGTGCAGTATTCGGACATTTCTGCGAGCAATTGCTGCAGCCGAGAACACTGCATTGCGGAACTGCTCGCGATTGACAGCCTGTGAACAACTGAACGTGAAGAGTATTCCTCCCTCTGCGATACGGGATATTGCTCTGGCATTGAGCCTTTTGTAGCCCTGTAATGCATTGCCAAGTGCCTTTTGATGTTTAGCAAATGCAGGTGGATCGAGAATAATCAGATCATATGTCTGGGTATCTTTCTTGAAAAAGTCAAAGACATCTGAGGCTACGGCTCGGTGAGCTGCTGCCGTTCCGAAGTTCAACTCGACATTTTTCGCAGCAAGTTCTACGGCTCTCTCTGAACTGTCAACTGATGTGACCGAATTGGCTCCTCCAGCCAAGCCATAGACCGAAAAACCTCCTGTATAACAAAACGTATTCAATACATTGCGTCCTTTGCTGTAGTGTCTTACTAATTGGCGATTGTTACGTTGGTCGAGAAAAAATCCCGTCTTTTGACCTGTCTCCCAATCAATGGCAAATTTATTGCCGTTTTCGAGAACAATGCCTTCAGAGTGGCTGCCATATAGATACCCGTCAATTGCATTGAGTCCTGCCTTAAATGGAACAGTAGCACTGCTTTTATCGTAAATCGAAATCAGACGATCTTCGTAAATAACCTTCAGGGCTTCGGCAATAATCTGACGACTGAGGTACATTCCTACTGTATGTGCCTGAATTACTGCCGTCGAACCATATATGTCAACGATTAGGCCGGGTAGCAAATCACCTTCACCGTGTACGAGTCTGTAGCACGTGGTTTGCGGATTGTTGGTCAATTCCAAAGCCTTACGCATCATATATGCGTTTTCTAATCTGAGTCCCCACCAATTGAAATCTATAGGTTCATCTTCGAAGGTCAGGATACGTACCGTGATGGAGCCAATCTGGTAGTGTCCTCGAGCTCGAAAATTTCCCTCTGAGTCGTATACTGCAACAATATCTCCTTCATTCGGATTACCATCAATGCGGGCAATTGCACCCGAAAATATCCACGGATGGAATCTGTCCAACGAACTCTCTTTTCCTCGTTTAAGTATAATTTTGGTTTCCATTTCTCAGATTATAATTTATTTGCAGTCAGTTTTAAATATATCTCACGGCATATCCACGCATCGGTTGCTGCATAGATCTGTTGTGATTGGGTTAGGGTTTTGGCCTCCCAATTGGTCAGTCGCTGGGCTTTGGATATTCTGACACCAAGAATTATTGCTGCCATTTTTTTCACGCTGAGTTCTTTGATGCCAAACTTACTCACGATACTCTGAAGGTCAACAAAGCCCGAAGGTGTGAATCGTTGGCGTTGACACATCAATCGGATATCATCGCGAATGGCAGCTCCGACCTTGGTAATTGAGCTATCTTCGAGAATGCTGATTATCTCGGCCGAAAGACGAGTTTGATTTAGTCGTATCAGATAGCAGCGATCTGTTCCAGAGAGTTGCAGCAACGAGACCTTATTGCTAATGCCCTTGCGAAATGATGGTCGGGTTTCGGTGTCGTAGCCAATGACATCAAACGTACGCAGATAATTTGCTGCAGAGAGCATATCTTCTTGATTATTAATCACAACAATCTCGCCATCGAATGTCCCGATGGGTAATTGCAGTAATTCTTCATTATCGATGCTCTCTTTAAACATTGCATTAGGTTTGTTGCAAAAATACTACATTTCACTTGAATTTCCTTAGTTTATCAGAAATTCATATCAACGGAAAATGATATTTCTACTTTTTTTGTTTGGTTCGGAATATTCAAACTCAGTCGTGCTGTGCTTGTTGTGGCACGAGAGAGAGGATTGAAATCGAAATACAAATCTCCACCTATGCTCGATGTGGATTGCCATTTTTGGTTTGCTGAGCCGAATTCAGTGTAGCGGGATTCGTTGTAGTATAGGTTCAGACGGATTCGTTTGATATAAACTACGCCGGGAATTCCTCCATCTGGATAGCACAAAGGGAATTGATAATCAGCTGAATAACTCTGTAGTTTTTTAGTGGCAAAGTTGTATGTTGCACCGCGTGGGAAGAGTATCTTATTCGAAAATCCGAATCGTGCATCACTTTGTTGCTGAATGGCTCCGCTTAATTTAAGTGAGTGGTGACGGACTATACCAGGAATGTAGGTCTGTGCATAGATAGATTTAATTTTACCGAAATCGTTCGAATCAAGTGCTCGGAGATAATCTAACCGCAATCCGTAACCCCATCGTGGCAAAAATTCGCGATAGGACATAACTTGATTGTTATTATATTGCAGTGAAAATCGAGCTTTATGATTTTGTCTTTCGCAAATAAACGAATCTTCTTTTTTGAATACGATTTTAGAGTTGTCAAATAAGTAATCGATTCGGGCCGTAAGATATCTATTGGTCCATCCGCTTGATAGATTTATCGGAAGATAAGCCGAAAAATTTAAATTTAAATATTTGTCATTGAATTTATTACGAGCATAATCATAGGTTTCGCGACTATCCGTATGAATGGTTTGTTTGGCTCCACCGTATGTAACTTTACCGCTGAATTTTACTGCCCAGCCGAGCCAGTCAATCTGTGAACGTACGAAACTTGTTTTGTTTTTGATTCCCCACGAAACGTAACCTACCATATTGCTCAGCAGACTTTGAGATACAATGGTAATCCCGGGATAAAAATTGCCAACCTCTTCTTGACCAATATCTATGGGATTATAGCTGAGAGGCCCCCAACTATGAACATTGAACAGATGGCCAAACTTGCGGAATCGTCGATCGTTCTCTTTCGTTTGATGTGTAATTGTCAGGGTATCTAGATTGACAATGTCCCAATTGTAGCGTTCGGGATTGACAACATTCATAGGAAGTTTTCTCCACGACACATTGTCGCGAAAGATTGAGTCTGCCGATTGAAGTGCTGCGAGATAACCATATTTTGTATAGGTCGTGAGAATAATCTGATTGTCAATAGGATATGGTGACCGAGAACCATATTTTGAGTGACTCAGTTGAGATTGTTTTCCACTCTTCAGGTTTAGGCAGTGAGCCTCGTCTACTCCGGAGATGGTTGAGGTAAAATAGAGAATGCCATTATGCGAACGTAAATCGTCGATGGTCACGAACGATGGTGGCAGTATATTCTCAATATGGTTATTGTTAATAGTGTAAATACCTATACCACAGTCTGATAGACCTATGTAGTAAAATCTTTTTGTTTGCGAATCCCAACTCAACCCGTGAATCGAGAGAGTATCTCCCAATTCTATTCGCTTATTTGGAGTGACAATCGAATAATGTCCATCAATAGTCGACTCGATCCAAGCTAAACCTTCGTCAGTTGGAGTTGTAAAAAATGCATTCTCTGAGGTTTTAATTGTGTTGACTCTGCTCGGATCATCAAGCGAAAGTTGATAGATTATTGATTTGTTTTTCTGCTCCCAGAAGCAGCTTGGACGGTATTCGCTCCACCAAATATTCTTACCCTCAACCGCAGGACGCGAATTTAAACGCGGAACTCTTCTAATGGTAGTGACTTCGTTGGTTTTCAAGTTAATGAGTATTAAACTCTTGAGATGGTCGAAGTCGCTGGCTACGGCAACAATCGTAGAATCATCGAGTGCGACGGGATATTCGATGGTGGTATGACTGCTTATAGGTGTGGGAATAATTGTTGAACTATTCTGAATATTTTTGCGTGATTGCCAAAACGATTCAAGGTCTGATAGAGTGCCTCGAAGTAGTTTGCTCGGCGAGCTATTGTACTTGCGTTTTAACGATATGTTCGGGGTAAATATGAGATATGGGTGACGAGCTGTATAATCTGTAACCTCATCCCAGATTTTTGTTCCGTATTTTGTGTATGACCAATTTACAACCTGATAACCAATTTGGTAATGATCGGGAACAAAATCCTTATATGATCCACAGAACCATTTATCTGAGCCATAATTAACCTTGTTGTCTAGCAACATTCTCATTCCGATAGTAAAGTCAGGTTGCAATCCACGACCATTATAGGCTGACAGAGTCTCGGCGAGTGTAGCATCTCCCTCCATAAACCATTCGGGCAGCAAACTTGATACGATACCTACGGCTTGTTGTCCAAGAAGGTAGCTGCCCAGTCGGGTGATGCCTCGACGCAGATTGCTCATCTGTACTACGTGTCGGTATTCGTGTGCTGAGAGTTGTTTGAGCCACGGAGTCGCTGATGCTTTAATTTGAGACAGAGTTTGCAATTCGATTCGTCGTGGTGCCCAAACGACGACTCCGTTCGAGTGCAGATTCTCTGTGTGAAGAATGACAGGCACCTCTTGGGCTCTCATCGAAAATCCGAATGTGTCGCTGTGGCGTAGAATCTCAAAATAATTGTTCAGCAGATTGGCTTTCCGATTGTATCCTTGTGGGTATATCAATCTAACCGAACCTGATTTTGATTCGTTCCATTTGAGTTTCGAACGGTCTTGTCCGTCGTTGTAGTATTGGGCGTTTGCTCTGTCAGCGAAAAAACTAAACAGAACGATGAGAATTATCAGATAATGATTCATTTACCTCCTGCCTTTTTTGCACGATATCCTTCTCCGATAAGTATGTCGAGAACGCGATCACGCATATCTCCCTGAATGATAATTTCTCCATCACGAGTTGAGCCTCCGACTCCGCATTTGCTCTTGAGTTTGCGGGCAAGTTCAGTTAGATCATCATCGCTTCCGATAAAACCCTTGACTATCGTAGCTCGTTTACCTCCTTTGATGTGTGTGTCGAGCCAGATGCGAAGATCTTGTTTATCAGGTGACAGCGTTTCGATTTGTTCCTCTTCTTCGGTCTGGTAACTGAAATTCGGATTAGTCGAATAGACTATATTAAGACGTTTTTTCCAATCGTTGTTTGACATAGCAATTTTTTAGATTTTATCTCCAAATGAGAGATCTCCCACATCACCGATGCCAGGAACAATGTATGATCTTGCTGTAAGTTCTTGATCTAGAGAAGCTGTCCATATCGTAACCTTGCGAGATGAGAGATGTTTGATTATATGGTCTACACCGGTAGGAGTTGCTACGACTGATGCAAAATGGACCTCGTTGGGTAAACCTGCTTCGTTGGTCAGGGCTTCGAATGCCTTGACACTTGATGTTCCTGTCGCCAGTAATGGATCGATTATAATTAAGGTTTTTCTCTTGATCGAGCTGCTGGATACGTAGTCCATTTCGATGGAGTAGCTCCCGTCCTTATGGTACTTGCGGTAGGCTGATATGAATGAACTATCTGCCTGATCGAACATATCAAGAAATCCTGCGTGAAAGGGCAATCCAGATCTCAGTAGTGTAGCCAAGACAATTTCGTTGGTGGGTAACATAACATTGGTTTGTCCCAGTGGCGAACATACTTCGCGTGGAACGTAGTCGAATGTACGACTGATTTCATAAGCCATTATACGTCCGATACGTTCGAGATTTTTACGAAAACGAACACGGTCTTGTTGGATGGTCGCATCTCGCAGTTCTGAAACATATCTGTTCAGAATAGTATTTTCTCTGTCAAGTACCCTTAGCATATCTGTTCAGTTTTGATTGTGTGCTTTTTAGTACAGATAGTTATTGAATGGATAGCGTCCTGCGTGAATTTCACGGACCATTCCATACAAATCCTTGCGGAATTTATCGATATTGGTCTTCTGTTTTGCAGAGATGAATATTTTGGGTTGATCGTCCTTGGCAAGCCACATACTTTGCAACTCTTCAAGCGAAATGTTTTCTGCCAGTATGGGTGACAGATCATCTTCTTCTTTCGGAATATATCTATAATTATCAATCTTGTTGAATATGGTGTAAACCGGTTTATTGCCTGCACCAATTTCGAATAGAGTTTGTTTTACAACATTCATTTGTTCTTCGAAGTTGGGGTGCGAAATATCTACAACGTGCAACAATAGATCGGCTTCACGAACTTCGTCCAATGTACTCTTGAATGATTCTACAAGTTGGTGAGGGAGTTTTCGGATAAAACCTACGGTATCGCTTAGCAGAAATGGTAAATTCTCGATTACAACCTTGCGAACCGTAGTGTCCAATGTGGCAAAAAGTTTATTTTCGGCAAAGACTTCACTTTTGCTGATAAGATTCATCAGTGTCGATTTCCCGACATTGGTGTAACCGACAAGTGCTACGCGAACCATTGAGCCTCGATTTCCGCGTTGTGATGACATCTGACGGTCAATCTTGCTCAGTTGTTCTTTGAGTCTGGATATCTTATCGCGAACAATACGACGGTCGGTTTCGATTTCGGTTTCACCGGGACCACGCATATTGATACCGCCTCGTTGACGTTCCAAGTGAGTCCACATACCTGTCAGGCGAGGTAAGAGATATTGGTATTGTGCCAATTCAACCTGAGTTTTAGCGTATGCTGTCGTAGCACGTTGGGCAAAAATGTCCAAGATAAGCGTAGTGCGATCGAGTACTCGACATTTGAGCTCTTTCTCAATATTACGCATCTGTGACGGACTGAGTTCGTCATCGAAAATGGCAGTATTGATTTGGTGTTCTTCGATATAGGCTGCAATTTCATTAATCTTACCCTGACCGACAAAAGTCTTGGAATTTGCTCGGATTACCTTCTGGGTAAACCTCTTAACCGTTGTTATACCATCGGTCAGAGCCAGAAATTCTAACTCGTCAAGATACTCCTCAACTTGAGATATAGGTTGTCGGTCGACGATGATACCAATCAATACGGCTCGTTCGATATTATTTTCTGTTATATTCAATTTGTCCATACTCTACGATTCGTTGAAACGCAACATTATATTCAACAAATTTAGTGCTTTTTGCTATTCGTTCCAAATTTTTTTTAAAGTTCGAATTGTCGGGAACGGGAATTGTTCGGAATGATATTAATTTAATTATTTTTTGATTATCTTTGTAGACTGAAATTGAGTGTCTAAATGTATGGAAACAACTTATAGTGCAAATTCGGCAGAACAAACACAACATAGTTCTCAGAATCTGCCTCAACTGCCTCCGGACAATAATTTAGTATGGGCTATTTTGGCTACGATATTTTGTTTTATGCCATTCGGAATAGTCTCTATCGTATATGCAGCAAAGGTGAATAACCTTTGGTTAAGGGGATATCAGAATGAGGCTCGAGACGCTGCCCGAAAAGCAAAAAAATGGGCTCTCGCATCACTGATTACATCTGTCGTGCTTTGGGTGTTGTATGTATTGTTGGTAGTATCGCTCGGAGTCGCAAGTTATATGATAACCGAACAGAGTGTAGTGATGTAATTGATAGTATAATAGTTTGTCAATAATGAAGATCGCTTTAGTAGGATATGGAAGAATGGGCCACGAAATTGAAAGTGTTGCAAAACAGAGAGGCCATTCGATCGAACTGATTATAGATAAAGATAATGTCGAACAGTTTACTGCCGAAAATTTGAAGTCGGTAGATGTAGTTATCGAGTTTACTACCCCTTCAGAGGCATTCGCTAATGTCTGTAAGGCATTCAAAGCAGGTGTCCCCGTAGTATCAGGTACAACGGGTTGGCTTGATAAAATGGAAGAGGCTCGAAGAGTATGTCTCGAAAACAATGGAGCATTTTTTTATGCATCAAATTTCAGTATCGGAGTGAATGTGATGTTTGCTGTGAATCGAAAACTTGCTCAACTTATGAGAGATTTTTCACAATATGATGTTACGGTTGAAGAGACGCACCACACGGGAAAAGTAGATGCTCCAAGTGGTACGGCAATAACTCTTGCTCAGGGTATTCTGGAAAATTCGGATAGAAAAAAATCGTGGGTAGATGGGTGGACTACAAACCCATCAGAACTCGGAGTTACTTCAGTGCGACGTGGAGTGGTGCCAGGTGTGCATACAATTATCTGGGAATCGGATCAGGATACTATAGTGCTGAGTCATTCAGCAAAAAACAGACGCGGACTCGCAATGGGTGCTGTGCTGGCTGCCGAGTATGTTGCCGATAAAAAGGGAATTTTCTCAATGAATGATATGTTGGGAATATAACAATTCAATTTATGGACAGTTTGAAAAAATTTTTGACTAATAAGTGGACCAAGTTCTTGTTCTGGAGCATAATTTATCTGCTCTGGTTTGTCGTGTGGGCAAAGAATTATTGGATGATTGTCGGTGTCGCTGTAATATATGATATATATATATCAAAGTTTCTTTATAGAGCTTTCGGCGAGAAATATAAACAAAAAAAACAAGCAAGTAAATCTTATAAGAAAACTGCCGAATGGATTGAGACAATTATATTCGCAGTGGTTGTGGCTACGCTCATCAGAATATTCTTCTTTGAGATGTATGTTATCCCGACATCTTCAATGGAAAAGAGTCTGTTGGTGGGCGACTATCTGTGTGTCAGCAAAATGAGTTATGGTCCGAAGTTACCCAATACTCCACTGACTTTCCCCTTTGTTCACCATACAATGCCACTGACTAAAGATGTACCATCGTTTGTTGAGTGGATTAAAAGACCATACAAGAGAATCGCAGGGTTTGATACGATTCATCGTAACGATGTGGTTGTGTTCAATTTCCCGGCGGGAGATACCGTTGCATTGGCTGAACCATTTCAGAATTACTATGATCTGTGTCGAATCTACGGACGAAAATATGTAGTAGAAAATAGTAAAATAATTTCACGTCCTGTCGATAAACGCGAAAACTACATTAAGCGTGCTGTGGCAATCCCGGGTGATACGTTGCAAATTATCAAGGGTCAGTTGTTCGTAAACGGAGAACTTCAGGCTGAAATTCCTGGAAAACAATTTGTCCACAAAATCGAGACTACAAGTCCAATTAATCCGATGGTGTTCGAAAAACTCGGAATAGTAAATGAAGATGTCTCTTATTCGGGGAGTACTTATTACATACCGCTGACTGCGGAAAATGTTGTGGAATTGGGTAAGTTGGGCAATGTGACCTCAATCGAGAAAGTGACATTAAGTGATGCCAATTTCAATATTTTCCCCGCAAACCTGAGTAAATATCCCTGGTCGGAAGATATGTTCGGACCATTGTGGATTCCGAGAAAGGGAGCTACAGTGAAACTTACTTTGGACAATCTGCCATTGTATGAACGAATAATTGATGTCTACGAAAATCACGATCTGAAGGTCGAAGGTGATAAAATCTATATTGATGGTAAAATTGCTGATAGTTACACCTTTGCAATGAACTACTATTTTATGATGGGTGATAATCGTCACAACTCGGCAGACTCGAGATATTGGGGTTTTGTGCCGGAAGATCATATCGTTGGTAGGGCGTCGTTTGTCTGGCTCTCGCTGGATAAAAACAAAACGCTGTTTAGTGGCAAGGTGAGATTCGGACGAATGTTTAAAAAGATTAAATAAGAGTCGGATAATGAAACTCGCTGACGACGAATATAGAACAATTGCAGAAGAGTGTGAAGCTGCAATGCGTGAACGTTCAAGTAAATTCTTGTCGTTGGGTTTTCACGTTGAATCGGAGCAGGAAATATCCGAAATCGTAGATAAAATAAAAAAGAAATATTACGATGCGACTCACCACTGTTATGCTTGGCGACTCGGTTTCAAGGGCGAACGCTGGAGAGCAAATGATGATGGTGAACCCTCGTCATCAGCTGGAAAACCTATTCTTGGACAACTTTTGTCAGAAGAGATTACCAATTCGCTGATTGTCGTGATTAGATGGTTCGGTGGAACAAAACTCGGAATCCCGGGCTTGATAGCTGCTTATCGCGAATCTGCGGCAGAGGTCATTGCTGCTGCAAAAGTCGAACTTAGGACGATTGATGCTGTGTATGAGGTGATGTTCGGGTTTGAGGTTATGAATGAAGTGATGAAAACAGTCAAAGATCTCGAAGTCAAGATTCTCAGTCAGAACTTCGATAACTTGTGTACGATGACAGTCGCTATCAGACAAGCTAAACAACCTATGTTTGAAAAACGACTCGAAAATGCTGAAAATATAAAACTTAACTTTTTGGAATACAGATGAAGAAAAGTCTTGTGTCAATAGGCGATTTCTCAAAAGAGGAAATCCTAAAAATAATGGAACTTGCTGCAGATTTTGAGGCAAATCCAAATCAGCGAATCCTTCTCGGAAAGGTTATTGCATCGCTGTTCTTTGAACCATCTACTCGTACAAGATTGAGTTTCGAGAGTGCCATTAACCGTTTGGGCGGGCGTGTTATCGGTTTCTCTGAGGCTTCGAATACAAGTATCTCAAAAGGCGAAACTTTCCACGATACGATCTCAATCATCTCGAATTATTGTGATATGATTGTGATGCGTCACTACCTCGAAGGTGCAGCCAGATATGCAAGTGAAGTGGCAAAGGTGCCAATTGTCAATGCAGGTGACGGTGCTAATCAACATCCAAGTCAGACTTTGCTTGATTTGTATTCGATAATGAAAACGCAGGGAACACTTGAAGGATTGCACATTATGATGGTCGGAGATTTAAAATATGGTCGTACGGTCCACTCGTTGTTGCAGGCAATGTCGCATTTTGGTGCGAGGTTTACATTCGTGTCGCCCGTTGAACTTGCATTGCCACGTGAGTATAAAGAGTTTCTTACAGAAAAGGGGTTGCAATTCGTAGAAACCCAAGATTTCAACAAGTATATTAACGACGTGGATATCATATATATGACACGTGTACAACGTGAACGTTTCTCGGATCTTATGGAATATGAACGTGTAAAGAATGCATATATCTTAAGAAACTCGATGTTGGATAATACCAAGGACAATATGCGAATACTTCACCCTCTGCCAAGAGTTAACGAAATCGCAACTGACGTAGATGCTAATCCAAAGGCTTATTACTTCCAGCAGACTGAGAACGGGGTGTATACTCGTATGGCAATTATTACATATTTGTTGGGTGCTAAATAATTCGGAACTATGGAAAGAAAACTCGAAGTAAGTGCAATTGAGAACGGAACTGTTATAGACCATATTCCGGCAGATGCACTTTTTAAAATTATAAACATTCTCGGATTGGAAAATCAAAACGATTTGATGATGACCTTCGGTATGAACTTTACGAGTAAAAGTATGGGGCGTAAGGCTATCATTAAAATCTCAGACCGATTCTGCGAAGACCACGAAATTAATCATATCGCAATAGTGGCTCCGAATGCCTGTGTCAATACGATACGAGATTTTAAGGTGGTTGAGAAACGTCAGGTCAAGGTGCCTGAGTATATCGATGGATTCATTAAATGTGCAAATCCGAAGTGTATAACAAATGCCGAAGTAATCGAAACTCACTTTAAAGTGGGAAGAGATGCTGATGGAAAGATTACATTCAAATGCAGATATTGCGAAAAAGAGACTCGTTGGGACGAAGCACAATTAAAATATTAATGTTATGAGTGTCTATACAAAAACTGGTGACGGCGGAACAACATCGTTGGTTGGCGGAACGCGTGTATCGAAATGTGATCTGCGTCTGGAGGCTTATGGTGCAATAGACGAAGCTCAGGCTCACGTTGCATTATTGAGAGATTCGCTGGTGAAAAAAGTGGTATTGGCCGATCAACAAGATGTGCTGTTGAGAGTGTTGGGTGATATGATGAAGGCCTCGGCTATCGTAGCTGCTGAGCCTGATGTCAAAAAGGTATTGCCTGAAATAACTCGTGATGATATTGCAATGCTTGAGAAACAGATTGATGAAATAGAAAAATTACTGCCACGAATCGATAAATTTACGCTGCCCGGAGGTGATACACTTGTTTCGTTATCGCACGTAGCTCGGACGATTGTAAGACGTGCAGAACGCAGAGTGGTAGCCGTAGAACACGCTACAGAATTGTTTCCTGAGGTATTGTTGTATCTGAATCGTTTGTCAGATTATTTGTATGTGTTGGGGCGAAGAATTTCTCAGACAATAAATTCTGAAGAAATATTGTGGATTCCGTAGTTTGTTTGGAAATTTTTACTATATTCGCAACCTGAAGTAGGAAATTTGATCCATCAAGTTTAATAAATTGAAGTAATAGATTATGTATTGGACACTTGAATTAGCTTCTAAATTGGAAGATGCTCCTTGGCCCGCAACAAAGGATGAACTGATAGATTATGCATACCGTTCGGGTGCACCGCTTGAGGTGATTGAAAATCTTCAGGAAATTGAAGATGAAGGTGACGTATATGAAAGTATAGAAGACATCTGGCCGGACTACCCAAGTAAGGACGATTTCTTCTTTAACGAAGATGAATACTAAAGTATAATTAGTTGGATATCAATTGATTGAATTCGTAGGTGGCAAAACTTTTTACAGGTTTTGCCACGTTTTTTTTGATATTAAATAGCACATTTTGACCATTGTTTATACAAAATGGTATTATACTTTGACAGAGGAATAAGAATAGTAAATATCGTTATTATATCTGTAATATTCAGATGTGTAAAAAGAGGTTAAAGGAGGCTCAAAATAAAAAGGGATAAGCAAATTATTTGCCTATCTCTTTTTTCATTGCCAATATCCTCTAAACATTTGAATTTTCGTTCTGAACCAACATCTTCACCTCTGACTTTATATCATTTATCAGATTTGGCAATATGTTACTTAATGGCCAATGTCAGAGTGACATTGTTGCCCGAACGGACAATGCTGCCAGCTGCAGGACTCTGATTTACCACAGTACCACGTCCCGTATGACGCACCTTCATTCCCATTCCTTCTAGAAGTTTTACGGCATCTCTCAGTCCCATTCCATTGACATTGGGCATTCGGCTAGAATCAATCTTTATTGATTCTGTAACCAATGTATCTCCACGCCACGAGAATCTATTATAGTCGCCATTTTTACCCTCTATCTTATCAATGTTGAGTCGTTCTGATTTAGCTATGCGGCGAATTTCCTTGATTGTGGCATTGCCAGATTTAATCTTAGGTCTGTCTGTTGCAGCACTATCTGCATCAGAGAGTTCCTTTTGCCACATATAATCTTTACTTACGATGCGGTTGGCAATATCTCTGAATACAGGACCTGCAAGTGAACCTCCATAAAAACGCTTAGTCGAACCCGGACGATGTAGTGTCTGTATTGAAACTATACAAGTGTATTTGGGATTGTCAGCTGGAAAATATCCGACCATTGTTGCAAGATATCGACAACTGCCATCACGTGGATTCTTGTATGATTTGGTTTCCGGATTATAAACCTGAGCAGTACCTGTTTTACACGCAATCTCGTAATAATCGTTCTGCAACAATGCACCTGTGCCATCAGTGACTACGCCCTTAAGACACGTGTGAATATCGGCTAGGGTCTTATCCGAACAGATTTTTTCGACAATTGTTCTTGGCTTAAAGGTTTTAATTGTATTGCCATAACTGCGTAATTCGCTGACAATCATCGGGGCAACCATCTTGCCTTTATTGGCAACTGCATTATAGAAGGTCAGTACGTGTAACGGGGTGATGTAGATAAAATAACCATACGACAACTTATTGAAAGATATTTTGCTCCACAATTTGCTGTCAGGTCCATAGAGTTTCGTACGGGCAGCACCGCTTATCTGGAACTCCAAATCCTTGTCTAGACCCAATTTGCGGAGCTGGTCAACAAATCGCTGAGGGTTTGAGTTATAGTGTTCGGTAACGGCCTTTGCAAAACCAATGTTCGATGAGTGTTCGAATACACCCTTAAGGCTCTGCAGTCCGTAACCTCCGCGACGGGTGTCGGTCTCGATATAACCATTGACTCGTTCTGAACCCGAACCTGTGTCAATGGTATCACTCAGAGACATTCCGGCATCTTCAAGAAGGACAATCAGTGAAGCAAGTTTCATCGTAGAACCGGGTTCACCCAACTGTCCGAGTGCGTGGTTGTAGTCTTCGACTAGTTTGTCTCCTCTGCGGGTAATGTTGGCCATTGCACGAATCTCGCCTGTTTCAACCTCCATTAGGATTGCAGTACCCCATTCAGCTTCCTGTTCCAATATCTGACGACGAAGACTCGCATCGGCTACGTCTTGAACATCAATGTCTAACGTTGTGACAATATCTTGTCCGTCAACAGGCTCGGAGTTTGATTCATCAGGTTCGGGTACTCTGAATGAGCCCGATACCTTACGCATTATACTACTGCCGTCCTTGCCCGACAATTCTTCATTGAATGATATTTCAAGACCACTGCCTTTACCATCTTTGTTAACATTACCGATTGTTCTTGAGGCCATCGAGCCGTGAGGTAAAATTCGCTTGGTTGAAGGCACTATGATAAGACCTGTCTTTCGCTGACCATTCTTCCAGATGGGAAACTTTTTCAGTCGCTGCATTTCGGTGTAGTTTACACGTCGCGGAAGAATTTTTACATATCGGTTCGAATGGTTCTTGTCGTTGAGGTATTTGGATATTCGGTTCTCGTAGGTCGCAGAACTTGCATCTCCAAACATTGATGACAGACTGTCTGCCAAATCTTTAACGTAATTCTTTTTTGTACGAGGATTATAGAATAGTGAGTCTACAAGTGCATCTGAACCAAAGTCCATACGGAATTCATACATCGGAACCGACGTGGCAAGTACTCGTCCATCGCGTGCGAATATGTTGCCGCGGTGAGCCTTGATGGTCACGCGTTTGTATACCAATGAATCGGCATCAGATCGGAGCTTCTCTGCATCTGGTCCGAATTGAATAGCAAATATATTCCAAACAATTAAGCCGCTAAATACAAGAAATATCCTGAAGGTTAAGGCCATATCTGAAATATACTTCTCTTTGGGCGATTTTTTATTTGTCTTATTTATTGTCATTTTTCAACAATCTTAGGTGGGGTTACAGACTCTTCCAGTTCAAGTCCGAATTCATCGCATTTGTTCAGTATCGAACTGCGTTGGATCGCCTGCATCTTAAGAGCATTGAATGCCATCGATTTGGAACGTAATTCTTTAATCTGTTCTGTGAGTTGGGCTTTTTGGCGATGCTTGGCATTATGTGCAAAACCGTTGTAGATGTACAGAATGGCAAGTATTGTCACAAATATAACATAGGGCATCATCGATTTGAATTTGTCATTATCCATATAGTCTCCTAAGAAAATCTTCAGTAGCGAGATGCTCTTTTTTCGTTCCCCTTCGGTGGAATTCGGTTCTGTCGTAGTGCTATTAATAATAGATGATTTTGGTGTGTCAGACTTTCGAACAAGGTTTTTGATTTCAGTTTTTTTTACTGAGTGAAACTCTGAATTCTCTGTGTGAGTCGGTTCGTTGTCGTGTCTGACAACTTCAAATTCTATATCTTCGTGATGACTGCTCATACGTATTATAGTTTAATGGCACAACGTAATTTGGCACTGCGTGATCTGCTGTTGCGTTCCATCTCCTCGGCATTCGGAACAATTGGCTTGTTATTATAAACTTCAAATGGAGTCTCTACTCGTCCGAAGAAATCTTTCTGAGGAATGCCGTCAAAGTTACCATTCCGCATAAAATTCTTCACGAGACGATCTTCAAGTGAATGGTACGTAATGATTACCAGACGACCTCCGGGACGCAATACGCGACTCGACTGCTCAAGCATCATCTTCAGAGCATCAAGTTCGCTATTGACCTCTATGCGGATTGCTTGAAATACCTGTGCCAAAAACTTATTGCGATCAGTGCCTCTGGAGATGCAAGGTTCAAGAATTGAGAGTAAGTCATTTATTGTTGCCAAAGGTGATGTCTCGCGATATTTGATAATTGCTTTGGCTATTCGTCCGGACTCTCTCAGTTCTCCGTATTGGCGTAAGATTTTTTCGATGAGTTCTTGAGGATACTCGTTCAGTAACTCTTTGGCCGAGAATTTTGAATGTTGGTTCATTCGCATATCCAACGGTGCATCAAATCTGTATGAAAATCCACGTTCAGCCTCGTCGAAGTGGTGTGACGATACTCCCAAGTCAGCCAGAATGGCATCTACCTGCTCGGCACCTTCCGAACGAAGACACCCACGCATAAACCTGAAATTGTTCTGAATGAAAGTAAAACGTGAATCATCTGGCAGATTAGCTGTTGTATCTGAATCACGATCAAACGAAAATAGATGGGATTTTGGTCCCATTCTGCGAAGAATTTCACGAGTATGGCCTCCGCCTCCGAAAGTCAGATCGACATACACGCCGCCATCTGCAATCCCCATAAGATCGCAACTTTCAGTTAATAACACTGGTACGTGGTAAGTTTCCATAGTCGCAAAATTACATATTTTACGTCGGGATTCAAATATTGTTATCCAAAATTTCTTTTAAATCATCTCCAATTTCACCAAACTCGCGGGTAATATCCAGCAACTGTTGCTCCATATCCGAGGGTGGTAGTATGACGCCCGAACAATCAGAATGTTCAAAAAGCCAAAGGGCTCCGAGATTATGCAGCGACATCGTTGCATCAATGTATTTCAGATGTGTCGGCTCTTCGAGCATAAAATTTAGGGCCGACTTATGATTCAGAATCATATCGGACGAAATGCTTTCGCCATATTCGTCTTCGACTCCCATATTGGCCAGTAGAATATTTTTGTCCGAAAAGAAATCAGCATTGACATATCGTTCGATCACAGAACTCAAACCCGTAGCCGTAACTACTGCGTTAGATTTTGAAAGAGCCTCTATAACAGCTTCAGTATCACGATAATCTACGACGTGGTTGCACATTTTTCGGTAGTTTTGACAGAGTGTCGGTGGATCTGTTACGACGGTAATATTTGCTCCCAGGTGATGAGCTTGCAGGATTATGCCGCTGCCCACCTTGCCACTGCCGAAAATGGTCAGTCTGGCTCCACGCCAGTCGGTGTAGCCCAATTCGGCCATTGCTCGAAAATATCCCTCTCCTGTACCAAGTATGGTCTCGATGCGTTTAATTACACCGCTGTCGGCAGCAAAAACTTTAACACCGAGTTGTTCGTATTTCGGAACTCCGCTGCGGGTTAACTCGACGTAGCCGTATCGAGATACAGTAGATGAAAATATGGCTCCACAGTCCATAACAATGTCGTATGTTTCGTTGGCCTCTTGTGGCGTAACAATGCGGATACCCTGACTCTGCAGAAAATCAACCACAGAATCATCTCTCGAAATATCGTCTGAAATGCCAATATCAAGTTTAGCACCACCTGCGAGCAATGCCGAATACTTGAGCAACGTGTTTCTGAACACAGGCGTTGAATCAAGGATTCTTAGTCCGAGAAGAGGTCGCTTATGGCTCCAGTCCTCAATCATTGAATGCAAGGTCGGGAATTCGGAAACTTTATAGTATGCCGAAAGTTTATCGAGAATATATTCAGAAAGCATTTAAAATTTGTTTTTGAATTGTAAAGGTAATGCTTTTTATTGTGAATTTTAAATGATAAATTTAAAAATATTGCTAATCAATAAAATAAATGTGTGCTAATAGCGTTATTGTTTAAAAAAATTGTAAAAATCAACGTTATAAACAAAAAAATTAGTAACTTGCGCCGCTAAATTGCGAATGAAAAAAAGTTTAACTAAATGTATACAATTGTATGAAAATTAAATTCTTTGGAGTGTTGACTCTTGTTATGAGTTTGGCGCTCAGTTTGTCAGCTCAGGTTAATCTGTCTGAGAAACTTCAGATGGACCCTGCAATCCGTATGGGTAAGTTGAAAAACGGTATGTCTTATTACATCCGTCACAACCAAGAACCAAAACAACGTGCTGAGTTCTACATTATGCAGAACGTAGGTGCTTTGCTTGAAAACGATGACCAAGATGGTTTGGCTCACTTCCTGGAACATATGTGTTTCAACGGAACCAAAAACTTCCCTGGCAAAGGTATCATCAAAACTCTCGAAAGACACGGCGTTGAATTTGGTCGTAACATCAATGCTTACACAGCTCAAGATGAAACAGTTTACAATTTAAGTGATATTCCAGTAGATAAAGATCCTGCTCTGATCGATACTTGTTTGATGGTATTGAAAGATTGGTCTCACTACCTGTTGCTTGAAGAGGCTGAAATCGACTCAGAACGTGGCGTTATCAGCGAAGAATGGCGTACTCGTAACTCTGCAAGCTCTCGCGTTAGAAATCAAGTATGGCAAGTTCTCTTCGAAGGTTCTATCCGTGCTAACCGTGACGTAATTGGTAAACTCGACGTTATACAAAACTTCAAATACCAAACTTTGCGTGACTTCTACCACGATTGGTACCGCACTGACTTGCAAGCTATCGTTGTTGTCGGTGATATCAACGTTGACGAAATCGAAGCTAAAATTCAGAAAATCTTCTCTGACATCCCAGCTGTAGAAAATCCGAAGGCTCGTCCTTTCTTTGAAATCCCTGCTCGTAAAGATATCGGTTTCGTTTGTGCAACTGACAAAGAATTGACAGGCTCATCTGTTACTTTGTATTCTATTGAACGCGAAGTAAACAATAAAGATGTTGCTTCAATGAGAATGAGTTTCATCGAATCAATGTACAACTCAATGCTCGGTGCTCGTATCAGCGAAAAGGTACAAAAAGGTGATAAGAATTTGTTGAGAGGTGGTGCTGGTAAACAAGGATTGGTTCGTGGTTACGATTGCTTCGTTGTTCAAGCTATCAATCAACCAAATTGTGGTGTTGCTGCATTTGAAAGCGTTTATCAAGAAGTTGAACGTGCTAAACGTTTCGGTTTCAACCAATCAGAACTCGACCGTCTGAAAAAGAATATGCTTTCATCTCTCGAAAACAACTACAAACAAAAAGATAAGATCACAAACCGTTCTTACGTAAACGAAATCAAAGACATATTTATGGAAGACGGAGTTTCAATGAGCATCGAATATTATACTCCGCTTGCTAAATCTTTGATCGAAAACATTACTATCAACGACGTTAACGAATTGGCAAAAACTATTTTCACTAAAGAAAATATGGTTTTGATCGTTCAAGGTCCGTCTGAAGGTGTAACACACCCGACTAAAGAAGAGTTGTTGGCTGTGATGGACCGTGTTGAAAAATCTGATTTGGCTAAGTACAAAGACGAAACTACAGGTCAAGAATTGCTTTCAGAAGATGAACTCAAAGGTTCAAAGATTGTTAAAGTTGAAAAACTCCCATTGCTCAATGCTGAAAAATGGACTCTCGAAAACGGTACAAATGTTTATTATGCTAAAGCAGACTTTACTAAAGATAACATCACTCTCGGTTCTTCGAGCTATGGTGGTACCTCAGTTTACGGCGTAGATAAACTCTTCGTGGCAGGTATTGCTCACCAAGTTATGCCGGCATTCGGTTTGGGTGACTTCGACGCTATCGCACTGAAAAAAGCTTTGGCTGGTAAACGTGTTGGTGTTGGTGTAAACGTATCTAGCTATAGTGAAAGCATCTCTGGTGCTTCAAACAAGGCTGACTTCGAAACAATGTTGAAACTCGTTTATCTGCAGTTCGTTAAACCTCGTTTCGATGCTGAACAACTCAAGATTATTATGGATCGTTCAGCAGTTCAACTCGCTACAACTGAAGGTACTCCTAACAAGATTATCTCTGACTCGGCTTCTTTGATTTCAACAAACTATCACCCGCGTACAATCATTGCTACTCCGGATATGTTCCGCGAAATCACTATCGAAGATGTTGAATTTATCTATCGTGACCGTTTCAAAGATGCTGCAAGTTTCGACTTCTTCCTAGTTGGTGATATCGAAGCTGACGAAGCTAAGCCATTGATCGAAAAATATATCGGTTCTCTGCCTAACGTTGACCGCAAAGAATCTTGGGTTGATAATAAAGTAAGACCTGCTAAGGGTACTACAGCTCGCGATATTGATATCAAATTCGAAACTCCGAAGGCTGTTATCAGCGTTGCTTACCACCGCCAAATGAAGGCTGAAGCTGCAAATATCCTGAAGAATACGATCCTTCGCGGTATCCTCGATTTGAGATACACTACTAACATTCGTGAGAAAGAGGGTGGTACTTACGGAGTATCTGTTCGTGCCGGATTCACAAGAATCCCTGTTCAAAAGGCTACTATGGCTATGCAGTTCGAATGCGACCCGGATAAAGCTGAACACTTGAAATCTTTGATTTACAAAGAAATCGAAGAAATTAAGGCTAATGGTGTTACTCAAGACGAAGTTGACAATATCGTTAAGAACTTGATCAAGAATCGTGAACAAGGCGTGAAATCTAACAACTATGTTCGTTCTGCTTTGATTGGTTATGTTCAGACAGGTGTTGATGACACAGATCCTAAGAATTTCGACGAAATCTTGAATAAGATCACTCCGAAAGATATTCAAAAATATGCTAAGGTTATGTTCTCTAAGAAAACTGACATCGTTGACTTGATGTTCCGCACAAAATAAGAGATATAGACTGAATCAAAAGGCCTATCCCGAGGGGGTAGGCCTTTATTTTTGCACTATATATACAAAAAAAGCCGAGCGAACTGCTCGGCTAACCTGTTGACCCACTAGGACTCGAACCCAGAAAGACAGAACCAGAATCTGTAGTGTTACCATTACACCATGGGTCAATTTTTACGCCACAAAGGTAGAAAGAAATTTTCGATTACAAAATAAAATTTTTGATTTATTTCTCGTTTATGATGAAAATTGTCTCATTTGAACGCTTCATCAAGTATCGTTCGCGAGCAACTTTTTCGATACAGGTATCGTTTTTCAGTGATTCAATCTCGATACTATCTCGTTTAATTTGTTCAATATAGTAGTTGCGTTGGTGTTTAAGTTCTCGAATTTCATTGCTCAGTCGGAATTGCTCAACCAAATTGTTCTTGTCTACCAGACAAACCATTATCAAAAATACGACTATTGTAATTAAATATAATCTCTTGTTTGCCATTTATTTAGCGATTGTGAGTTATTTCCAAACATTCCAGAAATGGTGTACAGGACCGTGTCCTTTGCCACAAACATTGTCTGCTCCGCACTTGATTGCATTGTGGAGGTACTCAATGGCGAGGCCTACGGCTTCGGGCAATTCAAAACCTCGTGCCAAAAATGCTGAAATCGAGGCTGATAATGTGCAACCTGTCCCGTGCGTATTTGGCGTGTTGATTCGCATATTCTTATAGTCGAACACGCGACCGTCTTTACAATACAACGTGTCTATCAGCAATTCATCTTCGAGATGTCCCCCCTTAATCAAGACCGAATTGGCTCCGAGGGCAAGAATTTTGTCGGCTGCTTGTCGGTAGTCAGAATGTGTCTTGATTTTTACTCCACTGAGAATCTCGGCTTCGTGCAGATTCGGTGTAACTATCTCTGACAAAGGAATCAGTTTTGTGCGTAATGAAACGATAGCTTCGTCGGAAATGAGTTTTGCTCCAGAGGTAGAAATAGCTACCGGGTCAACTACGACGTGTGGGATTGTATAGCGACGAATCAGGTCGGCTACGGTTTCAATAATATCCGAGGTGGGCAACATCCCTGTCTTCATCGAGTCGCAACCTAAGTCGTTGAGTACCGATTCGGCTTGTGTGCGAACTACATCTGCCGGAGTGTTGAGAACACCTTGTACTCCGAGTGTGTTCTGTGAGGTCAGTGATGTTATAACGGCTTCGGCATAGACTCCGCACGCTGAAATTGCTTTTATATCGGCCTGGATTCCTGCTCCGCCTGAGGGATCGGATCCGGCTATAGTCATTGCTTTTTTATAACTATTCATATATTAGAAATGAGTAAACCCTTTAAATTCATTTTGTTGCGGCACATTGTTGAGTAACCATTCGATCTGTCCGATTCGATCGGTCAGTCGACCAATACAGTAGACTTTCTCTCCTGTGTGGACAAAAATGTCATCACTGATATCTGTCTTAGCGGTGAACAGCAGACAATAATCCTCACCTCCTTCGAGTGCTAAAGCTTGAGGTGACCAACCATTTGCTTGACACACAGCAACCATCTCGGAAGAGAGAGGCACTTTTTCTAATTGTATTTCGGCTCCAACATTCGATTCCTCGAGTATGTGAAGTAGGTCTGACGCAATTCCGTCAGAGACATCCATCATTGCGTGAACCTCAGAACGTTGGCTAAGATATTTGCCCAGAGCCATCTGTGGACGAGGATTGTCTTGTGCTTGTAATAGAAATTTGCTCTGCTCGTGATCGTATATTGCATCAGATGTGAGTCGCAACTTCAGTCCGCAGGCTGCATTGCCCAATGTCGAACCTACGAAAATCAGATCTCCGGCTATGCCGGATTTGCGACATTTGCGACACGATTCGGAAACGGTTCCCGTAACCAATACGTTTATCACAATGTCACGCAACGATCGACTGGTATCTCCTCCAAGCAGCGGTACAGAATACTCTACTGAGACCGAACGATAACCTTCAATGAATGAATCATACCAATCGCTGCTTATTGTGGGAGGAAGGGCTACTGATAAAAAGGAGGATTGTGCAGTCCCACCCATTGCTGCGATATCACTCAGACTGACACTCAAAGATTTTCGACCTAAATCGTATGGCGAAATTTTGTCTCGAAGAAAATGAATTCCCTCAACCAATATGTCCGTAGTGAATAACTGACTCAAATCTGAACCCATAATCGTGGCACAATCATCACCAATGCCCTCCATATTCTGATCGACTAATGATGCGAATTGTGCTCTGATATTGCGGATTGACTCAAATTCACCCATACGAAATTTTTAAATTAATCTTCACAAAATTACTCTAAAATTTGCGAAAAACAATGTACATTTGTCAAAAATTAGCACTATGAAATTGTTGATCGTTAACGGACCTAATCTGAATATGGTAGGACATCGGGCAGGCAATATCTATGGAACTACCACATTTGATGAATTTTTACCGAAATTAAAACAAAAATTCCCACAAGTCGAAATCGAATTATTCCAGTCAAACGTCGAAGGGGAACTCATAAATGTAATTCAGGTGGCTCCGCAATCATACGATGCTGTAATCATTAATGCAGGAGGGTATACTCACACTTCGGTTGCTCTTGGTGATGCTGTGGCTGATGCTGCGGCACGAGGATTGTATATGATCGAGGTACATATATCTTCAATTTTGGCTCGTGAAGATTTCAGACACCTGTCATTTATTGCTCCTCACGTGAAAGGATCAATTATGGGCTTTGGATTGGAATCGTATACACTTGCCGTTTATGCTTGTTTAAATGAAAATTATGGATAAGAAAACCAAAATCGTAGCTACGATATCTGACAGAAATTGTTCGGTGGAGTTTCTCGAAAAACTTTTTGCTGAGGGTATGGACGTGGTCAGAATCAATACCGCACACCTCACTCCCGAAGGAGCTTCAACAATCGTGAAGAATGTGAGGGCGGTCAGCGAACGAATTGCAGTTTTGATTGACACCAAAGGACCCGAAATCCGAATTACAGGAATGGCCCCGGAATATGATGAAGGAGTGCATATTGTTGCAGGTCAAACAATAAAGTTTAAGGGGTGTGCAGATGACGAATGCTCGACCAGAGAGTGTATTTTTGTTAATGAGAAAAGTTTTGGCGATGAGGTACCTGTTGGTGCTTCAATCCTGATTGATGATGGCGAAATTGAACTTGTTGTTGAGGGTAAGGAGTCTGGTTGTTTGGTTTGCAGAGTGGCAAATGATGGAATCATTCGAGGTCGAAAGAGTGTGAATGTGCCGAATGTGAGAATCAATATGCCTTCACTTACCCAGCGAGATGTGATGTTCATAAATTGGGCTATTGACAATGATGTAGATTTTATTGCTCATTCGTTTGTGCGTAATGCGGGTGATGTACTCGAGGTGCAGAAAATTCTCGATTCGAGAGGTAGCAATATCAAGATCGTATCGAAAATCGAGAATCGTGAAGGAATAGATAACATAGATGAAATTCTTGACGTTACATACGGAATTATGGTGGCTCGCGGAGATTTGGGCGTAGAGATACCTGCTGAACAAATCCCCGAAGCTCAACGTGAACTCGTGAGAAAATGTATCGAAAGTAAAAAACCTGTGATTATTGCTACACAGATGTTACACTCTATGATATCTTCGCCAAGACCTACGAGGGCAGAGGTGAGTGATGTGGCAAATGCAATATATCAGAGGGTAGACGCAATTATGCTTAGCGGTGAAACTGCTACGGGACAATATCCTGTCGAGGCGGTCAGAACTATGGCCAAAATTGCCAGAGAAATCGAACAGCATACATCTCCGATTATTGATATAAATATGGTCCGAATCAATAACGAAATAACAGCTCAACTTGCAAGATCAGCTGTGAGAGCTTCGGTTAATCTGCCAATTAAAGCTATTGTGATTGATTCGCTATCGGGACGTACGGGACGTTATCTGGCTGCATTCAGAGGTAGCAAAACGGTCTATGCAATCTGCTACAGAAAACACGTAATGAGAGAGTTGGCTCTTTCATACGGTATATATGCCGAGTACCGTGAACCTGAACTCTCACACGACAGATTCCTATTGAGTATATTAGATGAACTCGTACAGAATGGCAAAATGACGCGAGAAGATTTGATCGTAGTTGTTGGAGGAAGTTTCGGTGCTGCAAGAGGTGCATCATATATGGAAATCGGACAAGTTCACACGCTTGTACAAAGATGTCTGCCCAAGTACTTATAGCAAACGTCGATTTATAAATATTATTAAATAAAACAGACTGCCCTTTGGAGCAGTCTGTTTTGTTATTGTATGAATCGATTATTTCAAAACGTTCATCTCTTTGCCAACTTTTGTGAAGGCTGCAATACACTTATCGAGGTCTTCACGAGAGTGTCCTGCTGATACTTGTACGCGGATACGAGCTTGTCCTTTCGGAACTACCGGATAGTAGAAACCTGTTACGTAGATTCCTTCTTCAGCCAAACGTGCTGCGAAGTCTTGTGACAATTTAGCATCGTAAAGCATTACAGCACATATTGCTGATTGTGTAGGTTTGATATCGAAACCTGCTTCAACCATCTTAGTGCGGAAGTATTCGATGTTTTCAACTAATCTGTCGTGCAACTCGTTTGATTCCTTGAACATTTTGAATGCTTCGATTTCAGCACCAACTACTGCCGGAGGAATTGAGTTTGAGAACAAATATGGACGTGAACGTTGACGCAACATATCGATAATTTCCTTGCGACCTGTTGTGAAACCACCAACGCCACCACCATATGCTTTACCGAGTGTACCTGTCAAGATATCAACCTGACCGCGACAGTTGAACAATTCTGTAATACCACGACCTGTTGCACCTACAACACCACCTGAGTGACATTCGTCAACCATTACCAATGCATCATATTTTTCTGCCAAAGCCAAAATCTTGTCAAGCGGAGCAACGTGACCGTCCATTGAGAATACACCATCTGTAACGATGATTCTGAATCTTTGAGCTTGAGCAAGTTTCAGTTGTTCTTCGAGGTCAGCCATATCTGCTGATGCATAACGATAACGTTTTGCTTTGCAGAGGCGTACACCGTCAATGATTGATGCGTGGTTCAATGCGTCAGAGATGATAGCATCTTCTTCTGTGAACAATGGTTCGAATACACCACCGTTTGCATCGAAACAAGCTGCATACAGAATAGTATCTTCTGTACCGAAATATTCAGAAATCGCAGCTTCGAGTTCTTTGTGAATGTCTTGACAACCGCAGATGAAACGTACTGATGACATACCGAAACCGCGTTCGTCCATCGCACGTTTAGCTGCTTCGATCAAACGAGGATGGTTAGACAAACCAAGGTAGTTATTTGCACAAAAGTTGATAACGTCGCCGTTATCTTTAACTTGGATTTTTGCCTGTTGTGCAGATGTGATAATTCTCTCATTTTTGTACAAACCTGCTTCTTTGATTGCTGCAAGTTCGTTTTGGAGATATTGTTGCATTTTTCCGTACATAATTTATGTATTTTTGGTTAAACTTTGCGTACACTTTCAGTCAGCAAAGATACATTTTTATTCATTTTCTTATACTACACAAGCATATTTTTTATCATTTTTAATACAAATTAAACCCAATGATACCATTTAAAAAAGTTATTTGATGTTTTGTGTGTCGAAATTTTAGAAAAAACTTTTTTAATCGGAAAAAACAAAGTAACTTGCGACCGATTTCTATACTGAAAATAAATAAACATTTTACGGAATGGAACAGAATAAAATTGTAACTGAAACCGATGAAGTTGTTATCCGATTCTCAGGAGACTCGGGTGACGGTATGCAGATGACAGGTACGTTATTTACCGATACATCAGCTCTGTTCGGTAACGGTATCTCAACTTTCCCGGATTACCCGGCAGAAATTCGTGCCCCTCAGGGTACTGTATCTGGAGTGTCAGGATTTCAAGTGCACTTTGGAAGCAAAAAAATCTACACCCCTGGTGACTATTGTGATGTACTCATCGTGATGAATCCCGCAGCACTCAAGGCTAATGCACGTTGGCTGAAAAAAGGTGCTACAATTATTTGCGATGCAGATACCTTCAACGAAAAGGGCATTCAAAAAGCAGGTTTCAAGACAGATGATCCTGTAAGTGAGTTGAATTTGGTTGACTATAACATCGTATTTGCTCCGATCACAACAATGACCAAAGAGGCATTGAAGGACAAAAATATGGATGTTAAGAGTGTTGTCAAGTGTAAGAATATGTTCGCATTGGGTATATGCTATTACATATACGATATGTCAATGGAACATACCTTTAAATTCTTGAATAACAAATTCAAGAAAAAACCGGAAATTGCAGAGGCTAATATCCTCGTGGTAAAAGCTGGTTATAATTATGCTGCAAATACTCACCAATTCGCTAATAGATACAAAATCAAAGCAGCTCCGCTGGCAAAAGGTAAATACAGAAGTATTAACGGTAACCAAGCTGCTGCGTGGGGTTTCATTGCTGCAAGTGAAAAATCAGGTAGACCTCTTTTCTGTGGTTCGTATCCTATCACTCCGGCTACTGCAATTCTCGAAGAACTCGCTAAGCGTAAAGATCTCGGCGTGAAGACTCTTCAGGCTGAGGACGAAATCGCCGGTATCTGTACATCAATAGGTGCTGCTTATGCTGGTAACTTCGCTGTAACTACAACTTCAGGCCCAGGTTTGTCGCTTAAGAGTGAAGCTCTTGGCTTGGCTGTTATGGCTGAATTGCCATTGGTTCTGGTTGATGTTCAACGTGGTGGTCCTTCAACAGGTCTGCCTACTAAAACAGAACAGAGCGACTTGAATCAAGCATTGTATGGTAGAAATGGTGAATGTCCATTGGTAGTAATGGCTGCAAGTACACCTTCGAACTGTTTTGATTACGCATTTATGGCTGGTAAAATCGCAATGGAACATATGACTCCAGTTATTTTGCTCAGTGATGGATTTATCGCAAACGGTTCTGAACCATGGAAAATTCCTGCAATGAAGGATTACCCAGAAATCGTTCCTCCAATTATTACTGAAACTTCAGACCCAGTATTCTATCCGTATCGACGCGATGAAAAACGTCTGAATAGATATTGGGCTCTGCCAGGAACCAAAGGTCTCGAACACAGAGTCGGAGGTCTTGAAAAAGATGCAGTAAAAGGAAATGTTTCTCATGATCCGGCTAACCACCAAGTTATGGTTAATATTCGTGCTGAGAAAGTTGCTCGAGTTGCTGATTTTATTCCAGAACAAGAAGTTATCGGTGATCAATCAGGTGATTTGCTCGTAGTAGGTTGGGGTGGTACATTCGGTCACTTGCTCTCTGCTGTTGAAGAACTCAGAGCTGAAGGTAAGAGTGTCAGCCTTTGTCACGTAAATTATATCAATCCGCTGCCTAAAAATATTGGACAAATATTGGCAAACTACAAAAAGATTGTAGTTTGTGAATTGAATATGGGACAATTTGCTAATTACCTTAAACAAAACTTCCAACAGTTCCACTATCATCAAATTAACAAGACTGAAGGTCTTCCTTTCACAGTAGTCGAACTGAAAGAAAAAATGTTAAATATCCTAAGCGAATAATGTTATGAGCGAACAGTGTATATATACTCCTCAAGATTTTAAAAGCGATCAGGAAGTTAAATGGTGTCCTGGTTGTGGTGACCACGCTATCTTGAACTCGGTTCAACGTGCTATGCCTGAAGTTGCTAAGGAACTTGGTTACAAGCATGAACGTTTTACCATTATATCTGGTATCGGTTGCTCGTCAAGATTCCCGTACTATATGCAAACTTTCGGTTTCCACGGTATTCACGGTCGTGCTGCTGCTATCGCTACAGGTGTGAAGGTCGCAAACCCGAACTTGACCGTATGGGAAACTTCTGGTGACGGAGACTCATTGGCTATCGGTGGAAATCACTTTATCCATGCAGTTCGCCGTAATATTGATATCAATGTGATTTTGTTCAATAACGAGATTTACGGTTTAACAAAAGGTCAATACTCGCCAACTTCAAAACTCGGTAAAGTTACCAAAACATCTCCCTATGGTACTATCGAACATCCGTTTACTCCGGGTGAATTGGTGCTTGGTGCGAGAGGTACATTCTTCGCAAGATCTCTTGATATGGAGATTGAATTGACAAAGAATTGTCTGGTAGCTGCTGCTAAACACGACGGTACCTCTGTTGTCGAAGTGATGCAAAACTGTGTTATCTGGAACGATAAAACTCACGCTGAATTTACTGATAAAGAGGTTCGCGAAGACAGAACTATCGTCCTCGAACACGGCAAACCTATGTTGTTCGGCAAAAATAAAACCAAAGGTCTTATCTTAAGTGGTCTGAAACTCGTTGTGGGCGAAATCGGTGTTGGTGGTGTTACAATGAAGGATATCCTCGTTCACGATGCACACGAACCAAATCCAGGTATACATATGATGCTCGTGAATATGAAGTATCCGGATTATCCTGTGGCTCTTGGTGTTATCCGTGATGTCGAAGATCATACTTATGATGACGAAGTCAGAGATCAGGTGTTGAGCGTTCAGGCTAAAACTAACATCAGAAATATGGACGACCTGCTCAATAGCGGTGATACTTGGGAAATTGAATAACTCTAAAATAAATGAAAACTATAACATACATCTCGCCCGAAGAGGCTGTTAAAGCAATTAAATCTGGTGATCACGTTCACTTGAGCAGCGTGGCAAGTGCTCCGCAAACTCTGATCAAGGCAATGGTTGAACGTGGCCGTAATGGAGAACTGAAAGATGTTCATATTCACCACCTCCACACAGAAGGTCCAGCTCCGTATGCAGATCCAGAACTCGAAGGAATTTTCCAACTCGATTCGTTCTTTGTGGGTGGCAATGTAAGAAAAGTAACTCAAGCAGGTGCAGCTGACTATATTCCAATCTTCCTTAGTGAGACTCAGAAATTGTATCGTTCAGGAGTGTTGCCTTGTGATGTAGCTATGATTCAGGTTTCAAAACCAGACCAACACGGTTATGTATCACTCGGTACATCTGTTGATGCTACGTTGGCTGCAGTAGAATGTGCTCGCACTGTTATCGCTGTGGTTAATCCGAACGTGCCGAGATCTTTCGGTGATGCGATGATCAAAATCGAAGATATCGACCTCTTTTGCGAAGATGATACCCCACTGGAAGAAGCTCACTTCACTACACCTAACGAAATCGAACAAGCTATCGGTAAATATTGTGCTGAATTGATTGAAGACGGTGCGTGTTTACAAATGGGTATCGGTGCTATTCCAAACGCAGTTCTGGCTCAGCTCGGTAACCACAAAAACCTCGGTATCCACACTGAAATGTTCGCTGACGGCGTATTGCCACTCGTGGAAAGCGGCGTAGTAAACGGTAAAAACAAACGTATCGACAGAGGTAAAATCGTTTCTACATTCTTGATGGGTTCTCAACGTGTTTACGACTTTATCAATGATAACCCAGGTGTGCTTATGATGGACGTAGGTTATACTAATGATCCATTCATCATTGCTCAAAACCCGAAAGTGACAGCAATCAACTCTGCATTGCAAGTAGACCTCACAGGTCAAGTGTGTGCAGACTCATTGGGTCGTAAGTTCTACTCAGGTGTAGGTGGTCAGATCGACTTTATATATGGAGCTTCAAGATCTGAAGGCGGTAAGGCTATCATCGCTATGCCGTCTGTTACAAACAAAGGCGTGAGCAAAATCGCTGATTGTTTGACTGAAGGTGCCGGTGTTGTGACTACAAGATCTCATATGCATTACTTCGTAACTGAATATGGTGCAGTTGATTTGTATGGTAAATCTCTCCAAGAACGTGCTAAAGCTATCATCTCAATTGCACACCCTGACCATAGAGAAAGTCTCGAAAAAGCTGCTTACGAAAGATATGGCAGCCACTATACTTATATCAAAATGAAATAATCAACTCATTTAAGATATAAACATAAAAACGGGCGCGAATCATCTTCGCGCCCGTTCTCGTTTTGATATGCGTTGATTACCTTGCAGGTACTCCGTCGGCAAGTTTGTCCATATATTTCCCCAATTTTTCAGATGCCTTTGCAGATTTGCTATTTTTTAGCCACCATATATCCTGCATAACTTCGACATATTTCTGAGGTTCTACAACAATTACACGTCTATTACCAAGTCCGTAATTGACTTTTGTAGTTCCGTCGACCCTTTTAGTGTGGATATTAATCTTGTACAAAGTGTTTTTCTCTGGTTTAAGTGTGGCGATATATTCTCCATTTTTGATATCCTCAGGAGATGCCTCTCCAACACCCTCAATTTCGATGTGTAAAACTTTGCGGTTATCGAATACGAATTTAACACGAGTAGATTCACCTTTCATTATTACTTCGTGCTCGGTTGCTCCTCTCAAAAAAGATGTCTTAATTTTAAGAGATGCACTATCGTTCAGGACTAAATGTTCAAAATTTAGGGTTTCTCGTCTTAGTATTTCCGTAGTTTGTGGCGCGCTGGTAAATCCTATTCCACGTCCGTATGTTTGAGCAGATACATAACTAATATCAATAAGCACAAAAAGTGCACTTGCCACTAAGATGTAAAAAGTTTTC
>JAEIGA010000246.1_pt1 | contig 77144 bp, 88 predicted proteins | sample 9270691 | NCBI WGS metagenome assembly JAEIGA01 (sample SAMN17057246, study PRJNA624740) | gut metagenome | biome: biome; isolation source: fecal sample | host: Bos grunniens | place: China: Xizang | collected 2019 | reverse complement strand
TACTACTGTTCACAGCGTTAGTAAATGCACTACTCTTATCGATAAGTACATAGTAGTTATCACTATACTGGTTAGTAGCTATGCTGTAGTCTGATCCAAATGCTCCTGATGAGTGATTATCCAAAGTTCCGCCGGCCGGCACATAAATAGCACCCTCTACCGCTGTTACTGTAGCTAAACTAACCTTTTCTAGGCTCTTTTTAAACGGTATCGATAATACTACTCTCTTACCTGAATTTGAAATAAAACCTGGACACATACCCATTATACTTACAGTTTCTCCAGGTTGATAATATTGACTCTCCATCTCGTCCTTAAGTGACTTTTTTAGCTCGTTAAATGAGTAAATCTCCTCATCTGAGTCCTGGATCTGATAGTCTGTAGGCCTTGTACGTGGAATAATCGGTATTCTCATAGTCTCCACGACCTTAAACTCGCTGTTATCGTCATAAACTCCGATATACACCTGGATATCTACAGGATACTGTAATAAGGAGTTAGGAATATCGACGGTATAATGTGATCCGGATACCTCAGATGATCTAACGAGTGATTTATCCATCATGCTATTTGTGAAGTGGATCTCAGGAGCTGAATCCAATGTTACGCCTATAATCTCTAACGATCTGTTAATATCCCATTGATACACACTATCGACCGTATAAGAGGCGTAGGCGTCAAATGCTGCCGTAATCATATGTTCACATCCTTTCAAATGTCTTAGTTAACTCCGAGTATTGCTGTATATCCTACTTTATGCTGCTCTTCCTCAGCTTTATACTCAATATGTATATATCTGTCATCTGTATACATTTTACCGCCATTTTTTCCAACACAAGTAAGGACGTTACTCTTCTTAGCCAGGGTATCGTCTGTAAGTCTGTTCTCTTCATAATCACAAAGCATTTTAGTTATAACGGAATCACTTACAGTAATGTTTGTCTGCACAAAATTTCCCTTGATAAAACATACGCCCCTACCTTTGTATTTTTCGGGTAAGTCCACCATTAAAGCTGCATTATGTCCGCTTGTTGTTAATACTCCGTCTACTGTTATAATTTCCATAAATTGTACCTCTTTTTCTTAATCGCCCACCATACGACACACCCAGAGCACCGCTAGCTAGTCGGTCGTGTGTCTGCCCCTTTTAATTAAAAACCTATTTCATAAGTTATCGCCTTACTTTCACCTGCTGGAATTGTGATTGGTGTATCTAAGATAATATGGTCTAGTAGGAAATTGCTGTAATTATATCCGTTGTACGCATAGCACATAAAAAATCCTATTTCTGTAACAGTTATGTCAGCATCTGTTGTGTTTGAAAATGTAGCTGTATAAGTTTTTGTATCGTTACTTCCAACAGCGGTAACTACCGAATCACAAGTTAGTCCTGTCGCCTCTACTTCAAGCTTGTAGTCATCTTCGGTTGCTTCCGTGGTTCCCGTTCCACATCTAATATTTGTTGTTGAGGTCGTACTAGTATTTGTCGCCATATGATTAAGCGCATTAATAAAACTTGATGTGTTTGTTGTTGAGGTAGATGTGTTTCTTTCCGTCCCGCCAGTATCTGTAATTTGGATTTGTGAAGTTGGAGTTGGCTGTGAAGATGGTCCCGTTTGGTAGCTATCCATTACACAGGTTAATATAAGTTTCTTTCCATTTTTTGTTAACATACTTTATACCTCGCTTTCATATACATTTGCGATAAGTGATAGACTTGAGCCTACCCTTGCCCCACTTCTTATGTTTATTGTTATTTTTCCGTCATCACTTTCGCTACTTATCCCCTCTATCTCGCTTGCCATATCCACGGGATAGATACTCTCAGCACTTCCCGCCTTGGTTCGTATAGCGTCCGCTATGTCTTGGAATATACTTGTTAAACTCATGTTCTGCCCCCTTTAATATGCTGTGTTTATCACGTCAGTAATGGCTTTTTCGATGGCTGCGTCGGTCTCCTCTTTGGTATATACGGTAAGCTCTTGAGTACCTGACTTATAGATTCTAAGTAGAGTCTGACTCTTAGAGTTGACGTACATTACTCCACCGTCCTCGTTTGGGTTAACTGTGAAGCTTCTAGCTGTTCCGTAACCCTCAGTAGTCGGATCATCCGTAAGATCCAACTCTTCGTTATTATCGCCGAGAGTGATAGATCTTATTAAGGTTCCTCCCTTAACCGTTAATACCGTAGGCACACTGTCACTACAGATACACTCGATATAGTAAGTCTCACCTGTATGGATTGAGAATCCATAAGCGTACATATAACCTTCAGCTTTTACCTCTTGTAGATCCTCTGTGTATACCTTATTTACGCTCGTGTGTCCGCTGAGACTTAAAAATCCGGCGTCGGAGGTATCCTCGCTTAATAGCAAGCTCTGTAAATATGCTAAGTCCTCGAGATTCTCCTCAGTGTATATCTCTACCAACTCGGCTACCTCGTCGGATATGTTCCCGTAGAGTAACTGGTTAACCTTGTTATTTAATTCGTTATAAGATAGATAGTCCTCGTCGTCCTCTATCGTGTAATCCTCAGGCTTCTCCCTGGCGTTAATTTTTAAAGCGAATTTATATTTAGTCTCATACTCTCCGTCCTCGTTGTAATAACATACATAGACCTTTAAATTCTCTGACGTCTGTAACAAGGCGTTAGGAATATTAACGCTGATTAAGTCGTCCTCCAATGTCGCCTGGCGGACTAAAGCCATACCTGTACTGGCATTGGCAAAATGTATCTCCGGAACAGACGATGTATCCAATCCGCTAAGTGTTAGGATAATATCCTTATCGTACTGATATAGTGGATTATCTGATACATACTTACCGTTATACGTTACGATTATTTCCGTCATTTTTTTTGAATCTCCTCTCTTATTTATTTTGTTGGGGATTTTTTGCTACGAAACCCTCCCCCTGTACCGTTATCCCTCAAAAAGTCTGTAGAATTTCGACCACCCTTACCCCTTTTGAGTCCCTACGATACCGTTCTGAGCTAAAATCTCAATATATATACTAAAAAACCTCGATATTACTCTGTATCCTCGCTCCGTCCAACTCTTCGACTCTTTCGCTTTTTAAAACGGTCGTGTCGCTCGTTGTGACAGCTCTTACAAAGTAACTCGAGGTTATTATAGTCAAGTCTTAACTCCCATCCATCAGGAGTCTGTATAGTTTTCTTGTGGTGTACCTCCGTAGCTATTGCTTGGCAGCACTCACACTTATAACCTTTGTCTTGCGTGTACTTAGCTGATAGTATTCTCCACTCTTTAGAGTTATAGAACCTAATATACTTAGGATCCCTACTCTTATTATACCGCCTGTCTCCCTCCCTCTTTTGTTTGACTCTAATAGCCTCCCTCTCTTTTTGTATGATAGGAGCGCACGCCTTACAGTAAGTAGCTCCATACGGTATTAAATTCCCACAGCGATTACACATCTTTAATAACATACGTTATCCCTCCCTTATATGGTCCCCCTTAACGTGAGTAAGAGCCGGCCTACTAACTAGTAAGTCGGCTCTCCATAATTGGGAGGCTCAAACAATGAAGTAATTTAGAGTAACCTTTTGATATCAGATTAGCACATTAACATATTATCCAAAATTTATTAATAATGTAATGTCAACTTAGTGGTGAGCTAATGCTAACCAAGTGACTGCCTCGCTATACAGTCTATAGACGTGGCGTATATTATATCCCTCATTCTCTGCTATCTCCTCCAATGAAATACAGTCTATAAAAAAAGACTCCAATACATCCGCATATCTCGTATCTTCTAAGGTGTCTATCTCTGCTAAGATCTCCGACCTGAGAGCCTTACCCTTAACTTTTAACCTTGCTATTCTCTCTTCGAGTTCCAATTTATTAGCGATCAGATCCTCAGTAGTCACCGGCGTACCACCTCGAGGCATATCAGATATACGAGGCGAGCTTACGGACGTTAGGCGATCCTCCAGGAGAACGAGTTTATCCTCTAATCGACTAATAAGAGCCTTATTTTTTTTATAGCGTTTCAGTGAACGCTTTTTCAATTCGATCTCCTGGATCTCTGAATCTTCCATATCACACCTCCAAAATTTTATAATCATAACAAAATAACAAAAAAAATCGCAACTCTTATATATTTTTATTTTTTAACATATTTTATTATAATATTATATATATTCTATTAACTTTAATAATAATTATGTTATTTGTTATAAATATATAAATATATTAGATATATCAAAAAAGTGTTTTGATTTTTAAAAAACTTTCATTGATTTTTCGAAAAAATTTTATAACAAAAATCATAACAAACTTTTTTTTCAAGTTTGTTATAAAGGCTATTTTTTGTTATGGTCGATTGAAAAAAATTTTTTTATAACAAATTTTTTTGTTATAAAACTTATTTTTGTTATTTTTTTGTTATGATTTTTGTTATGGTTTTTTACCGTAATAATTACCTTTTTCCTGTCGAACCGATACCTCCACGAGAGATATTATTCAAATGATCCACCTCTACGATATCCACCGGATCCATATTTTTTATTATTCTAAACTGACAAATCCTATCGCCTTTTTCTATATGTGTATCCCTGATCGCCAACGCCGGGAACCTCCACTCGTCAGTATCGCCGGAATAACTATTATCAATTACACCGATTGAGTTACTAAGCAGCACTCCAAATTTAGACGGAGTAGAGGACCTAGGAGCTACTATAGCCTCGTAGCCATCAGGTAGAACCATTCCAACGCCCAAACGGAGGAGTCTATACTCTCCGGCTTTAAGATCCACGCTCTCAGCGGATCTAAGATCTATCCAGTCTCCTTTTTGTATTTTTTCGATTTTTTCAATCTCCGAATCAAAATATTTAATCTTTATTTCCATTTTTTAACCTCCCTTTTAATAAGCAAACCAGGAGAGATCATTTAGATTACTGGTTAATAGTACATCCTCAATACGCACTCTCTTACCTGATTTCTTAGTCTTTATTAGTTCTATATCGGCGTTATACGCCTTGTTGTAATAATTAGTCTTAGCTTTGAAATTAACTGACCTGTTAATAATAATCTCCGGAGCCGGATTACCATCCGTGAGAATCTTAACAACTAAATACTCCTTACCTCTGTTAATTCCAATATTCACTATTCTGTTAAAATCTGTCTTTTTCATAACTTACCTCTTCTAACTCTTTTATATTCTCGTCCGTAACCTGGTCGTATGAAATATCAAATAATACACACGCTATAAGTCTTTTTACGTTCTCAACCACACCCGGCGACATATTCTCTTTAGCTGTCTTTATTAAGTCCTGTGTTAACTTAGTACAGACCAACTGTGCTACGTCGTCAAACATAACTTTATTCATTCTTCTACCTCACTTTTCATTCTCCACCATCTATATGGTTTGCCTTGTGAATCTTGCCAGTAAGTATTTTTCCTGTTTCAAGCTTTTGCTCGGTATCTGTCCTTAAAATACCTTTAAAATTACTGTTCGCTATAATCTGCTCATATGCGTACACTTTCGCTTGCAATATTCCCCTTTCAGTATCGTGATTGTCCAACGCATATTGACGTATAAGTACTTCAACTTCTTGGAAATGCTCGCTACTGATTACAGGGAAATATTCAGTCTTTCCCAATAAGTTAGATGGTCTTTTCAATTCTTTTAATTTCTGCAACAACTCCTCTAATGTCATATCATCACCTCAACCGGATAATTTAATTCCAAGCTCTTTTGTACGTCTATAATTCTCTGATTACTGGATCCTCTGAATACTAACGATATATTTTTAAGATATTCAATAAACGGTCCATCTACTAACACATCAACATACCTTAATAGCTCCGGATGATTAACTCTTACATACTCCCAGGTGAAGCCTGTATATAACCATATAGTTTTATTCGGATATAAACGCTTTACTATAGTACACAAGGCTATAACCTCCTTTACATTCTCCGGCTCTATTGGCTCACCTCCGAGAATCGAAAGACCAGAGATATAGTCCTTATTCAATGCGTTAACTATCTCATTAGCGGTATAGATCGGATCGTAATAGTTACCATAGTCGAAGTCCTGAGCAGCCTTGTTAAAACAGCCTGGACAATTATTACGACAACCACTAACAAACAAACTCACTCTTACACCTGGACCGTTAGCTATATCCGTCTTTTTAATAATTCCAAAATTCATGTTTCAAATCTCCTTTTTTGTCGATTTTTTGCAAATTTCCACTTTTCAAAGTGGTTTTTACAAGTGTAAGACTCTATCGGCGATCTCTTCAGTACGCCCCTGGTTCCAATAATGCGTACCAATGTAACCACAAGTTCTACGAGCTACGTTCATTTTGTCCTGGTCTCTGTTTCCACATTTAGGACATTCCCACAAGAGCTTACCGGAGTCGTCTTTTACTATCTTAATTTCTCCGTTATATCCGCAGAGCTGACAATAATCCGACTTGGTGTTAAGCTCTGCATACATAATGTTATCGTAGATATATCCCATTACCGCTAATACAGCCTCGATATTATTAGTCATATTAGGTACTTCCACGTATGAGATCGCACCGCCTGGCGATAACTCTTGAAATTCGGACTCGAACCTTAATTTACTAAATGCGTCTATCTCTTCTCTTACGTTTACATGGTAAGAGTTAGTTATATAACCGTGATCCGTGATATCAGGTATCACACCAAAACGCCTCTGTAAACATTTAGCGAATTTATAAGTCGTGGACTCTAGCGGAGTTCCATATAAGCTAAAGTCTACGTCCTCTTTTTCTTTCCAACGTTTACAAGCACTATTTAGAGCTTTCATAACTCTAAGAGCAAAGTCCTTACCGCCTCCTGTATGGCTCTCGCCAGTCATAGCCATAGTAGCCTCATAAAGACCGGCATAACCGAGAGAGATAGTACTATAACCACCGTGTAATAACTTATCTATCTTTTCTCCTTTTTCTAATCTAGCCAATGCTCCATATTGCCATAATATCGGAGCCACATCAGATAAAGTACCCTCTAAGCGTCTGTGTCTAGCCATTAAAGCCGGATAACAGATATTCTCTAATCTGTCCTCAAGAATATTAAAGAATACATCTTCAGCCATTTCTTTAGTCCACGGTTGGCCATGCTCTAAGTAATCCTCATCAATAATCTTAGTAGTAGTTAATGCTACATCCACCAGGTTAATAGTTACTACACCTTGATTAAATCGACCATAATACTTTTTACCTTTTTGCCAATTATCAGCCTTGGCCATATTCTCAGTCGTGCAATCAGGAGTTAAAAAGGATCTACATCCCATGCACGTATAGACGTCACCTTTAAGCTCTCTCATAACCTTAGCTGATATATAATCCGGAACCATTCTCTTAGCGGTACATTCTGCTGCCAATTTGGTTAAATAGAAATACTCTGTATCAGGCTTGAGGTTATTTTCATCAAGTACGTAAATAAGCTTAGGAAATGCCGGAGTAATCCACTCGCCAACCTCGTTTTTAACGCCCTGGATCCTCTGAGTAAGGATCTCTTCTATAATGTTGGCTAAGTCCTTACGGATCTGACCGTCCTCGACTTCGTTAATGTTCATATACACGGTTATAAATGGAGCCTGGCCATTAGTTGTCATAAGCGTTACGACTTGATACTGTATTGTTTGTACCCCTCTCTTAATATCCTCTCTTACAAGTTTTTCGATATATTGATTGTAGTTTTCTACATCCATAAACCCTAACAGCTCGGCGTTATCTCTCTTGTATTTTTTTCTGCTCTAATTAACAAAAGACGCCAAGTGTGAGAGTGTTATACTCTGACCGCCATACTGACTACTCGCAACCTGGGCGATAATCTGAGTTGCTATATTACAGGCTGTACTAAATGTATGAGGCTTTTCAATCATAGTCCCTGATATAACGGTTCCGTTCTGTAACATATCCTCTAAATTAACCAGGCTGCAGTTATGCGAATGTTGAGCGAAGTAGTCCATATCGTGAAAATGGATAATACCCTCGTCATGAGCTTTAATTACCGCCTCCGGTAACAACTTACGCCTGGCTAAATCTTTACTTACTTCTCCAGCTATGTAATCACGCTGAGTAGGAATAATCTCAGAATCCTTATTAGAGTTCTCCTGTTTAATATTCTCGTTCTCATATTTCAAAAGCGTAAGAATAGCGTCGTCCGTACTGTTGCCTTTTCTAGCTTTTTCTCTATCGTATCTATAGCGGATATACTTACGAGCCACCTCAGAACTATCAGATCTCATGAGTCTACTCTCTACTGTATCCTGGATCTCCTCAACGCTTACAGCTCTGTTCATTGATTTGATCGTTTCTGTAATCTCTTCAACTATATAATCCACATCTCCCCAGGTTAAGCGAAATCTAATCTCAACCTCTTCATTGGCTGCGGATATCGCTTTTCTAATCTTCTCAGGATCAAAGTCTACCTCGATCCCATTTCTCTTAATTACTTTCATTTTTTTAAGCTCCTTTACCATAATTTTTGAATGAAATATCTCTTACCGTCTGCCTTTTGTTTAGGCTTTTTATCAAAATCAAACTTGTTAATTACTTCTTTATAAAAGGTTATATTCTTAGGAATATTAGTACTTTTAATACCCGACACCTTACACCAATCTGCAAATTCTGAATATAAATTATCTTTTGATTTATCTAGGAAATAGTCCTCGTTAAGATCTTTATCAGCTATCCACGATAGAACGGTTGAATTATCAGCCTTATAAGCCTCTAGGGCGTCTTTTACTATTTGTGGCTCAGTAAATTTACCACGCTTAATCAATCTTTGAGCGCCTCTAATTCCGATATTTAAAAGATAAGATAAGGATTCCGGTGTTGTGATTTTATCCACTATCATAGGATCGTAATCCTCATCCTCAGGACTAAACTTAGCGTTAAAAGGTATGAGGATAAAACGTCTATAAAAACCTTCAGACTTATCAAAAGACCTTGGTATCGTATTCGCACTGTAAATATGAGTCGCTGTAAGCTCTGTGGTGTAAGGTGTTTCTCCTTTTCGTTCCACCTGGAGCGCATCTCCGGAGAATAACTTTTTAATCGTTCCTGTGTCTCTAATCGTTACATTATCGATATCGTCACCTATATTACAATATACATTCTCAAGCTGAACCGTATTAAATCGCTCGGCCACTCTTTCAAGTGGAATCGCACTATAGTTACCTGGACCATAAAAGGTCTTTATTAAATCCATAATCGTACTCTTACCGTTTGACCCTCCACCGATAAATAAAAATCCTTTTTGATACCTGGCGTGTCGAATCATGGTATAACCAAAAATCTCCTCGAATAAGTTAATAACCTCTCTATCTCCACAGAATACACGGTTAAGCATTTTATCAAGATCGGCGCAGTACGCCGACGGATCGTAATTAACCGGTATTTTATTAAATTCAATAATCGAAGAATCAAATTTAAGACATTTACCGTTATGGATATCCAGTCTCGTATTATTAAGGTTAATCACATAAGGATCAGGTTTAACATCTCCTCGTCGAATCTCACGCATATCTGAGATATAACTAACCACTTCGTTAACCTGGTTATTTTTAATTCCAAAATATTCCTCTCGGATATATTTTCTCAAAAACTCCGCCGGATGATACGATCCGCCCTCGTATTCGTAAATTACATTGTTATATTTTATAAGACTATGCTTCTCGATTACACTTTTTGCTACCATAATATGATCAAACCCCGGGCGTCGCTCTTCTGCCTGTTTAATCTGTTCTTCTATCACGTCGTCCGGCTTAAACGCCTCGTCTCTGGTAATAGTTGCAATTTCTGAATTCGGTAACGGATCAGCAAGAACATAGTCGTTAATCACCTGGATAGTCTCTTTAATCTCGTCTCTATTAAATCCTTTAGTCTGTAGATACACTATGTAGTTAAATAACTCCTGATTGCGTCCGGATCCCTCACCCATTTCTTTAAACCCAAACTTACCGGAGGGAGCCGATACCGACGTTAACCACTTAGGCGCTACCTGGATTTCTTTACTAGGAATACTACGGATCCATTCTCTGTTAGCTCCGTCTTGTTTAATCTTGACGTAGGCATTACGGCCACCGGACTTGCGGTCGCAATAGATACCGACAGCTAAACGGTTTTTTATGAAATTTTTAGGATCCTCCTCAGGTGACTTAAACCAACAGTGAATACCTCTAGTCGTTCTCATCACCTTACATTTAAGACCTAATCCGTCTACTATTTTTAACATTATCTCAGCGTCAGAGGTTGTATCGAAGTCCAGGACGATATACCCTTTTGGCACCACCACGGCCACGTTATCGAAGCTTTTAACCTCTTCCCATGTTTTAGTACCTTTACCGTCTTTAAATCCGTGAGTAGGCTTTTTTCCGTCTAAAATGATATACTGCATATTGCTACCTCTTTCTAATATTTTTCATCTTCAGCCTCCTGGATCTCCTTAATTCGGCGGTCGATATACCACTTGGCTTTTTTTAGATCCTCAATAGTCTTACTGGGATCTTTTTTGCCGGCTCTGCTGATATACTTAATAGCATTTCCCAAACAAAAACCAAGCTTCTTATCTTCGATATACTCGATAACCTCAATCTTACCGTCCATGTAATGTGACGGTCTGTTTACTGGATCTGATAATTCAAATGGCGGAGGAAGTTCGACCTTTTTATCGTTTTTATGTTCGCAAGCGTAACAGATATGGCGTCCCTCAGGAACCGTATTACCACATAATATACATTTATCATCCATCCTATCTACCTCCATTCCTTGCCGGTCTTAATGTCTTTAAGTACTATTCTAGACTCCACATGGTAACCGGCTAACTCGCATATGTTATAAATCGTTGTGAGTAATTTTTTAATGCGCTTCTCCTCTCGGCTTGTATTCTCGATAGCCTCATAAGCTGTCGGATCTACGTAACCGGAGGCGTTACACCTTGGATTATTCCCTCTATACATTTAGCAGCTCCTCTACAATCTTTTTAAATTCATTTATGGTATAAGGCGCATAATGTAAGCCTCCTGATCGCTCAATTCTAAGTCTGTGTATCTTTTGGTCGTCCTGTAAATCGTTCTCGCCGACCTTTAACTCAAACGCTACAAATCGTCCGTTAATACAAGCGATCAAATCCGGCTTACCTTTGCCTGACCACCCGTCGCCGAAGAGATTTAAGTTATAAATCCCTCGGCTCTTAAGGTAGTCGATAGCCTTATTCTGTAGTTTTGTCTCAGGCTTGATAGTCATTACTCGAGGTCGTCCAGGTCGTCTAAATCGTCTAAGTCATCCTCTGCAGGAGGCGTATTACTTTTAGCTGTATTAGAGCCTGGGAACCCACTAGCAGTCGTATAATCATTAAGTCTAGCGCTTACGCCCTCCTCGCCGGCTCTCTCGCCTTTTGTACGAGTAAAAGTCTCATGTTTAACGGTAGCCTGTATATAACAACCTACGACATCCTGAGTGTCGATTTCGTCCGCCTGGAAATTATTTAAACAAGTACGAGCGAAGTAAGACCAGGCTTTAAGAGCGCCCTCGTTAAGTTCTCCGTTATCCTTGGTGAGAGTGAATCTCTCCTCGTGAGTCTGACCGCTTGCGGTTTGTAACTTAACCACAATCTTACCAAAGTCCTCATACTTACTATCGTCAACGCTCATTACCTTAAATACTGTTACTCCCTCCGGAATAAGAGAGAATCCACCCTCTGATAATTTCATTTTTGCCATTTTAATAGTCCTCCTTTTTATTATTCTTTTCCGGCGATAAATCCTAAGATTTCCTCACCTCTGATATCTGTAATTAAAACGTATTTATGAGTAATACCCTCGGCGTCCTCAATCTCCAAATAAACGAGACGGTCGCTCTTTTCGAGTAATCCATATTTAGCGTTAGAGATAGCCACCTCGTCCTCTAAATTAGTAGCGAATACACGGTCGATATCGCTTGGCTTACCATCAGCCGGTAACTCAGCTCTTACTAAGTCTAAGATATCGTCCTCGATATCAGCCGTGAGAATAGCCTCGAACATATCGTCAGACTCTACCACTGCTCCGAATGTGTTAACGCCGTTAGGAATTTTCATACCCACACCATCAAATAAAAGCCAACGGTTATCCGCTGCCGTAACTACTACCTGGCCATGAGTTCCGGCCATTTTAAAAAACTTATCAAATTTCATAATCTTAACCCTCCTGATCTTTAATATTAAAAGCTGTTTTAACAACTTTAATAGATGTATTATTCTTCAATAATCTAATCATTAACTCTAATTGAGTTGTATTTTTAACGAGTGCGTAATATTCGCTCTTTTTAATCTCGATCCTATCCTCAGCATTGATAGCGTCTATAAGATTCATAGTCTTAATCCTCCTTAGGTATCTCTGTAGTCGCTAATTTATAGGAAGTAGAGACTTTAGTATATTTACTAGCTACATCAGGGAGATCTTTTTTAAGAGCTGTAGTATCAAGTTTATTACTATCAATCTTAGTAAGCGTCCAGGTGTATTTTTTACTAGCAACCTCGACCTTTTTATCTCCCTCTCTAAATTGTCCAATCATGGACTTTTTAACCTGATCCTCAATCTCCTTAAGGCGTTTACGCTTTTCTAAAATTTTAACGTCTGCTTTTTCGATAGAGCCTCTAAGCTTGTCCGCCTCTGCCATTAACTTAGCTATATCGGCGTCGCTTGCCTCCGTTACATTCTTACGGAGTACATTTAAGATATCGGCGTCCCTTTTCTCGTCAAATTCAGGAGAGATACCAGTTAATACGTTCTCATTCCAAAATCTCATAGCCGGATCAATGTAGGACTCCTTAAATGTTGGATACTCCTCAACGAGACTAAACTCGATAACTACTGTATTATCAACCGTAGGCTCGAACGCCTCCGGATCCTCGTAGTCTTTATCAGTAAGGAAACTACAAGTCATTACCACATTGTCAAAACCTAACAGATAAGCGTATAAGCAAGCCTGGAGCTTATAATAGATTGGTGGCTCGACCTTACCGTCTACACCTTTCCAGTCCTCTACTCTCTTAGTGGTCTTAACCTCGACTACGAAGTCGTCACCTAAGAAATCCCACATTCCACCGAGTCCCTGGACGTCAGGAAAGAAGTCGCCCCAGGTCTTTTTAAAGTAATCCGGACCGTATACATCCGTAGGACTCTTAATATCCATGAAATATCTAGTCCTTAAATACTCACAAACCTTAGGCTCTATAATCTTACCGGCGATAGTATATATAGTATCCTCGAACGGTTCCTCGTAAGTCCTCGTCATTTCACACCAGGCCGAGAACGGACTCGACCAATTGTTAAATCCAAGTATCGACGCAAACCTTGTAGCTGTTAATTTTTTAGGTCTTTTTGGTGGATCGACCTTAATCCTGTTATCTTTCAAAAATTCCATAGTTGAAGCCTCCTCTTATTTATTCTGTAGCACGTCCCACGCTAATAGACGGCTTACGTTTTCTTGTCTTGCGAATTTCTCCCTCTTTAAGCTCAACGGTTGCAATCGTGCAGATCTCAGATCCTCTAAATGAGAGTACCTGTCCGTTGGACTCGTCAGTTACTAAATTCCAATCTCCGTATTGATCCTCAGGACTCGGCTCCTTAACCTTATCTACCGAGTAAGGTACGGTACTTTGAAACTGTAAGGTCTTACCATTTTTAAACGATAAAACGTTAAAATACATAACATTACCTCCTTGATTTTTGATATTTCGTTAATTGATTTTAAAAAAAAATTACTCAGCGATCTTATTACCAATCTCAATTAAGATATCGTCAGCCTCACTCTTAGTAAGCTTACCGGCTTTTACTTTCTTAGTAATCTCCTTAACGTAAGGATCATATTTAGCCTCGAGATTTTCATCAGTAACCACCTTGTCAGAGTTCATATATCGACTTCTCAACTTTTTAAGACCGTTAACAATAGCGGTACGCTGCGTCTTAGTAAACTCTCCATCCTGGTTAATAAGTTCTGTTTTAGTCTCCTGGCGTTCTTTAGATGTAGCCGGTCTAGTTGGTTTCTTCTCAGTCTTAACCTGTTTATTATCTTCGTCTACAGGCTTATCTGAGGTCTGTTCGATACCGTCGCTCTCGATAATATCAAGAGCTAAAAGATAAAGATAACGTCTAACATAAGTCTGAATAGCTCCGACCTTTTGAATAGGATTTTTAATCATACTCTCATCAGGTGCTAACTGACTCATGAAGTCTATTGACTCCTCCGGATTATCCACGTTAACGATAGTAAGAGTTGCGACCTCACTACCAAACGTAATCATGTCAGCAAGTCCAAGTTCTCTAAATATCTCCTGTTTAACCGGAATAATCTCGTCAAGACGGAAATACTTAAACTCCGCATAACGGTTAACTCCCTCCTTTTTAACTCCGGCTTCTAAGAATTTCTTACGAGCCTCGAGTAATTTAGCGTAGACGTTTAACGTCTGTTTTTTTGATTCTGTTGCCATAATGCAAACCTCCTGTTTAATTTTTGCGATCTTACGAGCTACCGTAGGATCAATATTTATATACTTATCGATTCGCTTCTTGGCGATATCGATATAGTAATCTAAGTCGAGATCCTCTACGCTTAGAGTATTCTCGTTATCAATAAAACAATGCTCCGGACATTCAGATATAATCGTCTCGGACCATACCGGCGGATCTACTGGAATAACATCCATTTTGCCGGTCTCCTTGTTCTTTTTTCTTTTTTCCGTAATCCACTTGCCTTTTACAATTTGACCGAAATTTGAGTCTTTTACGGCATATACTCTGTTTACTTTTTGTACAGGCTCACGGATTCCGTTAATATAGTGATATGATCCCTGATAAGTGCCTCCGGTCTTTATGATCTGCTGAAACGCTGTTACGTCTTTACACTCTTTTATAGTAACCTCCGGATCTATTCCCTTTACCAGGTAATCAACTATAGCCTTGTGTATGATCTGTAAGGAATTGGTCTTAAAATTACCACCCTCGTAAAGCGATACATAACCGCCTTTAGTCTTAAAGTGGCCATCTTTATAGATACCAATATAGTTATTAACGTCTTTTTGAATCACACGGTAGAAGTCGTCTCGCTCCATTGTGAATCCTGTCAGCTGACACCAGGACGAAACTATTCTCTCGGATAAATCCACCTCTTTTTTATCAATGGTAAACATGATACCGTCGGTATTGATATTTACAAAATCTATGGTCTTACAAGCTTTCGCTAAATCTGAAATTAAAATACTCATAGCTAACTGATTAGTTATACATACGCTACGTCCTCCCAGGCGGTCGTTTAGACCGTTACCCTTTGATAACATAGCTCCATAACAAGTATTTATTATCAGCTTTAAGCTTGCTTGTTTAGCGTCGTAATCCTGGTATTCCTGGATCTGTTTATAAGTTTCCTCGTCGGTACCGGCTCTAGCTTTTTCCTCGTTGAAAAATGTATTACCCTCGGCGTCCTCATCCGAAAAGTCGTGATACCAGGATCCGCCGAGCTTAGCAACTATCAACTTATTAACAGCTTTAGCCTTGCCCTTGTATTCAAGTCTTAATTTAACTAGCTTTTCGTAGGCGTCCGGATCTTCCATGGATCTTGAGGTATAACCAAAATTTATCATTGAGTTAGGATACAAGGATCCTACGTCCTGGTTAATAATAACCCTGTCCCCCGTCTCCTGGATGATTACACAAGGCTTAGCGCCATGTACTCCGCCCCAGGCGTAAGTAACCGGACATTCACCGACCGAAGTCTTTAACATTAAGTCAAGAGTCATTCCTTTAGATCCTTTACCGGCTCCAAATAATTTAGCGTCAGGAATACTTTTATCTCTGATCTGTAGAAAAAAATCTAATATAATCTTAGGTATTCGCTTAGGATCCAAGTTATCAGGTAGAACGTAATCTCTCTCGTCGTCTCGCTCCGTGTATGTTGCTTTCAGAGCCTCAGCGGATAACCTAGCGTTTGTATAACCTAAGGCGTCTATCGGATCTATTCCGTAGATACCACCGGCTAAGATCTTAGCGTCGAGATAGTTCTTTTTTCGTTCCCAATAGAGCTTAACCGTGGAGTTAACGTCATATTTACAATACTTAATAACTTCCTCTAGCTCCTCAGGTGTAAGCGGTCTGTCGATATCAAACGGAACCGATGACTCAACGATTGGTAACTTTAAGTTACCCTCGATAGCTTTTAAGCTAATACCTGGATCTGCGATATCGTCTCTCAGATCAAACGACTTAAAAGGTTTTTTCTGATACTGAATAAATGGTATCTCCCATCCTTTACCGCCACCAATGATGTAATCGTTAGCTCGCTTAACCTCTACATTAGATCCACCGTTTAGCATTACCATTATTACGTAGTCGTCATAGTGCTTATTATAAAAGCCTCCCAGGATATCCGGAGCGTTATTTAACCATTCCTTTAAGTGGTAGTTATCATTGTGGATTACCGTCCACGGGCTACCCTCCTCCGGTCTCCTAGCGCATATGATCCAATCGTACTCGAATACCTCAATATCATAGATATATACATTCAATCTAAGTCCTCCTCAGAAACAAGCCTTATATAATAACTGCATTTCTTACGAGAGCCTCGGTTACTTATTCCTTTTACACTCTCGACTGATATATGTATATAACACGCCTGGAGTCATGCCTAAAATTCTAGCTAACTCCTTGGCTGTATCTGCTACCGCTATTGACAGCTCTAACTCGTCTGGAGTCGTAGCAACATATCACATAGGCTTAATTCCTCCTTAACTCGTCCATATTATTTTTTAGTCGTTCTGCGAATGGTTTATGTGTTCGCAGCCACCAATTTAGATATCTTTGTGTTGATTTAGAATTATTAGTACTCATTACCTTACAATCCTCACTTTTATAACTAATGTCTCCTGTTCTGCTGCTAAGCTGAGGAATGTATATCGTATAAACAACTTTTCGTTTAACAAAACCCTGATATTCAGCTTGTTCTGTAATACTGATACCGTAGGTATCATTCATTTTTTTAACGTATTCCTCCATCCTCATTAAGTTACTCATTTGCTACCTCCTTTTTTTACTTTTGATATTTTTAATTTAAGTTTGGCCAAGTTTAAACACGCCTCGTTAATATCACTATTTCCCTTAACGGATAACCTTAATTTATTTAAGGCGTTAAGCTCTGCTTTACTGATTAACTTAAGATTCTCGATTCTATCGTCGGTAGATATTCCGTTAATGTGTAGAATCTTATAACCTGGTGGTATGGCTCCATTATGTTGCTCCCATACATACCTAGCGTATAAGATCCAGTTGTTAGGCTCAGCGATTTTAATAAACGTTCTACCCTCACTACTCCTCATACTTATAGTTCCTACTGGTTTATGATTGCGTGGTATATTCCCGGTTTTAAATCTGCCTTTTTTACTACGTTCGATTTGCTCGGAATCCATAAATTCAACCTGTTTTTTCCCTCTCGTATAAGGGGTATTACCTTTTTCGAATCGACCGGTAAATCCTGTTTTAATCTTATAATTTTTCAAGTAACTTCTAAGCTTAGTAAGAGTAATCGGACTCTCAGGAAATACTCGGTTGTATTCCTCCAGTATCTCCTTGTAATGGTGGCCTGGCGTGTATTCTTTTAAAAAATTAGCCTGTTCCTCAGTGTATTTACTCATCCTTAACCTCTAATAGACCTTTTAATCCTATATCCCTGGTTCCATATTCAGCCTGTAGCTCTATAGCTTTTAGTTGGAGCGTAGCGTTGCTGATAATAGTAGTTGATACATCCGCTATACTCCTGGCTCTTTCGATTTCATTTTTTAAGTCGTCACCTGTGAGATCCTCATCACCCAGGCGCTCAAGTTCTGCGAATAAATGATTATTCAGATCTGATAACTTATTCCTCATCCGCTGCCTCCTCTATATCGTCGAGGCACACATTACAGATATAACCTCCGACGTAATAATCTCCTAGGATACATCCACATAATTTACAGTATTTCAATTATTAGCCTCCTTAAATCTTTTCTCTAAATCAAATACGCTCTTACCCTCGCCTTTCATTGGTCTATCAGTCCTGGCTTGTAATCTTTTTAACCGCTCCCAATAATCCGGTAAGTACGTGTACATATTTTTTAGTTCTTTTAAGTTCTTGTTAGCGCAACACCAACACGATACACGGTCTAAGATCTCGTACAGATCGATATTACCTTCTATCCAGTTAAAACCTTGCAATCTGCAATATTCCAAACAATCTCTCTCGCTCATGTTCAGTTCAACTAACGGAAACCTTTTAATCGGTTTACGTTCTTTTTCTAGTCGCCTGGTCTCATCCGCTGCAATCCCTACATACTCGATAGCACCTTTACAGTACCTTTCGATAGCCTGGATCTTATCGGTAGTACCCCACCTACAGCGACCACCACACCAACTATAACCGTAATGGAATCCGTTCTTAGTACCATTAACCGGCTTGTCAAACATCTTCCATTTGAAGTCGTAGTCAGGCTTTAACTCCGTAAACCTTATATTTTTATTATCTAATATCTTTTTAACCTGATCCCTGATATGGTAGATAGCTTCAAACTCCATACCGGTATCGTAAAAGACTACCTCATCAAGAGGATAATTAAGCTCTAATAATTTAAGCAGCATAGCTAACGAGTCTTTACCAAAACTCACACTTGCTATATATTTTTTCAAACCAACCACTAACACTAATCAATAGCGCCCGTGGTTAATTCTCCTGTCCTCCCATGCTACTAACCGATACTGGCGTTCACGCTGTTATAGAGAATCTTACATATAAGTTGTCAACCTCTTATATAGCCTCGTCTCACGAGGATTAGGTTTATTCCTTTCTTTTCTGTACTACAGGTAATACTACCCCTACTAAGATATCGTCCTCGTAAATAAATACTGGACTCTTTCCATCAGTTCCCTTAAATGTTGCATTTTTTAAGTCGAAATACTTTAAAAGATCCGTATCGACCACTATCTCACCATTGACGTTAGTAAAAATCTGTAATCTTTTTTTAGTCCCTAGAACAGGTTTAGTTAAACCCTCTGTAACTGTTGGAATAGCTTTATCTTCGTTGAAAAAGTGATCTCGATACATGACCGGAGTTGATGATACCTTGTCTAAATCGAGAAAAAAAAGATCTGATCTGATATAGATAGCTGAATATGTGTTAAATATAATTACGTAATTTAGATCCTCAACGGATCTATACAGGGCGTATCGATACGGAGAAACTATATTTCGTGTTTTCTCTTTATCTAGTGCCTTTAAAATATCCGTTTGTAATTTCAAATAATTCATTAGTTGACCTCCTGATTACCGAATTTTCGATAATTGATTTTTAAAAAATTTACTTGTACGTTCGGCGATATCCCTCCATATACTCTGTAAAGAGTTTCTCGGAGAAGTCGGAGTAACCGGCTAAGGCTCTATAGATATCCACCTCGACCGTACCTTTGGTTAATAAGTGTATATAGCTGCATTTATTATTTTGACCGGTTCTATGAATACGGTCTCTGCTCTGCTCCAGGATGTTACTCCGGAGAGTAGGCTCGTAATAAATAATAGTATCGCTTGCGAATAGATCTATTCCGGCGCTTGCGGTCTGATACTGACACACGATAACTTTAATCTTTTGATCTGTTTGAAACTTACGCCATATAGTCTTATCCTTTTGATCTCCGTCCAGGACTACGTATTTAATCTTTTTCTTATCCAGTAGCGCCGAGATCTTACGGATTGAATACTTAAATTCAGCAAATATAACTAGCTTTTTATCGTCCTCGTATCCGTCGATTAACTCGTCTAAGACTTGGATTTTCTCGGTCTTAATCTCTAAATCTTCTCCAATCTGAGGATCCACCTTAATATATCCGCTGCACATTTGACGTAGCTTAACAAGTCTACTAAGTGGATTATCCGCCAGGATCTCATATTCTAAGATAGCTGACTCCGTAGCTAGTCTCTTGTATAGTTTCTTTTCCAATAGATCCACCTTGATAACCTCATCAGGTAACTTGTCCGGCAGATCCAAACATTCAGCTTTTTTAACTCTATAGCTGTACTCGTTAATAATCTCCTGTAGCTCCTTAACATGGATATAACTACTTGGTTTATGATACATATTTAAGATACAGTAGTGATTCTCAAATACTTTATATGATCCTCCGAAGATATTAGAATAAACGTATCCGTGGAATATGTAAGGATCCAAAAAACAATACAAGGACCATATATCCTCTAACTTACCGTTACCTATCGGCGTTCCTGTTAATATGTATCTGTAGTCTGCTTGTGTTGCTATTTTCAGTAAAAACTTAGACCGTCGGCTCGTTCGGTTCTTAATGAAGTGAGCCTCGTCCAGGATGATACACCCATACTTTTTGTAATAAGGACTCTTTTTATCGCCTCGCCACACCTTATCGTAATTTATGAGAGTAATACCGGCTCTTAATATCTCCTGATCTAATGGATCGAACAACTCGAGATCTCTCTCCCAAGCTCCAAGAGCTGACTTAGGAGCTACGATTAAAGTTGTCTCTATTTCTCCGGATCTGAGTAAGTCTCTTATTCTGCATAATGACGGAATAGTTTTACCTGTACCCTGTTCCATAAAAAGCGCAAAAAAATTATTGCTCCTCATGTAAGAGAGCGCTATTTCCTGGTGGCGATATAACTTTATCATTCCTCGCCCTCGTTATCGTCAAAAAACAAAGCTCTGTGGATTTTAGCTACTATTAGAGTAGTTGCTAGGCCTAATATAGGTCCACTATCTCCCATCTTTCTTGTTTCCTCAGCGATAACCTTAATAGCTATATCCCTAAACTGCTTAGGTGTTATGGTGATTTCGCTTTTTTCTACATCTTTTTTCTGATCCTCGATTTTATCAGTCAGGACTTTTTTATCCTCAACCTTGGCAACATGGTTAATATTGACCTTTTTTAAGTCTCCCTCGTTTGTATCGATTAAAAGGATTGGTGGATTTAATTCCGAGAATATATCTCTAATCACACCTTTAACCACCTTGTTATCTTGAATTACGTTTACTACTTCGCCTATTTCAAAATTAACAATAATCATAATTTAGCTACCTCCTCGTCTGTTAACACTTCTCCGGTTATCTTTTTGATAATGAGCTTATACTCCTCATTTGTTATAGTCTCGCTCATATAGAGATATTTAAGTACTCCCAGGATCTCGCTAAATTCTACTAATGCTCTACGAGTCTCTCCGTATTTACTGTTTCTCTCCAGTCGATCTGTAAACTCTCCAATCTTAATATCTAACCAGGTGAGTGCTGCTCTGATCTCATTTTTTTGGTTACGTGTGTTCGAAAGAACCACGCCACATACTATCTTTTGTCTGTTCATTGTGTGTACTCCTTTTCTTATCTAATAAATCGTAAAGATCTTTAACCTCCGTGATCTTTACCACTTTACCGGTTATATCCGGTAGTATCGTACCGTCAGCCATAATATGAGTAATCATTATTAAGCCTCCTTTACTGCTGCCTCTGTTCTGAATAATTCTTCAAGAGTTAACTCAGTTCCGAGAATCTCCTTAATTCTTACAGCCTCCGCAAATGTAAGAGGAGCCTTACCATTAAGCTTAAAGCTCATGGTTGAAGTAGTACATTTAATCTCTGGATCATCTGCCAGGTCTTTTAAAGTAATCTTACGTCTAGCCATTTCAGCTCTAACTGTTGGATACATTTAATCACCTCCTTGTTTCGCTTATCGATTTATCCGCAAGCTTTATCGATATATCGTGATTACGAATGTAATAATAACAAGTATTTTTTGAGAAATCAATAACTTTTCTTGAATTTTCGATAATTTATTTAATTATACTAAATTTCTTTTCTATTTATCGAAAAGAATTATTGAAAAATCGACAAAAGTATTGTATACTCTGTACAACCGTCTAATTCTAATCCCACATGAGAGGAGCTAATCCAAATGTCAAAAAAAAGTAAGCCTGTAGCTGGAGGCGTAGAAGATCAGATTAAGGAATTGGTAAAAAAAGAGTACGGATCCATCCTTCAATTCACAACCAAGGCCGGACTTCCGTACGCTACATTTGATTCAATGTTAAAGAGAGGATTTAATAATTCCACTGTAGAGAATGTGATTAAGGTGTGTAATGCCTTGCATATATCTGCAGATGAACTAAGTAAAGGGCATATAGTCCCTATTATTGTACAGAAAAAAGACGAGGGACCGACCGATATACTAGGTATACTGGCGATCACTCGCAATCGTTTACTATCCTGTGATGGATTAACATTTAATGGAGAGCCGGCAGATCCGGAGAGCGTCCAGTCTATATTAGACGCTATGGAGATCGGAGTCGGCATGGCTCTTAAAAAGAAAGAGGCTAGGAGTATTGATACTGAAGATAGTGGAGGATCTGATTCAGACATATAATACGTCGGATCCGTTTAGAATCTGTGATTATTTAGACGTGTTAGTAGTTAGAGTCCCACTCGTTAAGGTTAACGGTTTTTATCAACGATTCGAAGATCAGGACATAATCTATATTAACCAAGACCTTAACGAGGAGGAGTCTACTCTTGTCCTGGCTCATGAGTTAGGACATTTAATCTTACATAGCGACGTTAACGCTCTATATTTAAAAAGTTGTAACCAATTAACCTCAAGATATGAGATCCAGGCTAATGCGTTCGCTATTCTCTTATTAAGAGATCGCTTGAACCTGGAAAATGAAATACCGCTCTTAGATTGGAGATATGATAATTATAACTTAATTAATTTGATAAGACATTTTTAACGTAGTTTTTGTTATGATTTTTGTTATTTTTTTTGTTATTTTTTTGTTATTTTTTGTTATGGTGAAAAAAATTTTTTTTCGAGCATAACAAAAATCACGACTGAAAAAAGTTTGTTATGATTTTTGTTATGTTTTTTGTTATAGTTTTTTTTTGATTTTTCGAGAAGAAATATTTATAAATCAAAAATCATTTTTGATATTCTTAAATATTTATAACTACTATAACAAACTAACATAATTTTTATTAAGTTAATAGAAATATATAAATATATAGTAATAATGTTATAAATAAATATATATATAAGAATTGAGATTTTTTTTGTTACTCTGTTATGTTTGGAGGTTTAATAATTTTATGACTAAAAAAATTGGAGTAGCTCTTTATGTTCGAGTGAGTACTCAGGAACAGGCAGCAGAGGGATACTCGATTGGAGAACAGGAGGAGCGATTGAAAAAATATTCTGAGGCTCACGCCTGGGGAATATATAAGGTCTATAAGGATCCTGGATACTCCGGCGGATCTATGGACCGTCCAGGACTTAAGAATATGATCCAGGACGTTAAGCGTGGTCGAATTGATAAGATAGTGGTTTATAAGTTGGATCGACTGAGCAGATCCCAAAAGGATACGCTCTATCTTATTGAGGATGTGTTTAATACTAACGACGTGGACTTTGTAAGTATGACCGAGAATTTCGACACAGCTACACCGTTCGGCAAAGCTATGATTGGTATACTTTCCGTATTTGCTCAGCTAGAGCGAGAGCAGATCAGGGAGCGTATGCAGCTAGGAGCAGACGCAAGAGCCAAGGACGGATACTTTCACGGAGGCCCTAACGCTCCGATCGGATACGACTATAAGAACGGAGAGTTAATAGTTAACGAGTACGAGGCTCTCCAGGTCCGTAAGATCTACGAATTAACCGAGACCGGACTACCTCTATACTCCGTGTTTAAATACATGAGAGATCATGGTTATACACATAAATACGGAACCTGGAAAGACTCAGCGGTTAGATCAGTCTTAAAGACTCCCATCTACGCCGGACGCATAATGTGGAAAGGCGAGACGTATCCTGGGCGCCACGAGGCTATAATAGAGCCGGAGCGCTTCGATAATATGACTCACTATTTAGATACAAGGGATATAGGTCTATTCAAAAAGACACCATTTAAGAGAACTACACTCCTGGGAGGTATTATATTCTGCGGTAACTGTGGAGCGAGATACTACTGTAAACAGAATACAGTTAAACGCCACAAGTCAACTCCTGAGGACGCCAAGCCTAATAGATATTATACTTGTTATTCTCGTGGAAAATCAGCTAAGCATTTGATAAAGGATCCTAACTGTAAGAATAAGACTTATAATGTTAAGGACTTGGATAATATTATCCTCGGAGAAATATCCAAGTTATCTCTTGATCCGGAGTACTTTAACCGTGTAATAGAGATTAACGCTCCTGAGGATCACTCCCAGGATAAGAGAATTATTGAAGATAGACTTAAGGAGATTGATAAACAGATAGATAAGTTGGTGGATCTCTACCAGGTTAGTGGTATAGACTTTAACACGATAAATGAAAAAATCCAGGCTCTTAACCAGGAGAGAGAGTCTCTCGAGGAAAGCCTGGAAGATGAAAGTATATTAACTCCTGATCTGTCAGTCCAGGAGGCTAAGGATATATTAACCACTTTTCCGGAGATACTGGAGAGATCGAATCCGGAAGAGCTGAGGGATATAGTCCACACTCTTATAGACGGTATAGTTATTAAGGGAGAGGATCTAGAGATACATTGGAAATTTACCTAAAATCCTCCCAGTTTTTTTTAAGCCTTGATAAGGCTACTTATTACCTCCACATGTTCAGTAAATGGAAACATATCATATGGCCATATTCCATCAACTTTATACTCCCTCTTTTCTAAATATTTCAAATCTCTATCTAATGTTTCTGGATTGCAGGATATGTATACTACCCTTTTTGGTGCAAGTCTTACAATTGAATCTAAGAATTCCTTGCTACTTCCTGCTCTTGGAGGGTCCATGAACACAACGTCGACTGCTTCTTTATAGCTATCCATAAATTTTCCAGCGTCACCATGTACAAATCTTATATTATTTATCTTTTCATGACGAGCATTCTTTATAGCATCTTTCACGGCTGTTTCGTTTAATTCTACAGCAATTACACTTCCTGCTTTTTTTGCTGCTGTCATTCCTATTGTTCCAATTCCTGAGTATGCATCTATTACCTTGTCTGAGGATTTTAAATCAGCAAGTTCAATAGCCTTCTTGTATAGCTTCTCTGTCATAGATGAATTTATCTGGTAAAATGACTCAGGAGATAACCTATAGTTAATACCGCATAGCTTATCATTTATATATCCTTTGCCGTATATAGTTTGACTTCTTTCACCTAGAATCATACTTGTTTTCTGATTGTTAATATTCATAACAACAGTTGTAATCTCAGGATGCTCTTTTAGTAATGCTTTAACAAAATTATTTTTTGATGGAAACATGGTACTTGAAAGTATTAGTACAACCATATATTCATTGGTGTTATGACCATATCTCACCATAACATGGCGAAGTAAACCGTAGCCGGTGTCCTCGTTATATATTTTTATTTTAAATGAAACTGCTAGTTTTTTAATCGTGGCAATAATTTCATCAGCTTTTTTATTTTCTATTATACACCCATCTATATTTACAATTCTATGGCTGTTTTCCTGATACGTCCCAGCTATGATTTTTCCTTTTTCATAACCAAAACTTGCTGTTACCTTATTTCTATAATGATAAGGATAATTCATTTTTTGAATTTCATGAACGACACCATGTTTTTTAAGTAACTTTCTTTCTTTGTTTTCAAGAATTTTCAAATGTTTTTCATATCCATCATTGATATGGTTGCAACCGCCACATTTTTTTACATAAGGACACTCCATATGTATTCTCTCTTTCTTCTAACTGACTCAATAATTATACAATAACATTTTCAGGATTACCATCCAAAAATGCCTGAAGATTATGACAAACAATGTCCACAAGACGTTGTCTGGTTTCTAAAGGCGCCCAGGCAATATGAGGTGTAATCGTAAGGTTTTTGCCACCCATAAGGATACAATCCTCACTCATTGGCTCCACATCTATAACATCAATTCCTGCTCCTGCTATTTTTTTAGTATTCAAGGCATCTATTAGAGCTTCTTCATCTATAAGTCCACCTCTGGCCGTATTAATCAATAAAAGATTGCTTTTACATTTACTAAGAAATGTTTCATCAATCATTTTTTCATTATCTTGATTAAGAGGACAGTGAAGGGTAATGATATCGCTCTCCCTTTGTATATCTGATATATCTGCAAATTTTATTTCACCAGATTCATATTCCTTATGAAATTCTTTAACCAGATATTCATTAACAACATCCTTATGTCTTGAATTCACAAGGACATTCATCCCAAAGGCAAGTGCTATTTTTGAAACTTGTTTTCCAATATTTCCATAACCGATAATACCCAGAGTATTTCCCTTTAGTTCATGCATTTCATAGGCAAATCTGGTAAATGTTTTACACTTTTTCCATTCTCCCTGTTCTGTAAATGTCGCATATTCTCTAATTTTGTTATAGAAATTAAGAATCAATGCAAATGTATGCTGAGCCACTGAATCAGTGGAATAATTTGCTGCATTGCAAACTCTTATACCTTTTTCTTTTGCATAAGCAAGATCCACATTGTTGTATCCTGTTGAAAATAATCCTATGTATTTTAAATGTGTAGCTTTCTCTAGCGTCTGTCTATTTAACAGCGTTTTGTTACATAATACAATATCCGCATCTGCTAATCTATCCGCCAGTTCACTGGTCTCTGATATTTCATAAGTTGTTACATTGCCGTATTTATTTAAAGGCGAAAAATCAATATCGCCATACGTTACGTTGTTGGTATCTGGTAAAACAATATTTAACATATCAATCCCCATTCTGAATTTAAAAACCGGACTCAAATGACATTTACATATCATTAAGACCGGTTTTTATTTATCTTTACTGCAAAAATTATGCTTCTTTAGATGAAAGTGCTTCGTCAATTCCCTTAGCAGCTGCTTTTCCAGCTCCCATGGCAAGAATAACTGTTGCAGCACCTGTAACAGCATCACCACCAGCATATACATATGCTTTAGTTGTTTTACCGTTTTCATCTGTTTCGATACATTTTCTTCTGTTAGTTTCAAGACCTTCAGTTGTTGAAGATATAAGTGGGTTAGGTGAAGTACCCAAAGACATGATAACAGTATCTGCATCGATTTCAAACTCAGAACCTTCAATCTCTACAGGTCTTCTTCTTCCTGACTCATCTGGCTCACCAAGTTCCATTCTGATACATGTTACACTCTTAACCCATCCTTCTTCATCTTCATGAATCTCTACAGGATTGCAAAGGAGATCAAAAATAATTCCCTCTTCTTTTGCATGATGTACTTCTTCAACTCTCGCTGGAAGCTCAGCTTCACTTCTTCTGTATACAACGTGAACTTCTGCACCAAGTCTCAAAGCTGTTCTAGCTGCATCCATGGCAACGTTACCACCACCAACTACAACTACCTTTTTACCTCTGTTAATAGGTGTATCATAATCATCCTTAAATGCTTTCATTAAGTTATTACGTGTTAAGAACTCATTTGCTGAATAAACTCCAAGAGCTTCTTCTCCAGGAATATTCATGAATCTTGGAAGACCTGCACCAGATCCAATAAATACTGCATCAAAGCCTTCCTCTGCCATAAGTTCATCTATTGTAGTAGCCTTACCAATAACTACGTTAGTTTCAATCTTAACACCAAGTTTTTTAACCATGTCAATCTCATGCTTAACAACTGTGTCCTTTGGTAAACGGAATTCTGGAATACCATAGGCTAAAACACCACCAGCTTCATGTAAAGCTTCGAAAATAGTAACATCATAACCTAACTTAGCCAAATCTCCTGCACATGTAAGACCTGCAGGACCAGAACCAATAACAGCTACTTTCTTACCATTTAATTCCTTTGGAGCTTCTGGCTCAATATTATTTTCTCTAGCATAATCAGCAACATATCTTTCAAGTTTACCAATTGATACTGAATCTCCTTTAATACCTCTTACACAAAGACCTTCGCACTGAGATTCCTGAGGACATACACGTCCACATACAGCAGGAAGTGCTGACGACTGACTAATAATCTTATAAGCCTCAGCCACATTATCTTTCTTTATCTCCTGGATAAATGCTGGAATATCGATGGAAACAGGACATCCCTGCTGACATCTAGGATTTTTACAATTGAGACATCTTTCTGACTCTGCAATAGCTTCTTCTTTATTGTATCCAAGGCAAACCTCTTCAAAATTAGTAGCTCTGACCTTTGGATCCTGTTCTCTTACAGGAACTCTTGTGAACATATCCATTATTTGTCACCTCCACAATTTCCGCAGCCACCATGATGAGTGTCTCCTTCTTGGAGTTTAAGCATAGCTCTGCCTTCTTCTGTCTTATAAAGTTTCATTCTCTTCATAGCCTGGTCAAAATCAACCTTGTGGCCATCAAACTCTGGTCCATCAACACAAGCAAATTTAACTTTTCCATCAACCACAAGTCTACAAGCTCCGCACATACCTGTTCCATCAACCATAATAGGGTTCATAGAAACAATTGTTGGAATATTAAGTTCCTCTGTTAATTTACAAACAAATTTCATCATAATCATTGGTCCAATAGAAACACAAAGATCAAAATTCATACCCTGATTCTTAACAAGATCTTCAAGACATCCTGTTACCATTCCCTTGAAACCATATGAACCATCATCTGTTGCAATGTGAAGATTAGAAGCTGCTGCCATCTCCTCTTCAAGAATAAGAATATCTTTTGTCTTAGCACCGATAATAACATCTGGAGTAACGCCCTGTTCGTGAAGCCATTTAACCTGACAGTAAACAGGTGCTGTACCAAGACCACCACCGATAAATACTATTTTTTTCTTTTTAAGATCTTCTACATTTTCATATACAAGCTCTGAAGGCTTTCCTAAAGGACCTGTAAAATCCCTAAAATAATCGCCAGTCTGTAAACGACCCATTTTAATTGTTCCTGCGCCGATTCTCTGAACTACGATTGTAATTGTTCCCTTCTCTCTGTCATAATCACAGATTGTAAGTGGTATTCTTTCACTCTTCTCGTCTACCTTGGCAATAATGAACTGACCTGGCAAACAAGATTTTGCGATTCTTGGAGCCTCAACTTCCATAAGGAAAATATTTGAGGACAAATCTTTAGCATTTAAAATCTTGTACATTATTCCGTTGTCTCCTCCGCATTATCATTTATTATTGTATATGTTGCAGAGTCTAAAGGATCCTGCTCAAGCTCCTTCAGATCTCTAGTAACCGTATTAACTCCGTAGTAGTTACCGGAACTTACTACGCTTTCATCAATGTATTCCTGGACATCTATTACAAAATAATCATAATCATCGATAGTTGCCATGGATACATATTTTAATGCAATCATATGTCCATCAGACTTTACATAATTCTCATCATCTACTCTTGCAGCTATTCCATTATCCTGAAGATAATTACCTATAGTAACTAAGGCATCACTATATGTAATAACTGCTTCAATGTTTAATCTGTAAATAACCTGAGTTGCATCGCTTGCTTTACCTGACTTATTAACTAAAATTGCTGAGAAAATATTCTTTCCTCTAAGCATTTTAACTGGTCCTGAATAAACAGCACTTTCCGTTGTCGGCTCTGTGCCCTCTTCATCATATGTATAATAACAAGTCATTCCCTCTGGAACTGTAACTGTAATCTCCTGACTTTCCGTATAATCTCCACCGCTTGGTGTGATATCAGGTGCTGCTACAAATTCCGGTTGAATATTATATGTAGCTGTTCCAACTTTACTTACAATTCCCTTATCATTTACTGAAATAGCCTTAATAATAAATGTTCCCTGTTTATTAAGAATAATCTCAGTAGTATATGGTGTGCTCTCTGTAGTTGGCTCACTTCCATCTGTTGTATAATAAATGTTATAAGCACTTATTATCTTTATAGAAAGATAGTGATCATAAGTTCCGTCCTCTTCACTGAATTTTGGAACTGATGAATAATAATCTGCAAGATTTGCCTTAACAGTCTCATCCTGAATCGAATCAATTAGAGCGGATAACTCTGCAGTATCACCTCTACTATCATAAATATCTACGAGTTTCTGATAATACTCATATTTGCCAGTGAGTTCAATTAATTCCTTAAGAAGCTCAACCTGTTCATTTTCGGTACCGTCTCTCTTCTCATAAATATTTAAAATAGCTTTGTCGGCTTTGATTTTTTTCTTATCATCTTCAGCAAGTTGCCTTGCTTCTTTATAACACTCTAAGGCCTTATCAAAATCTTTATCTGTTGAATAATTAGAACCTTTTTCAAATATAGATTCAAAATCTGATTTTCCAATATTTCCGGAATCCATCTTATACAATGTGATTCCTATTAGAGAAATCATTATTAAACCGACTACCGCAATTATAATTGCTTTAATCTTAAAGTTTTTAAACTCCTCGATTTCTTCCTCGTAAAACTCATCCATGTCATCCTCAGGTTCTTTATTTACCTTTGGACTTTTATTGGGTTTAATTTCATCTAAGTTATCTAAATCTGTTCCATCTATCTGATAAATCTCTTCAATTGGATTAACATATGAATCTCCAGATCTCTTAATTTCTATATTGTCTTTTGTGGTTTCAATATCAATAGGTTCTGAAGAATCTACATCTTCATCAAAATCTAAATCTATTATTTCATCAATGAAGAAGTCGTCATCGTCGTCTGTCTTCATCATTTTGTCCACACTGTTTGCCAATTCGTTATTTACGTTTACAACATGCTCTGACTTATGAATTGGATTAAGAGGATTACCACATTTTAGACAAAAGCGCTGATTATTTGAACATTTCTCACCGCATACACTACATTTCATAAATGATCCCTCACTAATCAATCCTCTTCCTCTTCATCAGGCTGATTCCAGTTATGATAAACTGACTGAACATCATCATCTTCATCAAGAAGATCAAGAATTCTATTCATTTTCTTTATATCGTCTTCGTCTGTAAGGTCAACGTAATTCTGAGGTATCATTGTAGCTTCAGCAGAAACCATTTTAATGCCCTCTTTTTCCAACGCTTCTCTTACATTGCTAACTTCATTTGGATCAGTTGTAATTTCAAAAGAATCATCTTCCTCTGCAAAATCCTCAGCACCTGCATCTAACGCAAGCATCATAAGATCATCTGCTTCTCCGTCATATTCTTCTTTATCAACAATTATGATACCTTTATTGTCAAACATAAATGATACGCATCCCTGAGTTCCGACATTTCCGCCGCCCTTTGTAAATGCGTTTCTAACATTTGAAGCTGTTCTATTCTTATTATCTGTTAAAGCATCTACGATGATTGCTGTACCATTTGGTCCATATCCTTCATATGTAACACTTACATAGTTTACGGAGTTAGCATCACCTGCTGCCTTTTTAATACCTCTTTCGATTGTATCATTTGGCATATTATTTGCCTTAGCTTTAGCAATAACGTCTCTAAGTTTGCTATTGTTAGCTGGATCAGGTCCACCTTCCTTAACAGCAACAGCTATTTCTCTACCAATAACTGTAAAAATCTTTCCTTTAGCTGCATCGTTCTTTTCTTTTTTGTGTTTAATGTTAGCAAACTTTGAATGTCCTGACATCTTAATTAAACCTCCTAAATCTACTTGATCATTCAATTGTATTTTGATCATTTACCTTTAATATAGTAACAAGAACATTGGTGATTACTCTATTTTTAACACCTAAAATCTTGTACTTAACATTGTTTACAACCATCTCGGGTCTTTCATTTTTCTGAAGGACTCTATCAAGTTTGGCCGTGAGATAACCATTTAAAGTCTCACAGTCTTCATCAAATTCTATATGAAGTGTCTCTTTAATGTCTTCTAAAGGAGTATCTCCCTTAATAACATAAGTTCCATCTTCCTTCTTTATAATATCAGCATCTTCATCATCATATTCATCAAAAATATTACCAACTATTTCCTCAAGAATATCTTCCATACACACGATTCCTGAAGTTTGTCCATACTCGTCAGCAACAATAACCATATGATTCTTCCACTGCTGCATATCTCTAAATAACACATTTATCTTCTTTGTTTCAGGCACAAAAACAGCCGGCCTGATAAGCCACTGTATATTTTTAATCTTTTCAGAATTTTCTAATCCCTGATTTTGTCTAATCATAACATCCCTGAAAGTAACAATACCTATGATGTTATCCAAGTCATCGACATATACAGGAAACCTGGATTTATTTAAAGACAAGACTTTTTTTGCAACATCTTCTAGTGACAAATCACCATCAATGGAAACAATCTCTGTTCTATGTGTCATGATATCTCCGGCTTCTTTGTCATCTAGCAAAAAAATGTTATTAATCATTTCCGCTTGGCTCTTCTTTAAGACTCCTTGTTCATGACCTTCATTAATGGCTAATATTAAATCTTCTTCTGTAACATCCTCTTCCGATGATTTTTTCTTTTTAAAAATACCCACTCTATCTCTCCATATAAAAATGCATTATTGTTAAAAATATATCATTTAATCAGATATTCTGCAAGATTTAGTATAAATAACTACTGTATTATCTTAAATACTTCCTGCAAACCTTCAAACAAATCCGTAGCCATTACAGAATACTCTGAGTATTTTTCAGCCACAATATCACCGGCAAAACCGTGGATAAACACTGCATTTGCAGCCGCTTCTATGGAATTCATTCCTTGAGCTAATAACCCGGCAATAACACCGGTAAGCACATCTCCGCTTCCACCCGTTGCCATTGCGCTGTTACCTGTTGCATTAATATATATACAATCTTTATCTGCAATAACTGTAGTAGCATCTTTAATAATTGTTATACATCCATATTTCATAGAAAATGCTTTGGCCTCTTCTATGATATTTTCTCTGATATATTTAACATCATCACCTGATAATCTTGAGAATTCCAACACATGAGGAGTCAATATTACATTTTCATTTATTAAATCAAATAATTCTCTGTTCTCACTGATAATATTAAGTCCATCCGCATCCACAATCTTCTTGTTATCTAAAGCTAATACATTTTTCAGAAGATTTTTAGAAGCTTCGTCTTTTCCCAGTCCCGGACCGATTACTATAACATCTTTTGGAGAAATCTCCTGTTTAAGTAATTCACATCCATCTTCACGGATATATTTATCATAAGATGTTGTAATTGCCTCTGGAAGCTGGTTTCTAATAATGTCCAGATTATTTTCATGGGTGTATACATATACCAAACCGGCTCCGGTTTTATAGCTTGCCTTTGCTGATAAGTATGTTGCTCCCGTTATATCTTTAGAACCGGCAAATATTCTGACTTTACCGTAACTTCCTTTGTTGGACGCTTTTTTCCGTTTAGGAAGTAACTTATCATTCTTTGTTAATTCACGATATGCTTCATTTTTAATATCATTAACAATTTCACTGGCATCAAGTTTGCTAATATCTACAAAGCCGATATCTGCAACCACGACATCTCCTGTATAATCTTTTCCATCACAAAGGAGTAAACCGGATTTCATATAACCAAAGGTTACTGTTTTATCTGCCTTAACTGTGGCTCCAAGGCATTTTCCATTATCAGAATCCAATCCTGAAGGAACATCTACAGATATTATATAAGCATCGCTTTCATTTATCTTATTAATAATACCCTCATAAAGGTCGCTAATAATTCCATGAATTCCTATGCCAAATATTGCATCCACCACTACTTTTGAATCTGTGAAATCAATATCATCTTTGCTTGAAACCTCTTCAATAGTAATTCCAAGATTATTAAGAATCTCTTCTTGTTTGATAAATTCAGAACTTTTTCTGTGCCCGTTGGATATAACATATATCTTTATCCTATATTTATCACATAGAATTCGACCAACAGCCAATCCATCTGCCCCATTGTTACCGGTTCCACAAACTATGCTAACTAGTGGTTTTTTATTTTGAACCATATCTTTTTTTTGATGGTCATCAATCTCGTGGGCTACCTTTAAGGCTGCCCTTTCCATAAGTACTAATGAAGGTATACCAATGTATTCAATTGTATATTTATCCAGCAATTTACTTGCTTTGCCCGATAGAATAGTTTTCATTCGATACTCCCTTTATTAACGCTGACTTTTAGTATCCGTATGCGCTATATTATATGAAAGTTCCATAAGACTTTCTGACAGGTGAACATTTTCCACCACAATATTGTCCGGTAAATCCAAGTCTGTATGGGCAAAATTCCATATTCCCTTAATTCCGCATTCTGCCAACGTTTCAGCTACTTTTTTTGCTTCTTTCTTAGGAATAGTCAGGGTTGCAATATCAACATCATTTTTTATTATAAACTCCTTAAGTTTATCCATGGGTTGTATCTTAACGCCCCTAACCTCTTTACCAATTATAGTTTCATTGTTATCAAATAAACCTGTTACTACAAAACCACTTTTGGAAAAATTCGCATAATTAGCTAAAGCTCTTCCCAGGTTACCTGCTCCGATAATAATCATATTGTGTTTCTTATCAACACCTAATATCTTAGCTATCTCAAAATACAAATACTTTACATTATAACCGTAACCCTGCTGACCAAAACCTCCAAAGTTATTAAGGTCTTGTCGTATCTGAGATGCTGTAACATTCATTCTTTTACTTAATTCTCCTGAGGATATTCTTTCAGTTCCTGATTCCATTAATTCACCTAGGTATCTGTAATATCTTGGTAAACGGCTTACAACTGCTTTTGAAATACTATTATCTTTACTGCTCATGTACAATCATTCCTCATACTGTAAATTTCAAAAGCACATTATAGCACACAATTGTCAAAAATTAAACAATCTTCTAGACAACACATTTAAAATCAATTAATATTTTATTTAGTTTTGAAAGGTGGACTATAATCATGATTTTATCTTGTAATAATATAACTAAAAGTTTTGACGGAAATACCATATTAAATAACTGTTCTTTTAATGTTGACGACAATGAAAAAGTTGCCATTGTTGGAATTAACGGCGCAGGGAAATCTACATTTTTTAAAATTATAACCAAACAATTATCCGCTGATAATGGAGTTGTAACTTTAGCTAAAGATAAGGTTATGTCTTATCTTTCCCAGCACCCGGATATGAATAGCAATCGTACGATATATGAAGAAATGCTAGATGCTAAAAAAGATATTATCGAGACAGAGAATACTTTACGTGAAATGGAATCTCGTATGAGTTGTGAAACCGGAGATACTTTAAATAAAACCTTAGAATCATACACTTCTCTTTCACATCAGTTTGAGATTGATGGAGGTCTCACATATAAAAGCGAAATCAATGGAGTCCTTAAGGGTCTTGGATTTACAGAAGATGATTTTGACAGAAATATTTCATCCCTTTCAGGAGGTCAAAAAACAAGAGTTTATTTAAGTAAAATTCTACTTTCATCCCCTGATATTATCTTACTTGACGAGCCTACCAATCATTTAGATTTAAATTCTATTGTTTGGCTGGAACAGTTTTTAAGCAATTACAAAGGTGCTGTCGTTATTATTTCTCATGACAGATACTTCTTAGATAAAATTGTAACTAAAGTTGTGGATATAGAAAATACAGTATGCAGCGTATATTCCGGTAATTTCAGTGAATATTCTAAAAAGAAAGCACTCCGTAGAGAAGCCGAATTAAAAGCATATATGAATCAACAACGTGAAATCCAGCACCAGGAGGCTGTTATAGATAAGCTTAAACAGTTTAATCGTGAAAAGTCCATAAAACGTGCTGAAAGCCGAGAAAAGAAATTAGATAAGATTGAATTATTAGACAAACCAATCAATCTTAATGATGAAATGAGAATTAACCTTACCCCTAGTCACGAAAGCGGCAAGGATGTATTAATTGTGGAGAATTTATCCAAAAGTTTTGATGATAATCACTTGTTTTCCAATCTGAGTTTTAATATACGTCGTGGAGAAAAAGTTGGTATTCTAGGTAACAATGGTACCGGTAAAACCACTATTTTAAAAATAATCAATGACATAATTACAGCAGACCAGGGAAAAATCCAATTAGGTGCAAACGTTACCATTGGCTACTATGACCAGGAACAACATATTTTAAAAATGGATAACACTATATTTGACGAAATTAGTGATGCCCGTCCTGAGATGACAAACACACAAATTCGTAATTTACTAGCTGCCTTTTTATTTACCGGTGATGACGTGTACAAGCTAATATCTGAATTAAGCGGTGGCGAGCGTGCCAGAGTATCCTTAGCAAAGCTTATGCTTTCAAATGCCAACTTCCTTATATTGGATGAGCCAACCAACCACTTAGATATTGTATCCAAGGAAATCCTTGAAAATGCAATTAACAATTATTCCGGAACTGTATTATATGTATCCCATGATAGATATTTTATAAACAAAACAGCCACTAGAATATTAGAACTTACAGGAAAAACTCTGGTTAATTACATTGGTGACTATAACTATTATCTTGAAAAACGTGAAGAGCTTACCAAGATATATGCTCCTGAAAGTTATCCACGCCAAATCACATCTAACTCAACTGCCAAATCGGACAGTGCTTTAGACTGGCAAAAGGCTAAGGAAGAAAAAGCTCTTAAACAAAAGAAAGAAAAAGAGCTTAAAAATACAGAAGCAAAAATAAATGAACTTGAAGAAAAATCTGGTGCCATAACAGAAAAAATGTATCTTCCTGAGTACTCTTCTGATGCTGCAAAGCTTTTAGAATTCCAAAAGGAATTGGATTCTATAAATGCTCAGTTAGAAGAGTTATATAGCAGGTGGGAAGAATTAATTTAATGTAACAATTTACCACAATAATTTTTTTTCAATATTCTCTACTGCTTTTTTCATATGCTTAATTGCATTTTTTTCAGATTTTTCCGGATCTCTTGCTTTGATGGAGTCCACAATAGCTCTATGTTCTTTAACTGAATTAATTACGCGTTTTTCATCACATAGAGCTGTTTTTCTTAGAGATTCTAAATAATGGTGAAAACCTGACAATGTTCGAAATAACATTTTACTATCTGCCATATTATACAATAATATATGAAATTCATTGTCAAGTTCCAACACCTTATCGTACTTGCCTTTTGACACCTGATATTCTGCCAAATCCATTATTTCCTCAAGCTTTGCAATATCTTCGTCTGTAGCATTTTCAGCCGCCCATCTGGCACATAACCCTTCTAGTCTTCCTCGCATTTCATAAATATCTCTAAAATCCTTACTACTTATGCCTATTACAACCGCACCCTTATTAGGTATTATTTGAACAAGGCCTTCTAACTCTAACTGTCTTAAGGCTTCCCTAACCGGAGTTCTACTTACCCCTAGTTCTTTGCCCAATGCTACTTCCCTTAATTCATCGTCTTTTTTATAAACACCTGTAAGAATATTTTCCCTTATTCTATCGAAGACCATTCCTTGTAAAGAATATTTATCGCTGGTTTTAATAACTTCTTTTTGCTCCATTATTTATCTCCGTTATACAATATGATTTCCTGTTTTTTCGCAAGTATCATTTATAACTTTTAGAAGTTCCGAATCAGTAATGGCAGTTACTCTGCCTTCTTCGTATTCTTTATCAACCCATTCCTTAACGGCTTTTACCAATTCAGAATTCTTATCAACCTTCTTTGAATCTTCAAGTTTGTAATATGTATTAATCCAATGTGCAATTCCAGCCAATCCAGAAGTATTTGAAACTGCCACAATTGCAGGTCTATTAAGTAATTTATTAGTATCAAATATGTTGTAAATTTCTTCATTTTTCAATAAACCATCAGCATGAATACCTGCTCTTGTTACGTTGAAATTTTTTCCAACAAATGGTGTTCTTGGCGGTATCTCGTAACCAATCTCCTTCTCATAGTACTCTGCAAGTTCTGTGATTACTCTTGTATCCATTCCATCTAAAGTACCTTTAATCTGAGCGTACTCAAATACCATTGCCTCTAGAGGTGTATTACCCGTTCTCTCTCCAATTCCAAATAGAGAACAGTTAACAGCACTGGCACCATAGAGCCATGCAGTTGTAGAATTGCTTACTGCCTTGTAAAAATCATCGTGTCCATGCCATTCTATCTGCTCAGATGGAACACCACCATTAGTGTTTAATCCATAAATAATTCCCTGGACTGATCTTGGAATAACTGCTCCCGCAAAATTTACACCATATCCCATGGTATCACAGGCTCTTATTTTAATTGGAATATTATATTCCTTTTGAAGTTTCATTAATTCTACGCAAAATGGTATAACAAAACCGTAAATATCTGATCTTGTGATATCTTCAAAATGACATCTAGGACTGATTCCTGTTTCAAGACATTCTCTAATAACGCTAAGATAATGATTCATACATTCTCTTCTAGTCATTTTCATCTTATAGAAAATGTGGTAATCTGAGCAACTAACAAGAATACCTGTTTCTCTAAGGCCTAAATCTTTAACTAATTCAAAATCTTTCTTACTTGCTCTAATCCAACTTGTTACCTCAGGAAATTCATATCCTCTTTCCAGACATTTATATAAAGCATCTCTATCTTTTTTGCTATAAACAAAAAATTCACTTTGTCTGATTAATCCCTTTGGTCCGCCTAATTTATTAAGATAATCATAAATTGTAACTATCTGCTCTGTTGTATATGGGGTTCTTGACTGCTGTCCGTCTCTGAATGTTGTATCTGTAATCCATATGTTTTCTGGCATATTGTGAGGAACTATTCTATCATTAAATGCAATCTTAGGCACTTCCACATAAGGAAAAAGATTATGATAAACGTTAGGTTTATCCACATCAACCAAGTGATAAATGTGCTCTTCTAATTCTAATAAATTTGTCTTTTTATTCTTTATAACAGGTCTGTTATCCATTTGTTACCTCCAGTTTACGTGTATGATTGTATAATTGTATACAATTATACACGATATGTCAATTATAATTGTATTTTTTCCCATAAAATGTTATAATTAGGCTATATTTTTTGTACGGAGGAGGTACATATTTATGCGTTGTCCATTTTGTGGCGAAAACATCAGTGAAGACGATTTTGTCTGTCCTAACTGTAAGATGGATTTACCAGTAGTATCCATGGAAGATGAGACTATTGATACTACTGCTGTTGAGGTTTTACCTGACAAATTTGCCGGAGAAAAGAAACTAAAGAAAAGATTTAGGCCAAGAACACCAAAGCTTCTAATATTAGTTTTAATAATTGCTGCCGTGGCATTGGGTATAACAAAACTAAACGATTATTATAAGCAGTATGATGGTACATATGTATGTACGAATTTTAGTCAGGCCAAGAATAAAGTTGTAGGAACCGACATTTTTGATAATTACAAAAATATAGAACTTCAAATAACTGGCCAGTCATACAAAATGAATGGCATTTACCCGGATAACACTGTTAATAATAGTTTTCAATCTGGGGATATTCATTTTAAAGGATATTTTAGCAAAGAGAATTCCTTCTCATATGACAGAAATACTTCTTCATTCACATATGATAAGGATACAAAAACACTAACAATTGAAGATTATTCTGGTGCTGAATTCATATTCGAATATCAGGAATAACTCCAGATTCTTCATTGATTAAAACAACATGGAGGACTTCTTATGGATAATAAAAAAATTGTAGTTGCATTGGGTAGGAATTGTTTTGGTAATACTTTTCCAGAACAGCAGGAAAGGGTTAAGAAAGCAGCTAATGCTATAGCTGATTTAGTTGAAGAAAAATATGAGGTTGTAATCACACACAGCAACGGACCACAGGTTGGAATGATTCAGACTGCTATGACTGAATTTGCAAGACTTGATCCCAAGAACACTGTTGCTCCTATGTCTGTATGTTCAGCAATGAGCCAGGGATATATTGGATATGACCTTCAGAACGCTATACGTTCAGAATTATTAAACAGAGGCATTTATAAACCTGTTTCTACCATAATTACTCAGGTTAGAGTTGATCCATTTGATAAAGCATTTCATAAACCATCTAAAGTAATTGGTAGATATATGACTAAAGAAGAGGCTGATATTGAAGAACATAAAGGTAATTACGTAACTTATGAAGAGAGCAAAGATGGTAGCGGTTACAGAAGAATAATTGCTTCTCCTCTACCTGTTGATATTTACGAAATTGATTCAATAAAAGCTTTGGTAGACGCTAAACAAATCGTCATAGCTGCAGGTGGTGGCGGAATTCCTGTTCTCCAACAAGCACAGACTCTTAAAGGAGCAAGTGCTATTATAGAAAAAGATTATACAGCATCAAAACTTGCAGATATGTTAGATGCAGATTGTCTAATGATTCTTACATCTAATGACTATGTAGATTACACAGATGCAAATGGAGAGAAAAAAGAGCTTTCAAACATTACAGTTGAAGAGGCAAACAAACTCATTGATAATAACCTTTTAGATCCTCTTACAACCCTTCCTAAGATTGAAGCTTGTACACGTTTTGTTGAAACAAAACCTAATAGAATGGCTGTTATTACAAATGTTCTAAAAGCTAAATCCGGAATCCGTGGTCATATAGGAACCATTATTTCAAACAAAACAGAATAATATCAATAAATATAAAATAGCCTGTACGAAATCGTACAGGCTATTATTTTTACATAGCTGTATATCCACCGTCCACTGGAAGAATTACACCTGTTACATATGTTGATGCTTTAGATGAAAGGAAGATAGCTGTTGTATCAAGCTCTCCTTCATTTCCATATCTTTCCAACGGAATCATTGTCTTAGCATTTGCCTGGAAGAAATCACTATCAAGTGTTTCTCTTGTAAGTGGAGAATAAAAATATCCTGGACAAATTGCATTAACGGTTATACTATATTTGCCCCATTCTGCTGCTAAAGCTCTTGTAAGATTTACAACTCCACCTTTAGCTGCGTGATAAGGAGATGCCGGTGCAACTTTATTTCCCACCATTCCATACATAGAAGCAATGTTTATAATTCTTCCATATTTTGCAGGAATCATCGCTTTTTTTGCACAAGCTCTTGCAAACTTAAAAGTTCCTCCCAAATCAATTTCCAATTCATTAAAAAGCTGTTCATCTGTGATATCTTCTGCTGGAGCAACCGCACCTGTTCCTGCATTATTAATCAAGATGTCGATTCTTCCGAATTTTTCAAGTACTGTATCAACAGTTTTTTCAACTTCCGAAGTGTCTGTGATGTCACATTTAATTGGTAATGCTTCCACACCATATTCCTTTTTAATATCCTCACACACTTTTTCTAGAAGATTCTGTCTTCTAGCAACTGCAACAATATTGCAACCTTGGTTTGCTAAAGCTTGGGCCATCTGAACTCCTAATCCAGTTGAACATCCTGTAACAATAGCAACCTGACCTTTAAGATCAAAAAAATCTTTGCTCATTTTACACCTTCCCTGACATATTTATTATTTTATCAATATCTATCTTACAATCAAAACCATATGTATTCAACATGTTTTTTCTTGCATTATTATGGATTACAATTTCCACAGGGTGAATACCCCTGTGCTAATAGTTCATCTCTACTTGCAAACACCTCCTGTTTATTATGTTCACTCATTTGATTTACACTTCTACAGCCTGGATAATGAAATTTCATTGTATTTGTATTTAAAATATATGTTTGTGCACCTGACGTTGAATTAACAACCGGTGCCTGTGTTGCTGGTGGTACTGTTGTAGCCGAAACCGTGGTCTGCGGTACTGTTTCTACCTGATAACTGTCCCCTGTTGCATAATCTATAACAATCCCCGGCTGAGCATTATATACATATACGCAAAACATCACTCCTGCTCCTGCATCCTGCACAGAATATGCTTCCATTAAAACACCTGAAGCCACTAAATTATTTCCTTCAAACACAGGAGAAACTCTGTATAGTACATTATTATTAGTTTCTCTTACATAGTCTGCCACCATATTTTCAAAAGGCAACATTCCCTGAACATTAAAATATCTTGTACCTGTTATAAGATTCTTATTATTGGCATTTTCTCCAGCTAATTGAAATCCTATTAAATGACATCTGTTATACAAGTAGTTTCCATCAACACCCTCGTATTTTACAGTGTGCCATCCGCTAGGCTTTACACTTCCTATCTCTCCTCTTTCCTCCGTAGGCATTAAAGCCTGACATATGTTTGCATAGGCCTTTCCACATCTACCGAGGCCATCTAAATCACTATATGTTTCAAAAGCGTCTGTTCGTACCTTATCCGAATCTGTAAAATACGGAACATTGCCATTTATCACAATATAAGCTGCACCAGAATATGCTGGTATAACGCTCATGTCCAGGGGTAAAGTTGTAGGTGGCTCCGTGGTTGGTGTCGGTGTAGTAGTTGGTACTGGCGTGGTTGTTGGTGCCGGCGTAGTTGTTGGTGTTTTCGTAGTAGTCGAAACTTGAGTAGTTTCCTTCTCAGTACTACTTTTTTCTTTCTTAGTAGTAGCCGATTCTGTTGTGGTTTCTTTATTCGATTTACTTGTATCTACACAAGCTGTTGTTGTACTTAAAGCAATCAAACAAAAACTAAGAATTATAGACAAATACCTGAGTTTATTCTTCCACATAATCCTACCTCCATATTTCTCGTGTTATTCTTTCGTGGGAATATCCCTGAAAGTCATAACTTTCCACAAGCTCCTTGCCTTCTAATAAAGATTCATCAAATTGTACATCTGATGGATATAAACGATTCCATTTATAAAGGATAACCTCTTCAATGTTGCATGTATTCTTATCAATAATCTCTTTTTCAACAAAGCATACATCATTATCCCCACAAACGGATATTGGATCTGACTCTACAATTAACTCATTATCTGATACATCAATATCATTTTCTAATATTGCATTTTCAAACATTTCCACTGAATATTCATCCATAAACAGCCTTTTATCCATGGTTACTGAAAATATATCCTTAACAACTTCTCTGTCTCTGCTAACTCTTCTGTTGTTAAAAAGAATTCCATAATTTTCATCCACAGTATAAATAAGTATCATAATAACCTCTTTTAAATTTTTTCTAATACCTTTAATAAATACTTCCAGGTTCTGTCTACACTATCTACCATCATACATTCCTTAGGAGTATGAATATCCTTCATATCAGGTCCTATAGAAACTGCATCGAATCCCTGTATCTGTCCTGCAAATAGTCCACATTCAACCCCTGCATGAATAGCCTGAACTACAGGTTCATATCCGTACTGTTCTTTAAAAGTCTTTACCATAAGTTCTCTTAATGGAGATTCTTCCTTGTATTCCCACGCCGGATACTCACCTGCATTTTCCAAATAACCTCCTAGAGATTCTGCTAAGCACTGTAATTTATTAGCCATTTCATGTTTTTCAGATTCCATGCTGCTTCTTACAGAAAATGACATGGTTACCTCATTTTTCTCTGGTTCCATTTTCAAAATTCCAAGATTCAAAGATGTTTCCACAAGATTCTCAATATCAAAACTCATTTTCTGAATTCCGTTAGGACTATTTACCAAAGCAGTTATCATTCTTTTTGTAGATAACTTATCCATAGCAAATGTACCACAAGATATGTCGTCTTTAATAGACACATCAATATCCTGATCTGTAATTTTGTATTCATTTTTTAAGATAACATTTAATGTTTTAACATTTTCCTTGCATTTATCGGCATCTTCTTTGTCAAGCTTAATTGTTGCTTTGGATCTGTTAGGAATAGCATTATCTTTGAGTCCTCCTTGAATGCTTACTATTCTCATACTTTCCGCTATTTTACTCATTTCGTACAAGACTCTTCCAAGAATCATATTAGAATTAGCTCTACCCTTGTCTATCTCGACACCGGAATGTCCTCCTAATAAACCACTTACAACAAGCTCGTATTCCCCTTGCGTGTTTTCTTCTTTTTGATATGGAATATGAACTGTAGAAGTCATTCCGCCTGCACATGATACAAGCATATATCCTTCGTCCTCAGAGTCTAGATTAATCATGGTTTTACCTTTTAACACAGACATATCCATAGCTGCTGCTCCTAACATGCCTATTTCTTCGTCTACTGTAAATACACACTCAAGACCTGGGTGTTCATACTCGTCAGAATCCAGAATAGCCAACATATACGCTACCGCAATACCATCGTCGCCACCTAAAGTAGTTCCTTTAGCACTAATTACTCCATCATTTAGTTCAAGAGTTAAGCCGTCATTTATAAAGTCAATATCATAGCCTGGCTCCTTTTCACAAACCATATCCATATGTCCTTGTAAAATAACCGTTTCTCTGTCCTCATGACCATTAGATGCATTTTTATAGATTACAACATTATTATATTCATCCTGAATATATTTTAGATTTCTCTCTTTTGCAAAATTAGCTACATAGTCGCTTATTTTTTTTGTATCTCCAGAACCTCTAGGGATATTGCTAATCTCCTCAAAATACTTAAACACATCCGCTGGCTGAATATTTTCCAATACTCTCATGATATAAATCCTTTCTTCTTTTTCTTGTATTTTCTCTTTCTTCGTTTTTTCTGATTATGTTCTGTACGATAATTATTTATTACTTCCGCAATTTTTGTATAATCTCTTTCAAATAATTCATCGGTAATTGCTTTTTTTAAGGTGTCTTCTTCTAAATTTTTTAAAATATATTCTCTAACAAAGGACTTGCTTTTCCCGGAGTATTTATATAAATTGTTTATCTCTTGTATATGTGCAATCTCAGGCCTCCAAAGTAATTCCAATTGATTCTTTAACAATAATTTAGGATTGGCCTTTTCTTCTCTGAGTTTGTAAAAGTCCAATCCATTCTCTGTTTCCTCTACAGTTATGATCCCCCAATATTCTGGTATATGTTCTGCTGCATGTTGTCCATGAGTGCTTCCAACTACCAATATATTCTTGTCACAATATTTATCATAATCCTTAATCTGGCTTTCAAGTCTTGTATAGCTGTCGGCATCACTTTTTATTTCAATTCCATACACTAATGAATCCATTACCATAAGTACATCTGCTCTAGATTCACCTATGTTTTTTTCTTCAAATATTCTTATTTTGTTATAGCTGTCCTCCAGATAACTAAATAAACCTTCCCTAATATCACTATCTTTTAGCATATTCGCACCATTAATAACCCAGATTATAGAATTCCATTCTCTTTTGTATAGTTGAAATATTCATTCTTCCAGCTCTTGTCCACAAATATTCTACTTTTTTACAATAATCTACAAAATCTTCGTCGGCACCTGCTTCTACCAAAATATCAATGGCTTTAGTTTTATCTTCTGGATTAGTGCCAATACCTCCGATTATTTCAGCTATTTCGGCTGCCTTTTCCGGCTCAATTCCGTATTCTAATGCACTTTCAAATACATCATCTATAGTCATTGCTCTTCCTATCAAACCAGACTTAAACGCTGGTGCACTACCATTTTTTACACTTTCAGAAATCTGCGTAAGACTATCATTATGCATTAAAGTCAGAAAATCATAACGCTCTTTGTATGTTCCTTTTATTTCTTCTTCATCAGACTCACAGCCTTCTTCAGGAATCAAAAAAGCATGTACCGGATCATATTCATCAAACTTAAAGCTTGCAACCCCAGGAAGGTCATTTACAATTTCCTCATAACATATTTCGTTGTACTTATTCATAGAAATATCCATATGGAATTTTAAATTTCCTGTACTTAGGAAATACTCTGATAAGTTGTACTCATCATCCATTGGATCAAACTCAGTCATATCACATAAATATGCAATTAACGAGTTTCCAACAGTACCTCTAAAATAAAACTCGTAAGGTTTTAGATTGGCTAATCTTATTAATTCACTATAAAAAATAAAATACTTTTCCTGGTCGTATTTTCTAATGTACTTAAATTCTCTGTCTAGTCTGTCCTTAACCTCATCAGATAATGGATCTCCATAAATATCCTTAGCTTTTTCATATACCTTTTCTTCAAGATTATACATGTTTTCTTTTAATTTAATGTGTCTTCCCATGATTAACTCCTAACTTGTGTGTTGAGAAATATCCAACGTTTCTCACCTACAACCCTTATTAATTATTTATACTCCCAAAGACGGTTTTGTTTCTCCCTTGAAATTAGTCGTCTTTTGCGTTATTTAAAGGAGTTTTAATATTTAAAAAGATTTAATATAAAAAAGGAATGCAGAAACCTGCATTCCTTTTTAAAATCCTGTGTTCACAGGTATAATTCTCATTTTAAGTTAATTATTTCTTTTTAGCTTTCTTTTTAGCTTTTGTATTAACTTTCTCCTTAAGAGCTGATCCAGCTTTGAACTTAGGTGTTACAGCTGCTTTAATCTTGATTTCTTCGCCAGTCTGTGGATTTCTTCCTGTTCTAGCTGCTCTCTTACCTGTCTCGAATGTACCGAAACCGATAAGCTGAACCTTTCCACCTGCCTGTAATTCATCAGATACAACTTCTACAAAACCTTTAATAACAGCTTCTGCGTCTTTCTTGCTTACACCTGTCTTTTCAGCGATAGCGCTAACAAGCTCTGTTTTATTCATGTTTTATACCTCCTAAAAACATTTAAATATTATGCTGTGATTATACTATGAAACATTAGTAATTTCAAATGTTTTTCGCTTATTTATTAAAATTTTCCTAATAATTTATTAAATATTTTATATTTATTTTAAAAATTTATATTTTTTTTATTTGAATATGTACTTATTAAATGTTATACTTCATCCGTAAGAGTATGTATATACAACTGAGATTAAAGGAGGAGATAAGAAAATGGCAGCTATTATCAACGAAATGCCAATTAAAAAGCATCTTGTAAAAATCGCTTTAAGTATTATGCTTATCGTAGCTTTGATAGCTACAACATTTCTAACAACAGATTTGTTGTCAACAAAGGGAGCCGACAGAGATCCTATGGATGTATCCAACTACGTTGACGTAACAGACTTAACTATCACATCTCTTGATAATTCCACTGTTTACATGGAAAATGGTGTAAAAACCTCTGAGTATATGATGAATGGTTCATCATATAATTTTTCTATTTCCTGGGAAGTATTGGAATCAATTATGGAGCAGGGTTTAGTTAAAGAAAATGACTGGTTTTATATTTCACTAAGTGATACTACAAGATTTAGTGACACTTCATTAGATAATTCACTTGTTGCAGAAGGAATAACTGGAGAATGGGGAATTACAGACAATAAGATATACTGTAAGTTAACTGACATTGCTGATGATTCATACTACATAAAAGGATCATTTACAGCACAGGGAACACTTAATACTACATTAAGAGATACTGCTACCATTACAATTGGTGGTACAGATTATGATATAAATGTAAATCCATCTAATTTACCGGAACTTACAAAACCAACAGGTGCAGCTATTAATAAATACGGTGTTTCTAATTCATCAAGTAATGAATTAGTATGGCACATACTTGTTAACCAATTATGGGCTTCAACTTATTATATAAATAAATTTAACAATCCAACTGCCGCTGTTGAACCGGCACTTGATGTTAGAATTATCGACGAACTACCGGCAACAAACACAGATTCTGAAGGAAATGAATCAGCAAATGATATAATATTCAAAACTGTTTCTGGTTCTTCAAATGCTAAGATAACTATAAATGTTCCTATAAACTATCCAACATACAATTCAGAAGCTGGTGAATATCATCTTTCATCTGTAAATGCTGCAAACTTTGATATTACTTCTTTGTTTACAGATATTTCTTCTTCTATTGTAGTTGGTACAAACGTTGGTTATGATGATACATTTGCAAATGCATTTAATTCATATGTAATGTCAAAATCATACACTGGAGAACCTGTATATGCTTTTTCTCCAGACAATAAGACTGTTGCTATATATGCAGGAGACCTTCCAGATACATTAGTCTACGCAAATAGTGAGGCTGAATTTAGAAATAATGTTCTTCCAATAATTGCTGTAGAACTAAGTGATGCCGAAAAAGACGCTCTTGTAAACATTTATGGCGAATCAAGAGCTGATTCATCTGAATTATATTTCCCAGCCAGATCTCTTGACATAACGGTTACATGCTCTGCTGAAGATGGAACATATGCATTTGAATCATATACAAATGAGGCAAATCTTTATGCTGAGACTGGAACTGGTATTATAGCTGACGATCAGGCTAGTGTAGATGTTTCTACAATGTCTGGTACAATCGTTACAGTAATTAAGAAAACTGTCAAACTTCTTAAGACAGACTCAGTAACAAATCAGCCAATTGAAGGGGCTCAGTTTAAACTCAGAAAATACACAGCCACTGGCACATACACAGATGACGCTGGCGATAAATATAATTACGTAAAAGATACTAGTGGAAATGACATCATAGCAACAACAGGTTCTGACGGTTATGCTACAATAAAAGATCTTTCAGCCGGAACCTATGAATTTGAAGAAATCTCGAATGTAATTGTCGACAATTCAACTTATTACAACAAAGATACATTTACCACTACTGATGGTGATCAGCGATTTGTAATTTCAGAATCAACTACAGATTCTATAACAAAAACAGCAACAAATGAATTACAAACTTCAGTTTCTGTAAGGAAAATCTGGGATGATTCAAATAATGCTAATAATCTTAGACCAAATTCTATTACTGTTAAACTTTTAGCAGATGGCGTAGATACTAAAAAAGAATTAACCTTATCAGAAGCAACTAGATGGCATGGTACATTTAATGACTTACCTGTATATCAAGCTGGTTCTACAACAGCAATTGTATATACAATCGAAGAAGTTAATACTGATCCTAATTACACAGCTAGTGTAAATGGATACGAAATAACCAATACATTAAACACTCACTCAGTATCACTTACAAAGAAAGATGTGGATACTGATGAGAATATTTCAGGTGCATCATTTAGACTTTACAGAATTGATACTCCTACAGAGGAACTTATAGATACGAAGACCACATCAGATGGTGTAGTTATATTCAATAATCTTGTTGCAGGTACTTACAAAATTGAAGAGACATCTGCCGCTAGAAACTACTTGATTGATTCAGTAGTTTATAATTCTAATGATATAGCTTTAACTGTAAATGGAAAATCAGCTACATTTGAGATTACTAATGCAATGGCTGATACTATTTATATAAATGCTACAAATAAGAAACAGGAAGAAGAAACTACTACTGAAGAAGAGACTACTACCGAAGAAGAGACTACTACTGAGGAAGAAACTACTACCGAAGGAGAGACTACTACCGAAGAAGAGACTACTACTGAAGAAGAAACTACTACTGTTACAGAAGAAACTTCTACTTCAGCAGATAGCGCAACAACAGCTTATGAAACTACTACTGCCACAGAAACTACTACTGTTACAGAAGAAACTTCTACTTCAGCAGATAGTGCAACAACAGCTTATGAAACTACTAGTACTCCAAAAACAAGTGTGCAAACAGGTGATTCTATCTCATATACTGTAATTGTATTACTCTTAGCTTCTGCTTCAATTGTAATATTCTCATATAAGAGAAAGGATAATAAACTTGAATAATAGAACAGTAGAACTTTATAGAACAAAAAATAAAGTCGTAACAAATGCCTTTAACAGTGTTGTAGCAAATATTTGTCTTCAACACGAACGTAACGACTATAAAACATTTCTACTAACTGGCTGTGAGCCATGGGTAGGAACTACAACAATGTCAATGGAATTAGCAATATCTCTTTCAATAGCAGGCTGGAAAACCCTGCTATTGGATTGCGATATGAGAAAAGATATGGAATACAAGGCTAAAGGTTCAGAAACCCATTATGGCCTGGTAGATTATGTACGTGGAATCGCAACATCTGAAGATATTATTTGTCCAACAAATTGGGAAGGATTAGATTATGTTTCCAGTGGTTATATGAAAAATGATGATCCTTTAAAAATGCTATATTCCCATAATTTACAGGTATTTATCAAAAAAAGAAGTCAGGAATATGATTACATCATCATGGACGTTCCATCAATAAATGCTTCTGTAGATTCCCTCATATTGTCTGTTAAGGCTGATGCTACTATTTTAGTTGCCGCATTGGATGGACAGAATAAGAAATATCTTGAAAATGCCAGAAAAAAACTTATCAAAGAAGGCGCTAATGTTATTGGCGTTATCCAAAATAAAGTTGATGTAAAAGAATATAGAAAATATACCAAAGATTATGATTATCATTTAAAGAAGCAATATCTTATTAATCATAATAGAAACAGTAAGAACAATCAGGGGAGGCAGTAATCATGAAAAAATTGAACATTATTGCTGTTATTATAATGGTATTTATAATAACTATACCAAATCTGAATACTTCTACTGCTTATGGTGATACAGCATCAGCTTTAACTAACGCAGACCCGGTAATTGCCCTTACTAATTATGAAATTGTTGATGGTAAATTGGAAATAGGTGAAGAATTCACAATAAAGGTTACTATTAAGAATTGCAATAAATACGCTGATGCATATAACGTTGTTGTAGACGTTGCTTCACAGGACTTAGCATTAAGACTTTCAGACGATAGTGTAAACCAGGTTTATTTTGAAACTATTGGTGCTGGTAAAGAAGTAAGTTTTGAACAAACATTTGCCCTTGGAGATGCTTATCCATACGACAATGCCATGTTAACTTACACATTCTATTATTCAAACGCCGCAACAGAGGAATTCGATAATAGAACAATTATCACACCAAAGGTTGTCATTCCTTGTAAACTCACATTGAATATTCTTTCAGTTGCCAGCAGTGCTACGTTAGGATCACGTTCCCTTGTAAACGTAAGATGCACAAACTCTGGAACAATTGATATTGAAGACATTACAATGAATATCGAAGGTGCTGTTAATGATAAGTACAAGAGCATTGAGTTAGGTTCTTTAAAAGCTAACGAACAGCTTATGCAAGACTGTTACATAACCTTTAATAGCGTTGGTAAACAAGATATAAAAATATCATTTACTTATCATGATAAAGAAGGTAATGAATATACCTTAGATAAAAGTGAATACACAGTAAATGTAACTTCTAACACTACAAAACCTAGAACTTCTTCTTTAAATGGCAAAATGAAGAAAATCTGGACATTACTTGAAGCAGGAATCATAATTATTATAATTTTGGCCATCATAATAAAAATATGGCTCAATAAAAGAAAACAGAATTTGTATTAAGGAGGAACATTTATGAAACTCAATCAGATAATAGAAATTGATTTTGAAAAATGTTTTCTCTCTTTGATTAAACATTTTCGAGTAATTATTTTAGTAACAATACTTGCTTTTTCGATTGGTTTAGGTACTGCTGCTTTTTCCGTAGAACCTGACAATAAATACATGGCTACTTCTTCTGTATATGGTATTGTATACGGTTCTTTCAATGATTCTTCAAATATTTTGAATTCATTGAAAGCATACGGAGAAATAGTTAAAAGTTATAAAATAGCTGAAAGAGCTGCTCTTCTTATTGGTGACGACACTTTAGATAAGAATCAAATATATGACATGATATCAGTTGATTACGATTCATCAACTCTTGATTATTCTGCTATTATATACATTCACGCTACATCAACTGATAGACAGACTTCAATTGATGTTACAAATGCAGTTGCTCAGGCCTTTGTACTTGAAATTGCTAACCTTACTGGTCAGGACGATATACAGATTCTTGACACAGCTTCAACTTCTTCTGTTACATATAATGCCCAGAAAGAAAAAATCAAGACAATATTAATAGTAACTGTTTTAGGATTTTTAGCTGCATGTGCATGCATATTTATAACAACAATTTTTTCAAATAAAATGTATTCGCCTAAAGATGCTACAGATCACGGACAACTTGAAATCATTGGAGTTATCCCTGATTTTTCAATAGACGAAAGCTATAATCCATTTTTAATGGATTAACATAAAATAATACACCGGTACTTTATGACCGGTGTATTGTTATCATTACAACTTCAGGGGGATTATTGAATCTTGGAATATCTGAATCTCCGAGACCACAGCTAGAAATAAGGGTAGAGTTATTATTTTCAAAAATGCCTCCACAGTAATTAGGAAGCAGACCATCTCCTTTATTTCCTATTAATCCACCAATGAATGGTAGTCTTACGATTCCTCCGTGACTATGTCCGGAAAATACTAAATCATAACCATACTTACATATTTGATTAAAATTGTTACTACCATGATACATTAATATATTGAATTTTGAGCTATCGGCCGATTCAAGATAGCCTTTAATATAATCAGATCTGTATTTTAAACCTGTTAAGTATATACTGTCACCACCTTTGGTGAGCTCAACACTTTTATCATCCAGATCCACAACACCGTAGTTATCGAATAATACCTGCAGTTTACCGTACTGTTCGGAAGCATCCAGTTCCAGTTCGTGATTACCCGTTACGTAATATATCGGTGCTGTGTTACAAATACCTTTTAATAAATTTTCTATTGGTGTCATATCAGTATGATCTTCATCTACTATATCACCGGTAAGAAGAATAATGTCGGGATTCTGACTGTTTATTATTTTGATTAAATCACTTTGATTTGTTCCAAAATTCTTATGATGCAAATCCGATATTTGAATTATTTTATATCCGTTGAATGCTTTGGGAATTTTTGAACTATAGTAATCATATTTTGTAAGTTTTAAATCAGTATTAAGAAACCCAAACATTATTAAAATCGAAAAAAAGATTAAAATACAGAGGATAATTATTCGTCTTATTTTCATACAACCACCTCGTATTTTAATATATCATAATTACAAAACTTACGAAAGGCGGAAGCCCTCATGAAAAAAAAGAAATTACTTCACATAGTTGAGGCATTCGGTGGTGGAGTTTATACATTCTTAGTAGCATTGGCAAATGCTGCCTGTGAAGAATATGAGGTTACTGTTCTCTATGGAATACGAAAACAAACTCCAGAAAACATTGAAGCCGACTTTGATCCCCGTGTAAAGCTTATTCGCGCCAAAACTTTTGTAAGAAGTATAAATCCTGGAAAGGATTTGGGATCATTTTTTGAAATAAGAAAATACGTAAGAAAAATAAAACCTGACGTTGTACATCTTCATTCTTCCAAATCCGGAATAATGGGAAGATTGGCCATAAACTGTGAAAAAACAAAGGTGTTTTATACCCCTCATGGCTATTCTTTCCTAAAAGAAGATGACCCTTGGTTAAAACGTGAAATATACTATCATATTGAAAGATTTGCTGGTATGGCTAAAGCAAAAACCATAGCTGTATCAAAGGGTGAATATGATGTTGCTTGTCTTATAACCAAAAGATGTACATATGTTAACAACGGTATTGAAATTCCTAAAAATAAGCTCATGAGTCATCCAGCTATTAATACTACTAATCCGGTTATTGCTACACTCGGCCGTATCAGTTATCAGAAAAACCCTAAGACTTTTAATGAAATTGCCGAGGCATTTCCTGAATTAAAATTCGTATGGATTGGTGATGGGGAGCTTAGAGATCAATTAACCAGTAAAAATATTGAAATCACCGGTTGGAAAAACCACAGTGACGCCATTGAAGAACTTATTAAATGCGATATTTTCCTGCTTCCATCTATTTGGGAAGGTCTTCCTATCTCCCTTTTAGAGGCAATGTATTTAGGAAAAATATGCTTAGTTAGCAATATCATTGGAAACAGAGATGTTATTAAAGCTGCTACAAATGGCTTTATTGCAGATAAACTTGAAGATTACATTCAAATAATAAGAGATATAATCGCCGGTAATTATATGATAAGCGATATAACTAAAGCAGCTTATATGGATATCATGAAGGAATACAATACAGATGTTATGACTAAAAAATACTTGGAAATTTACAGGCTTACATAGATATCATTATTGAAAGGACTTTTACATGATAAGTATTATTGTTCCCGTATATAACCTTGAAGGTTATATTGATAAAACATTAGAATGCATTATTAATCAAAGCTATAAAGATATTGAGGTTCTAGTTGTAGACGATGGTTCCACTGATAATTCATTAAAGATATTAAATGAATGGGCCTGTAAAGATAATCGTATAAAAGTATTTCACCAGGAAAATGCTGGTGCTGCTGCTGCAAGAAATACTGCCCTGGATAATATGACCGGGGAATATGTTGTGTTTGTTGACGGTGACGACCTTATTTCAAAGGACTTCATTGAACTTTTATATCAGGACATTACAAGTCATGGAACTGACATATCCATATGCCAATATGATAACATCACAGAAGAACAGTACAATTCTTTTGAACTTGAACCTGTAAAACCTGCTACCATAGATAAAACCTACACCACAAAGCAGGCAATTTACAAACTTTTATATCAGGTGGAATTTGATTCTCAAATGTGGGTAAAGATTTATAAATCCCGGTTGTTTGCTGACTTACGATTCCCTGTGGGAAATGTTTTCGAAGATTTTGCAATTATCTACGATGTATTTTTTAAAGCTAAGAAAATTTCTTACATAAATCACACCGGTTACTACTACTTACTTCGTAATACCAGCACGACTTTAAAGGGATTTTCACCAAAGAAAATGGACCTGATAGATGCTTTAGACGATATAGGTTCTAAAATTCTTAGCAAATACAAAGAAGATGCCTTCAAGCGAGCCGTTGCATCTAGAACTGTCAGAGGAAATTTTCATATTTATCTTCAGATTCCAAGGGATAATGAATATGAAGACTACAGAAAACGAATTGAGAATAATATTAAAGCAAATAGAAAGTTGGTTTTATCAGATAAACACTCAAGATTTGGAACAAAGGCCGCTTTATTAATTACTTATTTAGGCTTTGGAACATTTTACAGATTAAAAAATCTTAAAAATCTAGGTAAACACTAATACAGATAGGATATTATTATGAGCGATAAAATTAAAATATGCCACGTTGTTGGCGGACTTCACGGCGGTGGCGTCGAAGCCGTTATATATAATCATTTTTCTCACATGGACTTGGATAAGTTTGAAGTACATGTTATTTCCAACAGTCCTTCTATTGAGGAATGTGAAAAAGATTTCAAAGAATTAGGATGTATAATACACGTTCTTCCTGAACGTCGTAAGGATTTCATTGGAAATCTTAAACAAACCATCCATATTTTTAAAAAATATAAATTTGATGTGTTACATGTTCACATGAATCTCAATTGCTTTTATCACACATTTCTTGGGAAAATATGTGGTATTCCAATAAGGATAGCCCATGCACACCTTGTGGAATATCCAAAATCTCCTATAAAGAAAGCAATTGATGGAGTCAAAAAACGTTTAACAAGATGGACTGCCAACAGATATTTTGCCTGTGGAAAATCAGCTGCCACCTACTTATTTGGCGCTAAAAATGTAGATCAGGAAAACGTTTATATATTAAACAACGCAATTTCTGTTTCTAACTTTAGTTACGATGAAGCTATGCGAAATAAGATTCGTGAAGAATTAGGAATCTCAGATTCCACTTTGGTTCTAGGTCATATCGGAAGATTCACTGAGCAAAAGAACCATGACTTTCTTATTGAAATATTCAGCGAAGTTGTAAGAAAAACCGATGATACTTTACTTCTTCTCTTTGGAAAAGGAGAACTTGAAGATGATATTAAGAAAAAAGTAAATAAACTTGGTCTTTCAGATTATGTAAAATTCATGGGCGTTCACAATGACGTTTATAAATACTATCAGGCTATGGATGCTTTTGTATTTCCTTCACTATATGAAGGTCTTGGTATTGTTTTGGTAGAAGCTCAAACTGCCGGACTTTACTGCTACTCTGCTGATACAGTACCACCTGAAGTTAAAATAAGCGATTTAGTTAGATTTATTCCACTTCAAAAGAAACCAACGTATTGGTGTGAAAAAATCCTTATGAACGGCATGAATCCTAACAGAACCGGCATGCAAAAATACGTTGAAAGAGCAGGTTACGAAATCAATCTTTCATCTAAGAAACTTCAAAAATGGTACATCGACTCAGTAAATAACTTAAAAGGTAAGAAAAAATGATTGTTTATATAACAGCTACCATAATCTCCATGTTATTTGCCAATTATGCTGCTAACTGCAAGCATTTGCCAGAATTAAGAAAAACATATATTACTTTATGTATTGGTTCTTTTCTTCCGTTTTTTCTGGTATCGGCATTAAGATATGACGTAGGAACAGATTATGATTTTATTTATAAAAAATATTTTTACTACATAAACGAGGGAACTGACAAATTCACAGAGCCTTTATTTAACTTTATAAACATTGTGGCATACCATATAAAGCAAGACCCTGTTGTTATGTTTGCGATTGTATCCTTCCTCATATACATATTTGTATTCATGGCAATACATCAGCAATCAGAGCACGTATGCCTTAGTATTTTGGTATTTGTAATCAGTGGAATCTTCTTTAATTCCATGAACCAGATAAGACAAGCTATAACTATGGCTATGTTTTTGTACTCCCTTAAGTATTTATTTAAAAGAGATGCTTTTAACTATTTTATAATCGTACTTATTGCTTGTACTATACATACTTCTGCCATTATATACATACCAATATATTTTCTTTACAACTATAAGGCTGATTTAAGAGTTCATTTAACTATATTTTTATGTTCACTTGTTGGCTCACCAATACTTAAACGCCTTATTATATTTGTTATTTCAAAGACAAAATATGCCTGGTATCTGGGTTCCTTATTCGATGAGAATAATTTCTACCTAATTGGATTTTTGTTTTCATTCATAATCCTTGTGGTTGCTCATTTCTACTACCACTACGGCGAAAATCAGGATAACAAAGAATATAATTTCTTCTTGAACATGGAATTCATCGGAATGATGTCATTATTATTCTCTGCAACTATTCCTCAGGCCGATAGAATTTACTATTGCTTTAACTACATAGAAATTTTATTTGTGCCTTTAATTGTATTTAGTGAGAAAAAACCTACCAGAAGAACCGTTTTATACTTTGGAATCTTCGCATTTTACATGACAAAACTCTTGTACGATGTTTATGTAAATAAATGGTATTACGTAATACCTTACCAAACATTTTTCTCAAGATAAGGATGGTCAATTTTGAATAGTAAATTTAAATCATTTATAAAAAATTTTTCTTTTGCTTTTATGGCAAATATCGTTACTTTGTTTATCAGTCTGGTAATGCAACTTTTCTTACCTAAAATATTAGGAGTAAGACAGTTTAGTTACTGGCAACTGTACCTTTTCTACGGAACTTACATTATGTATTCTTCCTTAGGCTGGTGCGACGGACTTTATTTAAAATATGGTGGTAAGGATTATGATTCCTTAGATTCCCACACAATTGCAGGACAATTCTGGTACTTGTTGGTTTACCAGACCATATTCGCAACAGTTTTCTCCTGCGTATTTATGTGGTTTAACCCAAGCATAGACAGAAGATTCGTAATCCTTCTTTCATTTATATCTACCGCAATTAATATTATGCGTTTTATGCTTCAATACATACTTCAATCCACCAATAGAATCAAAGAATACTCCATTATTGTTATTGTGGAACGACTTTTATTCTTAGTGGCAATCATCCTTACCTGGATTGTAAATACTAATGATTACAAGCTTTTAGTTTTCTCCGAAGTGTTTACCAGATTAGTTGGTGTATTCGTTGGTCTTTATTATTGCAAACGCGTTATATTTGCTAAAATTCCAGCTCCTAAGGAAGTCCTTAAGGAAACTAAGGATCTTATAAAGGGCGGATATAAACTTTTAGTTGCAAATCTTACCAGCCAATTAATTATTGGTATTGTCAGATTTGCCATAGATAATCACTGGGGTACCGAAACCTTTGGAAAAGTATCCCTTACATTGAGTATGTCTAACATGCTGATTACCTGCATAAGTGCTGTGGGAGTTGTTTTATTTCCAACTCTTAGACGTACTTCTAAGGAAAAGCTTCCAAGACTTTATAAAATCATGCGTAATGCCATTGTCATTCCATCCCTTGGAATCCTGGTGTTTTACATGCCTATGAAACTTATACTTTCCTGGTGGCTTCCACAATATGCTGAAAGCCTAAAGTATTTGGCTATACTTCTTCCAATGTGTATTTTTGAAGGAAGAACTCAACTGATTATAAACACTTATTTAAATACTTTACGTAAAGAAATTGTTATCCTTACAAGCAACATTATTACAGTGGTTGTCAGCCTTATTTCCACTGGATTATGCGTCTATGTATTTGATAATCTCGATGCTGCCGTTGCATCAATAATATTTATGCTTATGTTTAAATGTTTCTTGGCTGAGATTAAACTTTCTAAGATTTTGGATATTGATATTTTAGCTGACTATGTTATCGAAGTAATGATGACTTTGATATTTATTGTTTCCAGCTGGATTGTTGGTGGAATAATTGGAATGCTTATTTATATTGGTATTTACATTCTTTACCTTCTAGTTAAGAAGAATGTAATTAAAGAAACCATCTATTCTGCTAAAGAAATAATCGGGAGGTAATTTTTAATGGAAAAAAAACGTAATTCAACCATCGATATCATGCGTTTGTTCTTTGCTATCGGTGTTGTTATGGGGCACAGTTATTTTTTGTATGATATTAATCATGAAGTTGGGTACTGGATTTCTCGTGTAATTCCAAGGATGTCAGTTCCATTTTTCTTTTGTATATCAGGCTACTTTTACATAAAAGCTTTAATGAAGGGTATAAACAATTGGAAAGCCCAGGTAGTTAAAATTATTTCTATCTATGCTTTCTGGAGTGTTATATATTATGCTTTTGGCATTTTACTTGCCATTAAAAATCACACATTAAGTCTTTCTTTTTTCTTAGAAAAACTTCGTATGTTTGTATTTGACGGTAGCTACTACCATTTCTGGTATTTTGTAGCTTTAATATATACCATCATAATTGTGGGAATAACTTATCAATTAGGTGGAATGAAAGGTATAAAAGTTTTAGTTGGTGTTTCTATTATCTTTTATCTTATTGCCTTTATGGGAACCGAGTATTGTGGTATAGGTGCTAAAATTCCGGTTCTCTGCAATCTTTATAAATTAAAGTATTACACCACCATACGAGGAATTCTCGCCATGGGTATTCCATTTTTTATGTTGGGATATTTTCTGAATGCATTCCAAAAGAAAATAGAAGAAATGTCTAATGTTACTGCACTAATAATGTTTATTGCATTTTATGGTTGTTATTTATTTGAAGCATGGTTCGCAAGACATACAACGGGATACGGTCCTGCTTCTGAGGATTTAGCAGTTGCATTTTTTATGATGCCGGCACTTTTTGCCTTATTTGTAAATCTTTTAAAGCATCCTATGCCAGAATTCTATAATGCTTCTGTTATCTGCAGAAAAACCTCAAACTTCATGTACTACATTCATCCTCTGCTTTTACAGATCATTACAACAGCCTGCGAAATTCTTTCTATAGGTATTTTTATGAAGATTGATTATGGCTATATTGAGGGATATACTTCTATAACCTTTATCCCTGTCCTTATCATTACTTTGGCAGGTGGTATCATTTTAAGCAGATTTAAGAACAAGTTTACAAGTTTTTTTGTTTAATTTGAGGAGGAATAATGAACAGGAAACTGTTTAAAATAATAGTTATTCTTATAGTTGTCGTGGATATCGGCTTTATAGCTTCCAGAATTTTTCTAAACAATAAAACAAATAAACAACCCGATGCAAGTGAATTTGCCAGCGATGGCGTTACCGTTAACACCTCTAAGGTTGAAGGTATCTCCTACACTGAGTTTTACAAGGACGATGGTTTTAAAAAACCTGTTATCTACCTTGGTCACGGTCTAGGTAATAATAAGTCTTCCACCTACTCTTTAGCTGCAAAACTTGCTGACAATGATTATTATGTTATATGTGCAGATGCTTATGGACATGGAGACACAGAATCTTCTGAATTCCTAAGTGCATCTGAAATTATTATTGAAACCGGGAAAAATCTTGATATTATTTTTTCCCATTGTGAATCTAATGAAAATGCTGATTTTTCCAAACTTGGCATTGGTGGCTTTTCTCTAGGTGCTGAAGTTGGTTACTACTACATTGCCTATGGTAAATATCCGGTATCCGTTATGTGCGGTTGCTGTGGAACACCTGATTTTGAAGAACTTATAGGTTATAACATTGCTTATTCAAAATACAAGTATGGAAAATGGAAGGATGTCACCGACAGTTCTGGAAAGTCTGCTATTAACAGCATTCTCAGGGATAACAACCCAATATCAAAAATTGATAATTTTATAGATGTGGATATGTTTTTCATGATTGGTGAGGATGATACTACTTTACCTAATGATGTTAGCAAATCTTTTATTTACGACCATATAGTGGGAAATAATTCCCAGGTCAAAATATATAAACAGGAACACGAATTTACTGATAACAATTACAATGATATGTTGAATTATTTTATTCAATATCTTAACTGATCATATTATATATTCGGGAGAGAATTATGAGCATAGGAAAATTAGAAAAAAATACAGTTTATAAAAAATTAATTGAAGTAACAGCAGACCATGGGGATGATGTATGCTACATTTTCCCTCAGGCAAAAAAATACGATTCTGAGGAACATGAAGAATCCCAGGGTAGCCTTATTGTTACCTTCTCAGAGCTTTTAAATGACGTAAATACCGCAGCTAAATCTCTTTTGGCTATAAACCTCGGTAAGGATTCTAAAATCTCTGTATGGAGCACTAACACCTATCCTTTCGTAGTCCTATTTTTTGCCGCTTCTGCAATTGGTTCTACAACTGTTCCACTTAACACAAACTACAAGGAAAATGAGCTTAAATTCTTCATAGAAGAGTCCGACTCTGAAGCCCTTTTTTGTTTAAGTTCTTACAGAAAAAATGATTTTGAAGCTATTGCGAAAAAAATGTCTATTAAAAATACTTTTATCATTGATAACAAAAAGGATTCCAGCCTACCAACCTGGAAGGAATTCCTGGCATTATCTAAATCCATAAGCGATACTCAATTACAAGATGCTATTTATGCAACAACTCCTGATGACATATTTTGTCTCCAGTTTACTTCTGGTACGACAGGTCGCCCAAAAGGTGCCCTTCTAAGCAATTACAGTGCTTTAAACGTTGGTCGTCAGTTTGGTGATGTTATGAATCTTCATCATGGTGATATTTTATGTACATCTCTTCCTCTTTTCCATTGCTTTGGAAATATTGATGTTCTACTTTCCGCCATGACTAACAGTGTTCCTTTAGTTTTAATTGATTATTTTTCTACCAAAAAAGTTCTCAGTGCCCTTGATAAATACAAGTGTACAGCACTCTATGCCGTTCCTACTATGTTTGTTGCCATTTATCAGGACCCTGATTTTAAAAACTATGATATCAAAGCTCTTACCAAAGGTGTTGTTGGAGGTTCCGTCTGCATTCCTAAAGTCATGGAACGTATCAAAAACGAATTCCAAATGTCTGGTATTGTAGTTGGATATGGAACCACTGAAACCTGTGCCTTCGCCCTAAGCTCTTATTGTACTGACAGTGAATACAGCAGGCTTTACACCTGTGGTCGTACTCTTGACTACATGGAGTGTAAAATTGTTAACCCTGAAACTGGCGAAGAATGTTTTGATATGATTCCTGGAGAATTATTAATTAAAGGTTACAACCTTATGAAAGGCTATTATAAACGTCCTGAGGCTACTAGCGAAGCCATCGACAAAGATGGTTGGTATCACACTGGTGACATGGCAACTAGAGAATCTGATGGTCTTATAAGAATTACCGGACGTTACAAAGATATCATAATAAGAGGAGGCGAAAACATAACTCCTTCAGAAATTGAAGATATGATTCTTACAATAGATGGCATCCTCCAGGTAGAGGTAGTCGGCCTTAAAGACGAAAAATATGGTGAGGAAATAGCTGCCTTCATAATAGCAGATAAAACCTGCAAGGCCAGTGATAATGAAATTCGTGAACACATCAGAAAAAACCTAGCCCATTACAAAGTCCCAAAATACATCTTCTACGTAGATGATTACCCAAAGACATCCAGTGGAAAAATCCAAAAATATCTACTGGTTAAAAAAGGCGAAGCAATACTTGGATTATAAAACTAATATAAGTCGTTACCCAAATAGGATAACGACTTATATTTTAAGGAGGTATTGTTATTTTGCACCATATATGTCACCTGTAACTATGATAGGTGAGCCACTGACTGGTATTGTTACCACGTTATTTTTTGGTGTATATTCTGTTTTATTTCCCATGATGTCTGTTACTGTTACTGTTGATGTTGAATATACTGTTATGTCTTCTGTATCTTCCCATTGATTATTCCATGGAAGATTTGGTGTTCTTGTTCCTTCTACTGCATCATTGCTGAGTAGGCTACAATCTGACCAAAGTACAAAAGCTGTTTCATTATCTTTTTCAAGACTGAGGCTGAATGCCTTTATTGTTGAAGATGAAAGTGTTAATGAAGTTGCTGAAGTAACACTTTCAAGATTTCTTGTCATTGATGCATATGCAAGAACCCATGGCTTTGGCATTACTCTTCCAAAATAGTCCTGATCATATAACATACCATAATGGTATTCTACATCATTTGGATTAGTGCTCTTTTGCATATTTAACTGGTCATAAAATCCATATGATTCAATAACATCAGCTCCATAAGCAAGTCCAAGAATAAACTCTCTAAATGTGTAGTCAGCCTGTGTTCTTAAGTCTACACCACTGAACATATTCGCATTGTTAAGAGGAGCTGTAGAATAACCCATTTCTGATATATACCAGGTTTTATCACCATAAGTATCAAGAGCTGTTCTAGCTCTTACCAACCCACTTTCAAAACTATGTTCAATACTATCATCATTTACATGATCTGGTGAATGAGGGAAGCCATAATTATGAGTTGATAACACACTAGACATATCCCAAACACCTGAAGATTTCATAAGAATCATCCAATCATACATTGCCTGATATACTCCTGAAGCAACAATTGGAACTCCTGCATTGCTAAGAGCATTATATCCAGGTTTGAATTCATATTCATAGTAATGCTCCATTGCTTCTTCTTTAGAATCATAAGTTGGGTAAAGGTTAGTTTCATTTCCAACTTCACAATCTGTAAGATATTTAGAAACATGGTCTAAAGTATCTTCCATTTCACTTTGGAAAGCATCAGCATCACTTGAGAAAGACCAATCTTTCATCAAAAGATACTGACCTGTAACATCAATGCCTGTATTATTAAGAGTTTCTAGACTCTTCTCTAAAAGAGTATAATCAGAATTAACATACTCTGGAGTCGAGATACCAACTCTGGCATTGGCTACGCCAATCTTATCCATAAGAGCAAGAGTTGTGTCATTTTGCTGGTAGTTACCAAATCTAATTCCACTGATTCCAAAAGGACTGCTTTCTCTATACTCATAGTTATACTCCGGCAAATATCCAAAAGGATATAATTCCTTGTGAGTATCATTTCCGTCACTTACTGTAAGTTCAAGATAATATATACCCTGGTTCTTAGCATCAAAAGAAACATCACAATTGCAGCTGTCATCAGCTTTGATAGCTACGGATTCATCAGTTTCATTGTAAATATTGCTATAATAGTCGTAAATCTTGTAACTGTATGAATAATCTTTGTCAACATCTGAAATATTTGAAATATTTATATTAAATTCCAAATCTGATTTTTCAAAAATTGTAGAATTCTCAATGCTTTCTGTTACCGGAGTAATACCTGCTGCAAAGGAATAACCCTTATTTTTAAATAAAGCAAAATAATCCGGATCTGAATCCTCTGAAAGATTCTCAAACACTAGATTATAATTAAGTTCATAAGAATCTAAAGTATAGTCAGAGACTTTAAGTGGTAAATGCTCTGGTGAATAGTCATCAAAATATTTACCAGTGTTTGCTGCATCCCCATTAAAAAATGTATACATCTTATGCTCATTATCGATATAATGAGTGCTTACAATAGAATCGAAATCCTTGTAAGGGAAATCATCATTTTCAGGGAAAACCCACTCTTGATTCTGTTTAAGTTCATAATCCTCATAACCATTTATGAAATTTCTCTGGAAGAAAGATGTACCAACATTATTACTTCCTATTCCATCAATATTGGCAACAACTTCAATATGGCTATCAGAAAATTTATATGTAGTACTAGCTGAAACAGAACTATCTGTCTCATTATATTTAACCGTTAAAACAGTTACATCATCTTCTTTAGTGTATGAGAAGTCTTCCACTGAAGAAGCTTCAGTCAATATGTTTGTAAATGTAGTATCTCTAATTACATACTCTCCAGCACCAGATAAAACATCTATATAGTCACCGTTGTCGTAAAATGCGATTATTTCCTCACCGTCAACAATAGCATATCTGTAATTATCACCATCATAATAAAAATCTAAAGAAGATGTATCTTTAACAATGGAATCGCCAAATTCTTTAGTACTATCTTCTAAAACTTTTTTATTTTTAAGACCAGGAGTTAGATCTACTTTCATTGTAGTTTCTTCTTCCTGATAATCAACTGTTGTTTCACTATTATCATATATATAATCAGTTGGCTCACTACTAATGGTTGCTTCTTTGGTTGTCTCTTCTGTTGTTTCTTCTACAGTTGTTGTTTCCTGTGTTGTTTCTTCTACAGTTGTCTCCTCCACAGTTGTCTCTTCAGTTGTTGTCTCCTGTGTAGTAGTCTCACTGTTGCTTCCATAATATTTTCTCATCCATCTTGAAAAGCTTTCCCAAAAAGAAGCCTCTGCATTTTTTGGCATAGCCATTACGGATGTTGTAGTCACGGTTACCGCACACATAACAGCTATTTTCTTTTTTAAATTCTTTACATTGTGTCCATCCTCCATAGGCAAAATTCCTTTCTAGTGGAACTTTGCATAAAACGCAAAAATGACCTGATACCAGGTCATTTAAACTTCAAACTATTAACATATCCAACATTTCCTACGTGTCCCCTAAATCAAAATATGAATAGATTGCTCTAGCAAAGTTCAGCATACAATCGACCTGTTATTAAACATTTTCATTCTCTCTTCATATATTTTTTAATTAATCACGATTGTTATAGTGAAATTATACAATTATCTTCAGTTTTTGTCAAGTTTATTGGTAATATTTCACAATGTTTTTCACTTTATTAACTTGTATAATTATACACAATTAAATTTTAGGAGACCTACTTCATATGAAAACAAAAACTCTAAAGTTAACAATGACATCACTGTTTGCTGCCCTTATTTGCGTAGCTACGCTTATAATCAGAATAACAACTATGGGCAACGGCTATATTCACTTGGGGGACGCCTTTGTAGTTCTTTCAGGAATATTATTAGGACCTGTTAATGGAGCCCTGGCTGCTGGAATTGGATCAGCATTTGCAGATGTGTTTGCAGGATACATACAGTACGCTGTGGCAACATTTATTATAAAAGCTTTAATGGCAATGATTAGCGGACTTCTTTACAATAAAGCATTACATTTTATTCATAAAAAAGTACTAAAATGCATAATATCCTCCACCATTGCCGGAGGGCTAATGATTGGAGGATATTTATTGTTTGAGATAATTCTATATGGTTTTGGCGCTGTGGCTTCTGTTCCTGGAAATGCAGTACAAGCCATAGCAAGTATTATTATTTCATCAATCCTTGTAACTCCTTTGGAAAAGGTTTTTAAAGCTCTTTATCCTTAGCAAGTTTAAATCCTAATACAGTTCCAACAATTCCACCAATTATGTGAGAAAGATTGGAAACATTATCGACTACGAAAATACCTTGGATAATCTGCTGTCCTATATAAACAATAGCAACAATTATAAGGGTTATAGGTATTTCTCCATTTTTGAACCCTGTCATTGAAGAAAGAAGAATTAATGCAAAACATACACCAGACGCACCACAAAGCATAATATTAGGGAAGAAAATAAAACTGATGATTCCTGTTACAAATGCGGTTATAAGAATTATTTTAAAAAAATTCTTAGGACCGTATTTTTCTTCTATTAATGGACCCAGCAAAAGGATATAGGTCATATTTCCAAAGAAATGTTCAAAATCAGCATGTCCGATAACATGAGTAAATAATCTTATATACGTTAATGGATTTAAAAGGCTTGAACCAAATACACTAAAGAAAAATCTATTTGCAAGACCCATGGTAATCGTATTAAGTATGGTTGCTCCTAAACAAGCTGTAACAAATGCAAGGGTAACAGGAGCATTTATTGTTATTTTTATTTTTGGCTTGGATTTCATATTTTCCATAATATCCTCCTACTTTGCAAGTTCTATCAACAATTGGGCAGTTTTTTCCATTTCCTGAATGCTGGCATATTCGTACCTGCTATGATAATTATAACCACCTGTACACAAATTAGGACAAGGAATACCCATAAAACTAAGGGATGCCCCATCAGTTCCGCCTCTAATAGGAAGAGATGCGGCATTTACCCCCATTTCCTTAAGAATATTTAGAGGTCTTTCCACTAGTTCCATGTTATTTTTTATAACATCTGCCATATTACTGTACTGATCTTTGAATTCAATTTCAATTAATGGCTGACCATACTTATCATTGAGTTGATTAACAATCTCCCTTAATTTTTTCTTTCTGTCATTGAAAATATTATGATCATGATCCCTTATGATATATGTCATTTCCGACAGTTCTACCGTTCCTTTGATACTACATAGATGGTAAAATCCTTCATAACCTTCTGTATGCTCTGGAACCTGCATTGGTGGAAGCATAGAATCTAACTCCATGGCAATCTTTGAAGCATTTATCATGGTATTTTTGGCACTACCGGGATGAACACTCCTTCCCTTAATAACGATTTTAGCTGAAGCTGCATTAAAGCATTCATATTCAACTATTCCAAGTTTTCCACCGTCTACAGTGTAAGCCTGACTAGCCTTGAATCTATTAATATCAAAATTCTCAGTTCCTCTTCCAATCTCTTCATCAGGGGTAAATGCAATGGCAATCGGTCTGTGGTTTACATCAGGATTCTTATTAAAAAATTCTAACATGTACATAATTTCAGCGATTCCTGCTTTATCATCGGCTCCAAGAAGAGTTGTACCATCAGTAGCAATTAAATCCCCACCAATGTGATTAAGAAGTTCCGGGAAATCTTCTGTGCTAAGTAACTTATCCCTACCATCGAAATTCTCGATAATTCTAGGCTTAACATTGGTATCTGAACATTCCGGCGAAGTATCCATATGAGAAATAAAACCTAACCCGCTTTTATCACTATTGTTAGCAGGAAGATATCCATATACATAACAATGTTTCTCATCATAATCCACCTGTACCCCTAGTTCTTTAAGGTCATTTACAAGAACAACAGCCAAGTCACGTTCTTTTTCTGAACTTGGCTGGGCTGTTGAATCTTCACTTGACTGCGTATCAATTTTCACATACTTTATAAATCTGTTAATCAAGCTTTCATTTACTATCATAATCTGCCTCCAAGTTTTAATCTCAGCTTCATTATAACAGAAAATAATTACATGCTACACAAATTAACTAATTCTTCTACGTTTTTCTTTCCAAATTCTGGTTTCTTGTCTCCTATAACAAAACAAGGAACACTCATTACATTGTATTTATCTTTAAGAGCCGGAAAATGATTTAGATCAAAAATATCTACCTGAACATTTGGATTTAAAGTAGCTATTCTGCCAGCTGCTGTTACCAATTCAGGACACATCGTACAACTAAGACTAACCATAACTGTAATAGGAGTTGGTTTATCTATAGCATCAATTTTAGCCTTTACATCTACTGGAACTCCCTGGCCCGGACCTGCTGCATTATAAAGCCCTAGCACAAAAGAAGTAAACTCATGTCCACCCGGTGCCCCATGGAAAGTAATTCCTGAAGGCGTACCATCTTCCTTTAGAACTTTAACAAACGGACGAGTCTCATCATTTGCTACATCTAATTCTTTTATAGAAAGCTTGTCTGTAAGAGAAGCCAACGCTTCCATATAACCCTTTAATTCTAAAGAAACTTTTCTATCATCCGGATAAATCTCCAATATTAAATTACTTGTCATTCTGTCAAATACAGTCATAAGCTGAGCCTTCATGCCATCATCCAAAAGCTCATTATTATCTGATTTCTTAGTAGCTGATGTATCTTTAGCAGTATCTGTGGCTTTGTGAACGGAAGCTCTTTTAATTGGCATCTCTGTCTCCAAACCGGTTCTACTTCTTTCTTTGGAAAGATATTTTTCCATCTCAGTTGCTGCAATGGCACCATCTCCTGTGGCTGTAACCACTTGTCTCAAAGTCTTGATACATACGTCTCCTGCAGCGAAAAGTCCTTCTTTGGAAGTTTGCTTGGAAATATTTGTAACCACATAACCCTGTGGGTTTAACTCTGCTATATCTTTAACCAATTCTGTTGATGGTTCGTAACCTGCGAAAACAAACACGCCAAAGGTATCTCCATTTTCCGGAGAGTAGACTGTTTCTTCGCCTGTTTTATTGTTCTTGTATGTTATTTTTCTTAAAACAGAATCCCCTTCAACAGCTACAATCTCTGTATTTGTAAGGACTGTGATATTAGGATTGGCTCTGGTTTCATCAGCTGTTTCCTTGGCACATGTAAAATCATCACCACGAATAAGAATAGTTACATGGGAAGCATATCTTGTTAGAAAAACTGCTTCTTCGGCTGCTGCAAAACCACCACCAACTACAAATACTTCTTTGCCGGTAAAGAATTCACCATCACAGGTTGCACAATACGCAACACCGTGTCCCTTGAATTCAGCTTCTCCTTTGAAGCCAACCATTCTAGGGTGAGCGCCTGTTGCCATCATAACACCCAGACATCTTATATTACCTCTGGTGGTCTTTACGATTTTTATATCCTCTGAGAAATCTAATTCCTTAACCTCTGCCAACATGAACTCCGCCCCGAAACTTTCAGCCTGCTTACGCATACGTTCTGTAAGCTCTTCGCCACTTTGAGGATCTGCTCCCGGATAATTAACTACCTCAGAAGTAATCGTTATCTGTCCTCCAAACTTTTCTTTTTCCACAACAATAACTCTATAACAAGCTCTTGCCAAATACATAGCAGCTGTAAGACCTGCCGGCCCACCTCCAACAATTACCGCATCATATAATTCTTTATCAACCATTTTCTACCTTCTTTCTATACTAAAAGGATGCCGCACAGTTTTACCGGTACGGCATCCACACATTATTATTAATTTTACTAAAGTACTGTTTACGAGTTACAATTTTCACATTATTAAAACTGGTTTATAAGTTACAATTAAAGGGCTCCAACCAAATCAAGACTTGGCTTTAATGTCTCTGCCCCAGGCTGCCATTTTGCCGGGCAAACCTCGTCACCATGTTCATGAACGAACTGGCAAGCTTCAACTTTTCTTAAAAGTTCATCTGCATTTCTTCCAACATTTCCAGAGTTAATCTCATATGCAACAATCTTACCTTCTGGATTCACTACAAATGTTCCTCTTTCCGCCTGACCTGCATCTTCTATAAGAACTTCAAAATCCTTAGATAAAGCATGAGTTGGATCTGCTAACATTGGATATTCAAGCTTTGAAATTCTCTCTGAGTGGTCATGCCATGCTTTGTGTACAAACTGAGAATCTGTTGAAACAGAATATATCTCACAGCCAATCTCTTTAAACTTAGCGTAATTATTCTGAAGATCCTCAAGCTCTGTTGGACAAACGAATGTAAAATCTGCTGGATAGAAGAAAAATACACTCCATTTTCCAATAATATCTGATTTCTTCACAACTTTAAAATCGTTGTTCTGAAATGCATTCACTGTAAAATCACTTACCTCTTTGTTGATTAACGACATCTCTTATACCTCCTAATACTATTTATTATAGTTATCAGATACAACCTTCCAGTCTAATACTTCAAAAAATGCATCTACATAACTTGCTCTAAGATTCTTATACTTCAAATAGTAAGCATGTTCCCAAACATCAATGGCAAGAATTGGTGTAAGTCCTGAACCATCACTAAAAGGATTGTCCTGATTAGCGGTCTGAGTGACATATAATTTACCATCTTTATCTTTACTTAACCAAGCCCATCCTGAACCAAATTGACTGATTGCTGCCTTCTTAAGTAAATCTTTAACTTCATCAAATCCTCCAAAATCCTTTTCAATCTGAGCCTTGAGATTATCATCTGGCTCTTTCTGTGGATTTGGAGACATTGTTGAGAAATAAAGATTGTGATTATAATATCCTCCACCATTATTTCTAACCATTTTTCTAAGAGTTTCATCAGCTATGGAATCAAGATTAGATAATACCTCTTCAATAGGCTTATCACTAACTCCTGCCTTCTCTGCTGCCTCATTTAAAGTTTTTGTATAAGTTGCGTGATGCTTGCCATAGTGAGTTTCCATTGTTAGTGTGTCTACATATGGTTCTAAAGCATCAAATGAATAATTTAATTTTACCTGTTCGTACATATTTTTCATCCTTTCTGCTTCTTAAAGCCTCTCTCTTTATGATTGTATTATATCGTTAGTTTCAAAATAAATATAGGATTATTTACTTATTTTTTTGCACAATTTCTTTATTTACAAAAATATTTTCATATGATAGTTTATATTTAGTTTTTAGTTTATTAAAGTTTATTAAAGTTTATTAAAAGACAAAGGGGTGTGTTCATGGATATTGGTTTTTCAGAAAAGGAAATAAATGTACTTAACAAGAAAAGAGAGGCTCTCACAAAACCAGGCAAATATGTTTTTAAAAATCTTCCCATTACCCTGGAACATGAAATGGTTAGATCCGATACAAATCACGAGGAACTACTTCACTGGCACGACGAAGTGGAATTGATTCGTATAAAAAGAGGAAAAATTCACTGTCATGTAAATGACTCAGACTTCCTTTTAAATCCTGGAGAACTTTGCTTTATTAATTTTAATCAGCTTCACAGAGTCTACAACACGGATAAGGATGTATGTGACATGGATGTATTAACCATCAAAACAGATATACTTACCAAGAACGAGGAAATATATGACAAATATATAAAACCAATAGTCACTAATAAAGACTTTGCCCATGTACAAATGGATGGTCGTAATAGCTATGCCAAAATAATATCCGATATTTTTGATATCCTATACGAAATGATTACAGAACAACCTGATGGATATGAACTAGATGTTATAGGGTATGTCTATATGCTGTTTAGACGCCTTTATCTGGTATATATTTCTCAGGACGAACAACCGGTAACTTACGTTTCAGATATTACATTACAGCGCAGAATGTCTACATACATCTATGAACATTATCAAGACAAAATCAAATTAGATGACATTGCATCTGCCGCTGGAGTAAGTCGATCTAAATGCACGGCATTGTTTAAAAAATACACTCAAAAAACACCTATAACATTTTTAAACAGCTACCGTTTAGAAATGAGTAGCCATTTGTTAACCAACACCTCCCAGCCAATATCGCAAATAGCTTTATCCTGTGGTTTTGGTGAACAAAGTTACTTCAACAGAATGTTTATGCGAGAATTTGACTGTACCCCACTAGAATGGAGAAATTTCAAAACAAAGACAAAATAAAATAGGTCGTCGCATGTAGCGACGGCCTATTATTGACTACCTAATCTTTAATTCTTATTCTGCTTTCCAAACTCCATGAAGGTTACAGAATTCATATGCAGCTTTGTAATTTTCTCCTTCAGCAAGAACAAAATCTGCTGCTGGCTTCTCACCTGGATTTAAATATTTAACCTGATATCCTTTATCTGTTTCAACAATAATCCACTGAATTGAATGTTCTTCAAGCATTGGATGCTCAACTGAACCTACCACTACACTTACCTTATTGCCGTTTTGTGTAACAACAGGAACATGTTTTTCATTAGCAGCATCTGTTGTATTTGGTTTTAAGAGAACCATTTCCTGACCACAACAATTAGCTGTGCAACCACCCTTCTTAAAGTATGTAAGAAGATTGCCACATTTAGTACACTTGTAAAAATCCATAATCCACCTTTCTGTGGTTTCAAACCACTCTACCTTTCTTCGTATGCATTGATAATAACAGATTTAACAAGTCAAAACAATAAATATCAGCCTTTTAATTACTATTTTTAAGCAAACTTACTTTATGATGAACCTATCCGTATTCTTGTCCATATCAGCAATTAATTTCTTTAAATCCTCTGCTGGCATAGAATAATCAGAACTTATCCAATGTCCCACAAGAGCAATGATTCCATATACTCTGTAATATGCCTGGTACTCCAGTTTCAAATTGATTTCTTTAATTCCATATTCATTCATCCAAAGTTTCTTGGTCATATCCACAAGATACGATGTAATCTCATATAACATAGTTGTATTGTGATCCACTCTGGAATTAATGAACACATGTCTTGCCAATTCTAATCTTTGGGAAATGTAATCTATTATTTCACTATAAAATTCATAATATGTGTTGGGTTGTTTTTTTGCATAGATGTCAGCGATATCATCCAGGATATCACCTACCATTACACGATAGAGATTATATATATCTTCATAATGATCGTAGAAAGTGGCTCTGTGAATATCAGCCCTGTCTGTAAGTTCTTTAACAGTAATTGTCTCAAAACGTTTTTCCTTAAGCAATGAAATAAACGCTTCTTTAAAGCGTGAGGCTCTTAACGGAAAAATTAAAAATCGAATAGGAAAAAAACTAAACGCTACGATTGAAAATAAAATCGTAGCGTTTGTTTATGTTTTATGTTCTTTACTCTTTTTATCCTAAAGGTAACGTCACCTTGGTGAATTAATTCCTGTCGATAGAACTCAATCGCTTCACTGAATAGTTATTTTAATAAAAATGTACGATAGGCAGTATCTATCTTTTCACGCAGTTTTTCATAATCCGCTTTATCGCTTATGACTTCATAAAGCGGCTTTTCAGTTTCGTCAATACAGCAGCTGCAGTAATCGTTAAGATACGCGCCGTTAAAATATTCATTGACAAAGGGCAAAACATCCTCTCGGATATCATCGTCCCACAGCTTACCGTCACAATAGCGCATGAAGAATTCTGTTCCTGTCATCTGTCCGTTTCTGACCATGTCGCATTCTCCGGCATCCAGATTCTCACCCTCGAAGCCTCTGTCGATTATCCACCACAAAAACAAACCGATGTGATTTGCCGCTTTCAACCAAATTTCCCATTGCTGTTCGTCGGTCAGCGCACCGGAACAGTTGTTTTTCTCACGGTACTGCTTCTCCGCGCTGTCCCAATGCCAATCTGTTCTTTCAAGCGTCATTTGCATTCTCTCCCTATAAATACGATTTTGTTCGGTTCATATCCGTCGCTAAGTCCGGATTATCCTGCTTCATCAGTTCAATCAGCTTATGGATGTTTTCCAAATCCTGCTGAATTGCCTGATATTCTTCCTCGGTGATACCGACAAGCTGAATAAAATCGACTTTTCCGTTGAGTGTGTCCAGTGATTGTGCCGAGGTATCGGCAACGGTAATCAATGAGGTGATTTTGGAATCTGTTCCTGCGTGCAGCGGCGTACCGCCGTGGATACATTCAAACGGCTCAAACCAGCGCTCCGATGTGTAGGTGTAGCGCGCAAGGTTAGACAGCATATCCAATGCCCACATACATTCTTCCGCTGAATCAGCCTTGAGCTTCAATGTCATCTCATAACCCCAGCGGCTGAATTCGCCGCCGAAGGCTTTTTCGTCGGCGTACAACTCTGTCATGCCATAGGTCACGATATGGCGGCAGCCGTTACCCATGTCGTAAACAGAAAAGCCATCTAAATATTCATCTCCGCCAAACATCGCGCGCGACTGAATATTTGTTCCGTAATGCGCCGGCTTCTGCCCCGGATACAGGCGGTCAAATTCCGCGTCAATCGCTTCCCATCCGGGAGCCCATTCGTCATCCTCTTTCATTCTTTTGATGTATTCTTCTTTCGTCATAATATCCTCCTAAAATCACTTCATAATCTTTCATATACTTTTCAGCTAAACCGATTCGGCAGCCTCTTTCTGCTCCAGCAAAGCGCGAAGCCAACCTTCATAGATGGTCATGCGGCTGTAATAGCATATCGCTGTATTTTTGTTTATATCAACATCCTCGCTTGAAACGCACCAAAACCCTTCGTCATCGTTTTGAAACAACGTGCCGTAGCGGCGGTTCATCATTCCGTAGGTCACATGCACCAAGCGGAGACTCTGTTCTTGTCGCAGCGAGCCGCATTGACGGTAAAAATTGTAGATGAACCGCAAGGTTTTGTCATCGGGAACAATGCCGAAGTACACAAACGCCGGTGCTTGCTCAAACAGCTCCAGTCCCTCGGGCTGTGTGAGTTCAAAAGTCTGACAGTACTTTTCCGCGTCGGGAATTTGATAGAATTTCCTTTTGACAATGTACCGAAACAGGCAATACGGTACTGCCGCCAGATAAAACCCAAGCGGAAACAAAAAGAAAAGCCCTAACCGTTCAATCGCTATGGTCGCCGCGAAAAAAATGAAAATAACAATCAATACCAAGATAACTTCCTGCACCGGGTGCAGTTTGGAGTGGAGCTCTATGATACAGCGGTTGCGTTCCTGCTCCGCTTTATCGCGCTTCCGCAGCCAAATCACAAGAGGAGAGACAAAAATCGCGAAGGTGCCGAACATCGTTAAAAAGACAATTGACCCCAAAATATAATCATGGTTATAATCATTAAGATTGACAAGCAGCACGATAAATGCCGCCAGCACCAACCCCCAGCCAATCAGCTGCCAGATAAGATAGGTGTGTTTTTGATAAAAATTCATATTTGCACGCTTTCTTTAGTGTAATTTAAACTATTATGGATTTCTTCATTTACTGCTGTAGCAGCAAACTCTATATTACTCATTGTGTTTTTGATATCACCTGTCTTGCTTTTCAATAAAAATCGGTTTGCTTCCGTCATCCTCCTCAAAATTCCGGCTGTCAATTCTGATAAATGCACTTCCGTTTTTTGCGTGCAAATACGGTATAATGTCCGGATCATAATTACAAATCGTGTTAAGCGCAAAAATGTTATGATGATTCGGATCGCTCATATATTTATCATCCTCGTTGCCTGCCATAAAGCACCAACCGCTGTCGGGATATTCTGACATGGGATTTTCCCGCACCATATATCCTACCTTGTAGCCTTCTACGGTAATTTTGTCTGAAACGATACACCCTTCTCCGTTTGGCTCGTTCCATTCGATTAAGTTTTTTACTTTTATAGGTATAAATTTCTTCTTTTTCTGTTTCATTTTTGCTCTCCTTTTAAAACGAAATATTCTGATGACCGGTTTTTGTTACAAGTGCCTGCTTGGCAAGCCGCAATGATTCCTCATATCTGCCCTGCATAAAGGCAAGCTTGGAATCGGTAATAATAACATCAAGATTATCTGCATTGTGAATCATTTTTTCCTCCAATTATCTTTCTGTTAATAATTCGCTATATATCTATATATATTTTTGTTATAAAATCCGCAAAACTATCGGCAACCTTACTCATTGCCAAGTATCCGGTTTCACTATTTTCAATTTCATGATTCATTAAATATATTTTTCCATAATCGTTTCCTTTTGATAATAATATTCCAAAAGGATTTCCGAGAGAGTCATCGCCGATAGGAAGCATTTCAGGGGGAATAATTTTATCATTAGTCATTGTTTTATAGATATAAACTATATCATCATAATTATTTGTTTCACTATCATAAAAAATATAAAATTCTCTGATATCCGTTGTATTTTCTTGTTCTACAACAACATCTATATAATCAAAAACCAAATCTTCTGACGGAGTCCCCCCGTTATGTTCTATCATAAAATTCCTATAATCTGCCGGTAATTTCTGCCTTATCTTTTTTCAAAATTGTCAAGTTGCTGTACTGATAACTTATTTCCACAATCAAACAAATTCATTTTGATCCTCCAAATATTTATTTCTTTGTAATAGAAACGCCTCCTGTATGCGGGAAGCCTCCAATAGTACAATCATGAACATTTCTATCAACAAGTATCATATTATCTCCATCCTGCAAATGATGCCATGTGTATCCTTCTGGAGTTTTTCTTAATCCAATAGCTTTATTTGCCTGAGAAACATCTTTGTAGTTTTTTCCTGTCATGTTTATTTTTACAGGCTTAGGATAGTCAGGATGCGTATATGGAGAGAAATCGGGATAACTATCTTTACTATAAGTTACTGTTACTTCCTTTAGATAGTTGCAAAATCGAAAGTGGTTTTAACCATGTCAAGCGCCTGCTTGGCAAGGGGGTAATGATTCCTCATATCTGCCTTGCATAAAGGCAAGGCGGGAATCTGATACGCAAAAATTCACATCAAACAATCAACCTCATTTCAAACTGTTTAAATTTAAATTAATTTCCTGAAACCATTTTTCAAACCTTTTAACCAGACCACCTTCATCATTCAAGAAGTCTTCATATTCGTATTCGGCGTCAAGTGAATTTGCTTTTACATTATATCTTAACTTTATTTCATGCGGACAGTTTGCTTCATATTGCAAACATATTGAAATAATATTTTCAATATCTTCTATCCCTAAATCCGTAAACTCATCTATATCTTCTTCAAAAAACAACTGATTTAACATTAGTAACTTATCTTGTTTTCTAAAGAAAGCATTATAAAAATCTTGAAATTTATTTTGAAACATATAAATATATATCTCATCAACCTCAATATTGTTATTATTTAATAATTCAAGACATAAGGCTACATTTTTCGATTGCGCATCCATAAACGCGGCTTCAAATCCAATATACATTTATTTCACGTATAATCCAATTATCAGTTTTGATGATTGGATTTTCTCCTTTCTCCCAGGTTCTACTAGGTAATCTAATCTTTATCTGATATATTTATTAAGGCGCTGTGGATCTGTGCCTATTTAATTACAGCTTTGACTGGTTG